>Ga0206123_10002452_pt1 | contig 16182 bp, 11 predicted proteins | sample Helgoland_Spring_2_FD_160086 | JGI IMG/M metagenome (GOLD analysis project Ga0206123, IMG submission 160086) | Pelagic subsurface seawater microbial communities from Kabeltonne, Helgoland, North Sea - Helgoland_Spring_Bloom_20160316_1 | ecosystem: Environmental > Aquatic > Marine > Epipelagic ...
CTATCAGCTAACTATTGGAGCCGTAAGGCTTGGGACTGCTAAAACATAATGCCTGAATACCGCACATACGGAGCAAAAGACGATAAGATCCTAGAGGACCTCGATATGGGGTACACTGGGTTTAATGACTACCTGCGCCCCGATCAATTGCAACGTGGTATATTAGCGACTAGTAACAATGGTAGGCTTGGGCGTAACGGTGAGTGGCAGGTTAGACCAGGGATTGATTTAGTTAAGGCTCCATTTGCTAGTGGTGACGAGGTCCTTAGACTTCCAACTACTTCCGAATTGGAAACAGTTCCTCCAGTTGTTGGCTTACTGCCAACTACAATTAGGTCCGCTTCTTTAACTAGTAATGTAGTTACTATTGTTATCGATGACCCAGCCGTTGAGCCAGGTCACGTGTTTATTACAGGGGACGAAATTACAGTCAGCGGTATTCCGTTTGGGGTAGATACAGATCCCAATGGGACTTTTGAACTTACTTCTGTAACAGATAACGGCAGCACAATATCTCTTACGTATGCTTTAGTCGGGGCAGATGCAACATATACTTTGCCAGTAGTCCTTCCACAGGTCTTGGACTTTACGTTAAATGATGTAGAGGGTTCATCAGTTATTGGTTACAATATGCTGCTGGATCAAGGTGGAATTTCACAGGTTTACGCTAGTACTTCCTATAGTAACCCAGGGGATTCGGCAAGTCAGTGGGTTATACTTGGCTCCAATGTAAGCGCACTGGCTATTAACCTAGCGGATCCTACCATTACGTACGACCTTCCATATCAGTCAGGAGAAACGGCTCCGCCGTTATCAGATATGATTCAAGCCTTTAACAAGGTGTTCCTATTCCGTGATGGTCAGACTGCTCTAGAATGGGACGGTAGCTTTGCTAATGTTGATTCAACAGAACTTCTAGTAGGTAAAACATATATCATTACTGCCCTTGGGGACACTGACTGGAATGACGTAGCTGGCACAACTGGAATTACATATGCAGTTGGTGATACAGTAGACGTAGAGGTTATTCCACTAACGGGTACAGGTACAGCTCGATCTGGGTTTTCACCTGTTGCTAGTGGAGCATACAGTCAACCTACTGAAATCGTCTGCGCTGCTGGTGACTTTGCTATCATTGAAAGCAGAGGTATTGTTCATCAGTCCGACGGTGTTTCTGTTGGGTCAGTTATTACCGTACTCGGTGCAGAAACAAATGAAGGCGATCAGACCTCTGGTTTACAGGTTGGATCCGAGTTTGTTGTAGCTAAAGTATTTAAGGGTGGACCAACAAGTAATATTGGTACTGATCCAGGAAATCCTCCAACTACTCCAGCGGATCAAACTATAACTGGCCCAATAGTAGGAGGGGACTACGACGGTCTTCACAAGGTAACTTTATTGCTTTCTGGTAATACCTTTGAGGTTGGAGATCCAATTGAGCTTGCTGGTTTTAGTACAAGTGCTGGGATCAACGGAGCAAGGTTTGTTGCTGAACGCACTTCTGGTTCATTCTCTTTTTATACAGCCGATTTTTCTAATAATAATACTCCATTAGCTGGAACAGTTAATTTAGCTCACGGATTTGAGTTCTGGGTACAGGCGGACTCAATTGATACACACATTACAGATGGGGCTAGTTTAACTGCTACTCCAGTATTTACACGGAAAGTATCAATCGGACTGGGCTTTACTCATATGCCAGCACCTCCCTATGCTACATATCACCAGCGTAGATTGGTTATGCCGTATCGCTATACGGTTAATAATGCAGAGGGAGATTATACAGCTCGTGATAACTTGGACGAAGTTATTATATCTGACATTTTGGACGCAGATACCTATGACCAGATCTATGGTCAGTACAGATTTAATGCTGGAACTGCGGACTTTAACGTTGGACTACTATCCTTTGCGGATGACAAGCTAGTAGTATTTAACCGTAACTCAATTCATTTAGTGCTAGGCAGCACCCCTGAGTCTGCTTCGGTTCAATTGATTACAAATGAAGTAGGTTGCTTGGCCCGTAAGACGATTGTTCAAATTGGTAACAACATAATGTTCCTTTCTGACAATGGTGTATACGGAGCAAACTTCCAGGATCTATACAACCTTCGTGGTAGCGAACTTCCACTAAGTAGTAGCATCCAGACTACCATTGATAAGATTAACCGTCAGTACTGGGATCAGTCCGTGGCTGTTTACTTTAACAATCGCTATTACATTGCTGTTCCGACTGGATCAAGCACCGTAAATAATACCATCCTTGTCTTTAACTTTATTAACAAGCAGTGGGAGTCCGTGGATAGCACCTCTGACGTGGACTGGGACATCGAGAACCTGATCGTAGCGGGCAAGAAAGGTGACCGTGCAGTATACGCAGTGAATGCCCTTGGAGGGCTTCACAGGGTTGATGCTAGACCCGATGGCGTTGATCGACTGGCTACTACTATTCCAGTCCAAGGAGCACAGGAGGGCGTTATTTACAGCATCCCCGCTGAAGTAACTACCCGTCAGTTTACTTTTAATGATTTCGGTCGTAAGCGTTGGAATGAATTTGAGATGCACGTGCAGTCCAGTAATTCAGAGCAGTCCGACTTTAATATTTCAGCCGAAGTAGAAAACATTGACGCAGAGGTAGATCTTAATACACTGAGTTCATACATTGACGGAAGCCTAGACATTGACGAGGATGTTTCTGTCCGTGGTAGAATAGGTAACCGCCGAGGATACGGCATTCAATTTACAATTAATAATACACAGGGTCGCCCAAGAGTCCGAGGAATAAAAGTCTCAGGAGCACCTGCATCAAGATCAACAACTAGCGTACAATAATTATGGCTACAATTACAATTACCCCTGGGAACTCATTTACCCCTACTGAAACGGTAACATCTACTAAGCTCAATGACCTTGGCTCGCCTACGGCGGCCTTGACTGCTGCCTCTATTGGCACTGCTGACATTGCTGATGATGCAGTTACTTCAGATTTGATTGCTGATGATGCTGTTACTCCAGCTTTGATTGCTGATAATGCAGTTACTACACCTGCCATCCTAGATGCTAACGTAACCTTTGCCAAGCTGACAGATGTCATTGACGACGACACAATGGCTACCGCTACCGATACTACATTGGCTACTTCAGAAAGCATTAAGGCTTATGTAGATGCTCAAGTTGTTTTTTCTCAGAGCTTTGAAAGCCCAGAGGCAAACATTCCAAATGATACTAGTGGTATTACTTATTCTCACGGACTATCTAGCACTCCAAAAATAATTCAAGTGTTTCTTAGATGCAAAAATGCAGATAGCGGGTACTCAGTTGGTGACGAAGTTTTGCTTGGAGATTATGGTGATGGTGGACAAACTCAAAATTCTTGGGCTAGTTCAACAGAGGTTGGGTGGGGACATACGTACTCTGGAGCTACTGTCATAATTTCCGACAAAAACGCTAATGCTTTTTCTGTTGTTAGTTCGCCAAACTTTTTAGTGTTTATTAGAGCATACGCCTAATAAAATGAACCCCCCCCCTTCAATCAGCTTAACAATTTAAATTATGGCCATCATAAATAAAGGAACAGCTTTCTCCAACGGAGAGCAACTCTCAGCAAACAAGCTTAATTCTTTAGTAGACGGAGCTACCTTTGGTACTGACTCCGTTGATAACGCTAGTACAACCGTAAACGCTAACGGAGCTATTACGGTTCGTGACAGCGGTGTTACCGCTGCTAAACTAGCTACAGGTGCTGTTACTACAAATAAGATTCTGGACGCTAATGTTACTAAAGCTAAAATTGAAAACGTAGCTGACTACAAGGTTCTTGGTAACGTAAGCGGTGCTGCCGCTGCACCCCAAGAGGTAGCCATCTTAGACGAAGATGATATGGTATCTGACTCGGATACGGCACTTGCTACACAGCAAAGTATTAAGACGTATGTAGATGCTACCGCTGGAGGCTTTACACCAAGCACCTATACTGGAGAAGAAAGCGTAACGCTCCCTAATGGTTTGATTATGAAGTTTGGGCTAGCGACGGCAGCGGCAAATACTACCACTACTGTTACCTTTGATACCAATCTAGATGTTTTTTCTGGTACTGTAAATGCACAGCTTACCCCTAAACATCCAGGGACTAACGATTTATATTCAGTAAAAGTAGAGTCATTAAGTAATACTACTTTAGTGCTACGCAATACTCAAGGAACTGTTCCAGACGTATATTGGCAAGTAATCGGATACTAATGAACCCTCTCCTTCAATCAGTACAACTAGCGTTGCAAAACGCTACGCAAAAGGAAGCCCTTGTCTACATCGACAAGGTAGTGGACTTCTGTATTGAAAAGGAGAACGGCAAGGTACTGGACGGATGGCCTCGTGACTTGATACAACTTCTTGTGGCTTACCATATGGCCAAGGATACCTTTATTGCAGAGCAGGACGCAGAGGGTAATATCCTGGGGGTCTTTATGTGGTATAATTGCGACGAGGAGGACGACTGGTTCTTTGTTCAGAACTGGGAGTCGGACAAGGAGAACGGCAATGCAATCTTTATGGCCTTTTTATTTGCGGAGGACAATCAAACTTTTAAAAAACTTACACATAACTTCATCATCAAATGCCCTGAGGTTATGCAGAAGAAACTACTGGGCATACGATACAGACAAGGTGCTCCTACTAAAGTGGTATACAGCACTGCATTATTCAACAAAATCTTAGGAATATAATATTATGGGAGGCGGAAAAGGAGGATCAAAAGCACCACCACCAATTGACCCTGGAAAGTCAATGGGTGAATACTTATTTGGTAGGGGATTTAGTACTCAATACCAAGGCATCACGGACCCTCGATTGCAGGAGCGATTGATTAGTGCTGAACGGACGTACCGTCCGCAGTACACAGCCCTAGAGCTGGCTGACATTGGCGTAATGGCTCGTGGCATTGAGGCTGGTGCAGCTAACCCTGAGTACGCACGTCTAGAGGCAGAGCTTGCTGGCTTAAAAGCTGGTCAAGAAGTCCAAGGGTCACGTACACAGGCAGACATTCAAGCTCAAGCAGCTAAACTTTACCCTAATGCTAAACGTGGCAGCTACGGTCGAATGCGTGGTTCTGGCAGCAAACGTGCACGATACAATAAAGAACAAGCAGGAAAGCGGAACGCCTTCATAAAGGCCATAGGAGATCCAGGGCAGGATCGTGCAGCACGTATTGCACAGCTTGAGACACAACTTGAAGGTATGTCTCCGACCCTTGAGGGTACTCCTGGCTTGTTTGACCTCCTTGACGAGCAATCAACCCGTGCAGGTGCATTACAGCGTGAGCAACTAGGCTTACAGCGTGAATCAGATGTAGCTGCACTAGAGGAGTTCGCCCCTCAAGTAGTAGAAGCCTACCGTGAAGCTGATCCTTATAGCACGGGACTCGCTGAGTCTCAGACTGCTATGGCGCAGGATCTGTACCAGCGTTCACAGGGCTTAAACCCAGAGCAACAGCGTCTAGCAGATCAGCAGGCATTACAGATGTCCCAGCGTATGGGTCGTGTAGGAGATGAAAGCTCGGTAGCTGGACAGATCCTTGGACGTGAGCAGTACTTGTCAGGGCTTCGTGGTCAGGCAGCAGGTATGGGGCAACAAGCTTTTGGGATGAACCGTCAGCTTGCGGGTGACGTAGGTATGACTATCTTAGGTCGTCCTTCTCAATCTATTGGTCTAGGTAGTCAAGTACTAGGACAGGCACAGCAAGGTGCAGCAGGCCCTATGGGTCCTCAGTTGTTCGACCCTAATGTAGGTATCAATATGGCATTGCAACAGCGAGGACAGGACGTTACGTTCCAAGGAATGCAGGCTCAGGCTAAGGCAGCAGGGCAGGCTGGAATGTTGGGTGCAGCGGGCAGTATTGCTGGCGGAATGATAGCCGCCTGCTGGGTAGCCCGTGAGGTCTACGGAATTGAAAGCGGCAAGTGGTTGCAGTTCCGTGAGTGGATGCTTGACGATTCACCAAGCTGGTTCCGTAAGCTGTACTTAAATTACGGTGAACGCTTCGCTAAGTTCATCTCCAACAAGCCTCGTATCAAATCAATCATCCGCAATTGGATGAATACAAAGATTAAATAATTATGGGATTTCAAACAGGATCACAAATTCGCCCAGAGTTGGGCAACGCTGACTACAGCGGCTTTGCAAACGCCGCTAGCATACGAGCGAACGCAATGGAAAAACTGGGCCAGAAGATTGGCTCAGTCATTGAGGACTACGCAGAGCGAAGAGAAGAGAAGATTGAAAAGGATAACTTTGAAGCTGCATTATTGCCGTTTGCTACAAAGATGGCTGGTGGAGATGCTGCAGAGGCGAAGAAACTTATCAAAGTTTTTTCTGGTAATCCTAAAAACAGGGATACAGTACTGGGTCTTATGCAGCTTGAGCAAGAGCAAGAGAAAGCTAATATGACCCAAGAGGTTCTTAATGCTGTAGGTTCAGGAACTTTATCGGCGAAAGAAGCAATCGCAATGGGAGTTTCCCCTGAAGCAATTAAAGATTACACAGGTGCAACTGAAGGACAGACTGCCAAGCAGTTTACTGAGTCAGTAACCCTAGCCGCAGAGGCAGTTGGTGGCACTTATGATCCAGCGCAACAAGGCATTGTAGTAGATGACAGACCGTACTTCTTTGGTGGCAAAAGACTTATTCCACTGTCAGACCCTATGTTTGAGCCTTACTTTGCAACAGCTAAAGGTCAGACCATGACTGGCCGTGGATTTGATGTACTAGGAACAACTAATTCTGATCAAGGAAATCAAGGGCAGGGTGCACCAAATACACCAGTGAGTGCATCCGAGTCAGGTAGTTCACCTAACTTCATGTCAGGTATAGGAGATGCTATTTCAAGCATTGCACAAACTCCAGGAAATTTAAATCCAACAAACCCTACAATAAGTACAGGCGTACCTATAGAGTATACTGAACCTCGACTTGATATTTCAGAGGTTGCTGGCGGAGCAGTATCAAGAATTTCAGACTTTTTCCAACGTAAGTTAAAAGAAAACGAAGCAGTGCGGCGCTCAACATACGGTCAATAAACCTAAGTTATAAATAAATTATATGGCAGTAAGTATAGTCCGAAGTCCTGATGGTCGTCAGCACAAAGTGCAGCATCCTGAGGGGATTGCATCTTCTCAAATTGTAAAGTATGCCCAACGGCAAATAGCTTCTGCCGCTAATGCAGAGGATGGGTTTATTGTAGATGTAGGTAAGGGACTATTTACTGGTGGTTCTCAGGCGGCTGTTAATTCAGCCGCTGGTGTTACCCAGTGGGTAGGTCAAGCATATGGCAGTGAAAGTTTATTGCAGGCCGCCGAGGATATGCGTCAGTTCGGTCAAGGCGTTGGCGATGATATTGGACTAGACGAAGACTTTCGTCAGTCATTCTTTGGGCAGGTAGTACAGGGCCTAGGTCAAGTTCCCGTAACTATTGGTGCAGGTGTAGCGGGTTTTGCTGCTGCTGGTCCCGTTGGTGCATTTGGTGCAGCGGCTATTACTACAGGTGGTCAAATGTCATCTGAGTTTCTTGGCGATATGGAGCAGACTCTTGGTAAGGGTTACACTGACTTCAATTCAAATGAAAAGGCAAATGCCTTAACTGGTATGCTTGCGCAGACTGCGCTTGGTACTACTCTTGAGATGGCTGCACTTGGCAAAGCCTTGCGTCCATTAATCAAAAAGATGGGAACTACTGGTGTATCTGCTAAGGTATTAAAAAAGGCCATTGGAAAGGATCAGGGGGCACTGCGTGAATTAGTAGAGGCCGCAGGTGCAGAGGGTCTTACCGAAGCAGCACAGGGGCAGTCGCTCGATACTCTTGCTTCCTTGCTATACGATGAAGACCGTGAGCTAATTACATTTGATACATTGAAACGCCGTACTATGGAGTTCGGTGTAGGTGCAGTAGTAGGCGGTACAGTTAGCGGAGGGGCACAACTTATTGGAGGTGCACCAAGTGCACCATCAGGCGGAACAAAGGCAGACCTAAAGAAACCAGTTCAAGAAAGATCAGAGCTTACTATCCCCGATGCGGTTACAGTAACCTACAAGCCAATTGATGGTCCCGTAAAGACGGTATCATTGGCTATTGATCCTGGCCAAGATCCAAGGGCTGCAGTCGAAGAAGAACTAGCTGGTCGGTACGATCGAACGTACCCGATAAAAATTGATACGGTCAGTGCACCTGTGCCCGTTGGCCCTGAGCAAGAGCTAGACCTACCTGATCAAGCACCCGACCCTACGCAGGAGGAAGTACCCGTGCAGCCAGAGGCTGCTGTACCTACCCAAGAGCAAGCACCCGTAGAGCAAGTCCTTCCTGAAGTTGTACCGCAGGTTGTACCTGCTACAGAGCAGGCACCAGAGGCACGAAGCTTTAGTCTTCCCCAGAATTTAAGTAGTACAGCTCAACCTAAGTATAAACAGTCTGGAGAGATAAAATTTGCTTCTGACTTGGAGCGTGCAGCTTACAGTGCTACTACTTCAACCAGTAGCGATCCAGCCAAGCGCAAGCGTACCAAGTATCGTAAGCTGTTGCAGGATGCTGGTTACTCTAGTGCAGAGATTAACGCAATGGGTCGTGAAGTTCGGTCTCAGATGCGTGACCAATATGACGGTGCAGGCTCTGAGTTGTCTGTTGATCTAAATAAGGATAAATTACTTCCGTCTGATTTTGAGAGCGACATTACGGCTAATGCCGCAAATGAATTAGGAGTGCAACCTCAGGTTCAATTTGATGACAACGAAGCATTAAACGCTTTGCCCAAAAAAGAAAAAGCTAAATTTAACAGGCACAAAGATGAGCCTATTGAGCGAGGTGCCGTTCGTTTAAACCTTGGCTCTGCTTTTAGTAAGGAGGGTGTTCCTGGTAGGTTGTTTGTGCAGACGTTGCACCCCATAAAGCGAACAGGTGCTCCAGACTATGGCAAGGCCCATAGTTATGGTCGTGCGTTTACACTTAGGAATGCAACTTTTTCGGTAAATCCTTTTGCTAAAACAATTATTCGATCAAAGGCGGACAACAAGTATCCGATGGCCAGCGTCGATGGAGACGTTGTAGCGGATGCAGAACCTAACCTAGAGGGCGAAGTGCTATCTTTCAATCCATTTGCAAATGACTCATTTGTAGATAGCCAGGGTCGGGTAGTGACAGGAGCCGATGAAGTTACCGTGTATGGAACTAAAGCTTATGCTAGGGGCAACATACAATATGCAGAAGGATCTCCAGAAGTTGTTACTGCATCTGAGATTCTAAGCCTTGCCAAGCAAGGCAAGAAGTATGTGCATCCAAAGTTCCATCCTAAGGGAGTCAGCTTAAATAGCCTAAGTGAATTACAGATTGAAAAGCTTGAAGCATTAGCTGCTGAAGAAAGTCCAGACGTAGTGGCCGAGGCGGCACCATTAAAAGCTAAAGCAAAGAAAGCAAAGAAAGTAACACGAGACTACGATCTACTAAGTTCTCCTTTTATAAGCAATTACAGTGGCCCTGGCCCAACTGATACTTCCGTTCCAGACTATGGTTCTTTTCATTATGTTGTGTCAAATCCACAACAGCAGGAATTAAATGCAGCGATTGCATCTGGGGCCGTAGATAATCTAGCCGACCAAGTAGCAAATGAAGCTGCTGCTATGATGAATGACCCAGCCATTGCTGCTGGAATTGGTTGGTATGGTAGAATGCGTCAACGCCTCAGTCAGATATTTGGCAATGACTTATCAATTTTTACTCAGTTATTGGGAACTACTTCTGCTCAAACACCAGTTGAAACTAACTTTCGTTTTAGCGTAGATCTATATAATAGATTTAAAGCGGGAGAGTTTGATGCAAATATTAAAGAGTACTTAAAGTTGTATGGCCAAATGAAGGCTGGTACACTTGGGGATTTACTACTTAAAGATAAGGTAAAGAACAGTAAGGGTGTGCTATACACACCTGAGATGATTAAGAAGTCTGAGCCGAGTGCTTTACTAAGCTCGGCTGCTGAGCATTATAACTTGGAGCCAACGCAAACTAGCGGCAAAAAATACGGAACAAACTCTTACCCTGCATTAAAGGCATTGGCCCAAGTCTGGTTTAATGAAAGACTAAGCAAGGACAAGATGACCCCTAAGACACCTCAGTTCACGATGAACTTGAATGGTGAATCCCTGGAGGCAACAATTGATGTATGGGCTGCTCGTCTATTGCGCAGGGTTATCTACGCTGGGCAGGCGGATTCTAGGATTCTTCCATCTCAAGAAACAGCAGTAAACAATCCTGACTTTGCATTAGGGCAGTTAGTTTTTCGTAGGGCAGCACAAAAGCTGAACATGAACCCAGACGATTTGCAGGCTTTAGTATGGTTTGGAGAAAAACAAATATGGGATCGCAACGGGTGGACTGGTGCAGCGGGTGCACTTAAGTCTTCCTTTGATGAGCCAGCCGATGTTTTCTATCCTGTCGATGGATCGACAAGGAGTGAAGCAGATGCTAACTTAATACTTGATTTCTTAGCTAAAGAACGTTTAGTTAAACGTGACATTGAGTTCCCTGATGCCGTAGCAAAAACAAGACAAAATGAAAACAGAAAAGAATATGACAAATTCCTTAGACAACGTGTTATCTCTGATTACCTCAAATCCAGAGGAAGCGGAGCGGTATATGAAAGCAGCTCAGTTGAATCAAACAGAAAACGACAAGTTACAAGATCAATTAACAGGCTCTCAAGCTACACAGGTAAGGTCAGTTATAAGAAGGGGACTGGCAAAGAACCAAAAGGAAGCCTTAAAGTTGTTAAGCGAGGCCCCGTTCTAGGCGAGAATAGATTCGCAAGAATTGCGAAAGCTAATAAAGACGGGAATAAATTTGGATCATCCGTTGATGTATTCAAAGCTTCTGATTATAAAGGTTATGATCTAATTATTACCTCTAGCGAGCGTGGCGAAAGTGTTACGATTGCAATCTCCCCAGATGGAGAACTATCCAGTGTAACTAAATCTTCTAATGCTACAGCTCAAGATGTAGATGCAGCTTTTGATATGGCCATCTCTACTGGCAAGGTTAAGTTCCTTAATGGATTCGAGACCATCCTCCCAGATAAGTATGCTAGTTACGGTTTTACCCCAGTTGCTCGATTAAAGTTTGATCCTGAGTTTCAACCCGATGGTTGGTCTACTCAAACTTATAGAAACTTTAATGGAGGTCAGCCAGACGTAGTGTTTATGCGCTTCGATGGAACAGTCGGAAGTGAATACGATAGAACTGGATTTCCAGAAGTAGATACATACGAAGAGGGAGTAAGACTAGCCAATCAAGAAGACGTAACAGCTCAGGCGGCACAGCCCGAGGTAGAGGACCGTGGTCCCAGAGATACCTACGACAACGGCGGCCAAGTACAGGATGCCATCGAGAAGGAGTTCGATCCTATTGGAAAGAAGATCAATACTCCTATCGTTATGCGAATGGGTAAGACCGACTATGTAGCACGTTACAATGCTACTAGGGGAATCATCGAGTACAACCCTATGCTGCTGCTTAAACGCAGTATTGCTGGCATACGTGCAGCAATGCGTGAAGAAATAATTCACGCTGCTATGCACCAAGTCCTAATGATTGCGGCCAGAAAGAAATTCTCTATGGCCGAGGGAGGCAAGGTATGGAAAGACTTCTTCGATGCATTTGGAAAAACCCTTACCGCTGAAGAGCGTTCGGGTATTATGAATATGTACACGGGCCTTGAGGCTGACAATTATATTGGACAAGGGTCAGAGTACAGCCGTGCAGTTATACAGAAATTATTGTATGGTGAGTTTTCGGAGCAATACGTAGCAGTAAAGGAGGGCGGTGCAGCTTGGAATGCTATTGTGCAAATGATGCGCTCGGTACAGGCTTACATGGCCAAGGTACTGGGGCCAATGATCAAGACTAACCCTGAGGCTGCACAGGTCATTGTTGATACTGTGGAGCTACTGAAGGCAGCAGACCCTTCGATCCGACCTAAGAGTCAGGACGTGGTAGCACAGGCTTACGATGCAACAGACAAGAACACTGCCAAGGAGAACACCGAAGCTGGTGAAAGGGTAGGTCAGGATGCATCCGAGCGCATCCGTGAAGAGCGCAAGTGGCTCGACGGTGCCTTCCGTAAAACTGCATCCAAGTACTTGACTCCAGTCATTACACGACTGAACCGTATCAATCCGATGTTCGGTCGTATACTTCAGAACTTAGACTCTGCTATTCGTATGCGTTCTATGGGGTACAGAAAGCAGACAGAGATGTTCTTCAATAAGTTGAATGCTGTTAAGGGAGCAGAGTTCCAAGAACTTAAACAGCTTATGTTCTTTAGCCCTACTCCAGAGGAGGCAAACCTTCCGTCCAACAAAGCTAAGATGCAGCGCAGGGATGCGCTACTGCACAAGCACGGGTTACTTAATATGTACCGCTTGGACGTACAGCCTATCTTGGAGGAGATATATACTGAGTACAATGAACTCGGTATGCCTAAGATTGGTTACCTTGAGGACTACTTCCCTCGTGTGATCAAGGATCTTGAGGGCCTAATTAAATCCTACGGGCACAAGACTAAGCGTACCTTTGAGGTGCTGGTCCGAGAAGAGAACATTCGTCGTAGCGAACTAAAGGATGCAGATGGTAATCCTGCACCGCTTCCTGAAATGCAAGAGACAGAGCGTGCACGTTTCTTTCAGGACTTCCTGCAAGGTAAGTTCCGTTTGGATCTTAACGGTGTTAAACTTCCAGGCAATGTTAAGGCACGTGAGATTAATTTTATCGACGCTGACAAGCTAAAGTTCTACGACAATCCAGGCATTGCCTTTGGCAAGTACACTACGAACATGAGCCGAGCTATTGAAAGCTTCAAGGTTGTGGGTGATACTAAGAAGGGCGAGGGTCGCTTACTGGGTGAGCTTGGTAAACTTACTGATCAACTATTTACCGCAGGTCAAATTGATGAAGCAGATGCAAATGAACTCAAGACCTTAACCGAGTTGATCACGTCTCAGTTCCAAGCAGAGAATGAAATTTTAAAGAGCCTCGGTACGCTTACGTACATGGCTACACTTATCAACCCTGGCCCTGTGCTCGTGCAGATTATGGATTTGTACAAGGTGGCACTGTACCGTGGACTTGGTGGAGTAGTCTCTGGCACCTACCGTACCGTTACAGGTAACCGTAGGTTCGACATCGAGAGGGACTTCGGTATTGCTAAGACTCAGCTGTCGGCTGAGTTTGAGGATCCTAGTTTTCTAACCAAGGCACTGGACTTTGGCCTTAGCCGTCTGGTCCCGTTCCGTCAGATGGATACAGCTATGAAGCACGCTAGTATCGAGGCTGCCTACGATGACTTCGTTAAGAAGGCCAATGCACCAGTAGGATCTAAGAAGCATCAGCAACTGATTGACTACCTTACTATTAAAATGGGTCCAGAGGGTGCACGAAAGGCCATCAACGATCTAAAGCTAGATAGGGCGGCAGAAAGCAAAGAGATTAAGGAGGCACTACTATCCGAACTACTTGAGCGTCAGCCAATGACTTACTTGCAGGTCCCAGAGGGATACCAGACTGATCCAAGCAAGCGTCTGTTCTACAAGCTTAGTACCTTTATGCTACTGGACTTGAACTACAACAGGCAGGAGTTTATGAATGACCTTGGTGGCCCAGGAAAAACATTGCAGCAACGTACCGTTGCGCTACGTAGGCTCGCATATATGGCTACCTTGTTGACTATGTTCGGCCTACCATCGGACTTACTTGATGACTGGATTGCAGGCAAGGATACCTATATCCCTGAGCACGTAATGAATAATATGCTGGGTATGTTTGGACTGTCTAGGTACACCACTTCACGTGCACTGAATAAGGGTGCAGTAGAAAGTGTAATCCAACGCTTCACTCCTCCTGCGATTAACATTATGATCGACGGTGAACAATCACTGAGATCGTGGGTCAAGGGCGACAAGGAACTGTTTGAGATTAAATCTTGGCGTAACTCTCCTCTGTCTGACGTATGGTACTACCGTACTGGAGGTGGCGTAGAGTCCCAGAGGAAGTATCAAGAGAAGCAAAGGAAAGAGGGAATAACTCCTACCTTTGATCGCTAGATCCTAAAACAAGTTTGGCCTACCTTAATTAAAAGGTAGGCCAAGTTTTTGGGGAACTTAAACTATGAAAAAAAGTTCCCCGTTCAACGCTCTCCCACATGAGAGCTGCACGCCATATAACACAAACCTTAGAATGACTAACTAAGGTAACTTTACTATGTGCTTGCCGAAGGATAGTGCAAGTAATATTAGCATTTGCTCACGATATGAATGCAATTCATAGGGATATCATAGAAGTATTCACCATTTGATATCATCCTGTTAGGAACTTCGACTAGCCTATCGTCGGTCAGTAGCTCCCCAGCTATACGCAGGGCGTGACTGTACTCTGCGTTCCAGATGTAGAACAGCACGGGCATCTCCAGCTTGGCAAACTTCTGCTTGCGCTGCGGGATGTGCACTGTAGGCCAAGGGAAGACTGCCCCCCTCCACACAAGCTTGCACTCGCACTCGATGTAGCACAGGTCCTCAATGATAAGGTCAGCGCAGTACTTGTCGGGGTTGTCTATGGCAGTGTATCCCATTCGGGATAGGTACTGCTTGGTTGCTTCTCTGGCGGGGCTGTCCGTCAAGTCGAACATCTCTATGTCGAATCTTTTATGCTTCATAATTACTTTGGGTTATGCATACGGAATTAAAGATCCGAATATACGTTGTTCACTCTATATCATTTTAAGCCTGTAAGGCTTAATATAGGTGGATGAAACTACTACTTCTCCTTTCGATTATCTTATCCCCTTTAACTTCACTAGCTGATCCAGCCATAAAGATTCTGTGCGACAGCGGATTAACGCATTCAATTGCACAGGCTAAAACTATATATGCTGACAGCGGTGACCACGTCTTCTATAAGGAGGCGCAAGCAACCGATGGTATGCTTTTACTTACAGAAGATGGAGTCGTGAAGTTCAGGTCAGGGAATGGTAACCGAGTTGTGGTTGCTATTGTGAAGAATTACTCTTAGGAGCTTTGTGCTCCTTTAGTTCTTCCTCCATCTTGTCGAGGGCCTCGGTTAGCATTTCTTCCAAGTTCCCGTGCGGCATACCAGTTGTCACGGCCTGCCAGTACTCTAGTTTAATCCTCTTCGATAGTTTCATTAGTTTTGTATTTGATTGATACGTCTGCTAGAAAGCAGACCTTCTGTAGTGCAAGGCAGTATATCACGCAGTCCTGTGCTTCAGAGGACAGGCGTGCCCGCACCCTGTCTAGCCCGTGCGTTACACTGGTGCGGTGCCTGTTGACTAAGCGTGAGATCTCTTCGTGCGTGCAGTTGTGCAAATGCATTACATATGAAAGTGCATCTCTGGCATACGATGCCCGTCTAGTACGTGACTTGCCACGAATGATATTAGGTGTAGTGCCGAACTCTTCGGCTACGATTTCGGTTAGTTTAATTTTGTTTAACATTATTTTATGATTCCTACGCAGTGATATAGTTTGAAGATTCCACGAACGTCACGTTCGCCTTCTCGATTCTTTGCAACTGAGTATTGCAACTCAGTGTAAGGTCCCTCGGAGTCAAACTTCTTAGCTGACTCGATGTCCCCATTCTTAGGCCACATAAGGATGACTGCGTCTGCGTCATTCTCGATGTCACCAGAGTCCTTGAGGTCGTACAGTGACAGTCCGCTTTCACGCTTGGCACCTTCACGATTGACCTGTGCTAACAGCAGGATGCCGATCTCCAGCTCCACTGCTATCTGCTTTATCTTGTGAGATATAGATGAGATGCCCTCGGTCTTACCTACGTTCTTCCCGAATGGGATTAGTTGCAGGTAGTCAATGACAACTAGCTTAACCCCTTGAGTGCGGACCAGTAGTCTGATCTGACTCCTTAGGTCGTCGGCCCCCTTGACTGCGTGCACAGTAAAGATGGGCAGGCCAGACAGTAGTTCATTGGCAGCGTGCACTGACTTAACCTTGGCAGGTGTAGCTACGTTCTCTTCTATCTGGCGTAAGTTGACACCGCTGAGTGTCTGTATCATACGCCTAGCGATTTGCTTCTGTGGCATCTCAAAGGAGAAGATGGCCGAAGGTACGGACTCAATCTTACTT
>Ga0206123_10002454_pt1 | contig 16173 bp, 15 predicted proteins | sample Helgoland_Spring_2_FD_160086 | JGI IMG/M metagenome (GOLD analysis project Ga0206123, IMG submission 160086) | Pelagic subsurface seawater microbial communities from Kabeltonne, Helgoland, North Sea - Helgoland_Spring_Bloom_20160316_1 | ecosystem: Environmental > Aquatic > Marine > Epipelagic ...
TGCAATGCTACCAAAACAATACACTACAGATTAATGATAATGAGCTTAAAATTGGGGATACCGTTAAAGTGCCCTTATTAGAGCAGGAGGCCATTTTACTTTCCCAAAAAGGGAAAAATTGTATCGCTCAGCTTAAAAAGCTTGGGGCTATTGTTTCGTTTCAATTGAGTTAATCAATTGAAATTTTTTATTGTAAGAAATAACCATTACTGTGAGTAGTGATGGCGAAGCCGTTTAAAAAGTTTAATTTTACAGCTAAAATAAGTTAAAATGTCTGTAATTTTTTATAAAAAAATAGAACAAGAACTTCAAAGTTTAGGGTTTAATATCACTAATGCTGATTTGCAAAGACCTTGGGGTGCCTTTTATTATATTGATGAAAATCAAGCCCAAGAGTTTTCAAATCATTTTTTTGAGGGTATAGACATTAATACCCTAAAAATAGATGGAAAGTTGAGTCCTAAAATTTTAATGATAAAACCTCAGGTGAAGTTGTCATGGCAGTATCATAATAGACGTGCTGAAATATGGCAAGTTTATCAAGGCAAAGTAGGTGTGGTGCAAAGTGAAACAGATATTGAAACTGAAATGAAAGTGTATGCTGTTGGAAGTCAATTAAAACTTAATCAAGGTGTAAGACATCGCCTTATTGGATTGGATGATTATGCTGTAGTTGCTGAAATTTGGCAGCATACAGATAAAATTCCATCTGATGAAGATGATATTATAAGAGTACAAGATGATTTTGGAAGATAGTACTATGGTAGATAAAAAAACAAAAATGTATGTTGCAGGTCATAGAGGCATGGTAGGTTCTGCAGTATGGCGTGCACTAAAATGTAAAGGCTATTCAAATCTAATCGGAAAAACTAGTGCTGAATTAGATTTGAGAAATCAAAAAGCTGTTAATGATTTTTATGATCAAGAAAAACCAGAAATTGTTATTGATGCTGCTGCTAAAGTTGGAGGAATCCTAGCAAATAATGATTACCCTTACCAATTTTTGATGGAAAATTTACAAATTCAAAATAATTTAATAGATGGTGCTTTTAAAACCGATGTTAAAAAATTTATTTTTTTAGGTAGTTCTTGTATTTATCCAAAATATGCTCCTCAGCCTTTAAAAGAAGAATATTTACTAACAGATTCATTAGAACCCACTAATGAGTGGTATGCATTGGCTAAAATTTCTGGGGTAAAGGCTTGCGAATCCATTCGCAAACAATATGGTAAAGATTTTGTAAGCTTAATGCCTACAAATTTGTATGGTTCTCACGATAATTTTGATTTACAAACCTCTCATGTTTTACCTGCCATGATCCGAAAGTTTCATGAGGCGAAACGTAATGAAAATTCACCTGTTACACTCTGGGGTAGTGGAACCCCGATGCGCGAATTTTTACATGTAGATGACATGGCAGAGGCAGTAGTTTTTGCATTGGAAAATCAATTAACTAGTAATCTATACAATATTGGTACAGGAAAAGATGTTACCATTAAAGAATTGGCTGAAACCATACAAAGGGTTATTGGCCATCAAGGTAAAATTATTTGGGATACCACTAAACCCGATGGTACTCCAAGAAAACTGATGGACGTTTCCAAAATGAAAACTATGGGATGGCAATATTCAACAGAATTAGAAGACGGTGTTAAAAATACCTACCAATGGTTTTTAAAGAATATCGATTCAATAAAAGAAATTAAATTATAAATAATGAAGGTAGCATTAATTACAGGAGTTACTGGGCAAGACGGATCTTATTTAGCCGAGTTGTTGTTAGAAAAAGGGTATAGTGTACACGGAATAAAAAGAAGGTCATCCCTCTTTAATACCGATAGAATTGATCATCTTTATCAAGACCCTCATGACCCAAATCAACGTTTTAAATTACATTATGGAGATTTATCCGATGCGATGAATCTAACACGTATTATTCAAGAAATACAACCTGATGAGATTTATAATCTCGGCGCAATGTCTCATGTTGGTGTTTCTTTTGATACCCCAGAATATGTTGGAAATATCGATGGTTTAGGTACTTTAAGGATATTAGAGGCTGTACGTATTTTAGGTATAGAGAAAAAAACAAAAATTTACCAAGCCTCCACTTCTGAATTGTATGGTGGGATGCCTGAGAATAAAAATGAAAAAGGGTTTTATGATGAAAACTCTCCTTTTTACCCTAGATCTCCCTATGGGGTTGCAAAAATTTATGGGTTTTGGATTACAAAAAATTATCGTGAGGCCTATAATATGTTTGCTTGTAATGGTATTTTATTTAACCACGAGTCTCCAAGACGTGGAGAAACTTTTGTGACAAGAAAGATTACTCGTGCCGTAGCAAAAATAGCTTTAGGATTACAAGAAAAATTTTATTTAGGAAACTTGGATGCACAACGAGATTGGGGACACGCTAAGGACTATGTTCGCATGATGTGGATGATTTTACAAGCACAACAACCAGAAGATTGGGTGATTGCTACAGGGACAACCACCAAAGTTCGTGATTTTGTTCGTTTGGCATTTAAAGAAGTAGGTATTGAGCTTGAATTTAAAGGAGTGGGTGTAGAAGAGAAAGCTTTTGTTGTTGCCTGTCATCACAAAGACTTTCAAGTAACAATAGGTAAAGAGGTATTATCTGTAGACCCTACATATTTCAGACCAACAGAAGTAGATGTATTGATTGGAGACCCATCAAAAGCAAAACAAAAGCTAGGTTGGGTTCCAGAACATGATTTAGTCTCTTTAGTAAAAGACATGATGCAAGGAGATGTTGCTTTAATGAAAAAAGATGTCGATTTACTCAAAGCGGGTCATGATATTTTAAAACAAGCAGAGTAATTTTAAATAAAAAATAAATATGAAGATAAAAAATATTTGTTGTATTGGAGCAGGCTATGTAGGGGGTCCTACGATGTCAGTAATCGCTTTAAAATGCCCTGACATTAAAGTTACTGTTGTCGATCTTAATGAAGCACGTATTAACGCCTGGAATGATGAAAATTTAGAGAATTTACCGGTATATGAACAAGGATTGGCAGAAGTAGTTTCTAAAACTCGCGGTAAGAATTTATTTTTTTCTACAGATGTAGATATTGCCATAGATACTGCAGATATGATTTTTATAGCTGTAAACACTCCAACTAAGACCTATGGTGAAGGTAAAGGGATGGCAGCAGATTTAAAATTTGTGGAATTATGTGCTAGACAAATAGCTCGAGTTGCCAACAATGATAAAATTATTGTTGAAAAGTCAACTTTACCGGTTCGTACTGCAGAAACTATACAAACTATACTAGACAGTACAGGAAATGGAGTTAATTTTGAAGTACTCTCCAATCCAGAGTTTTTAGCAGAGGGTACAGCTATTGATGATTTATTCAAGGCTGATCGTGTTTTAATAGGAGGTAATCAAACACCTTCAGGTAAAAAAGCAATTCAAGCTTTAGTAGATGTATATTCAAATTGGTTGAGTCCAAAACAAATATTAACAACTAATGTGTGGTCCTCTGAATTGTCTAAACTAACTGCCAATGCATTTTTGGCTCAACGTATTTCATCAATTAATGCTATGTCTGCATTGTGTGAGGCTACAGAGGCAGATGTTGATGAGGTTGCACATGCAATTGGAACAGATAGCAGAATAGGCTCCAAGTTTTTAAAAGCTTCTGTTGGTTTTGGTGGATCTTGTTTTCAGAAAGACATTTTAAATTTAGTCTATTTGTGTAGTTTTTTTAATTTACCAGAGGTTGCCAACTATTGGGAACAAGTTATTAAACTTAATGATTACCAAAAACATCGCTTTGCCAAGAAAATTATAAATACATTGTTTAATACCGTAAATGGTAAAAAAATTGCGTTCCTAGGGTGGGCGTTCAAAAAAGATACTAATGATACCCGAGAGTCAGCAGCAATTTATGTGGCAGATCATCTCATAGAAGATGGAGCAAATATTCATGTCTATGATCCAAAAGTTTCTGAATCAAAAATCAAAGCTGATTTAGTTTATTTATGGGAATTAAGAGGAATTTCTGAATTACGAATCTCACAAAAAATAGCAAAGATTTTTGTACATAAAGATTATAATGAAGCATTAAATAATAGCCATGCTATAGCAGTGCTTACAGAATGGGATGAGTTTACAACTTACGATTGGAATACTATATACCAAAATATGTACAAACCTGCTTTTGTTTTTGATGGGCGTAACATATTAGATGCTAGTGTATTGAATGAAATTGGTTTCCAGTTTAAAGGAATTGGGAAAGGTTAAATTATAAAATTGAAATGAAAGTAGTACTTGTTACTGGAGCCGCTGGTTTTATTGGATATCACTTATGTGAATTTCTTTTAAAACAAGGACATTTTGTGATAGGACTCGATAATATTAATGATTATTATGAAGTAAGTCTTAAGTATGCTCGGTTACATCAATTAGGTATTGAAAAAGAATCTGCATCTGTTTTTTTAAAAAAATCAGAGAGTACTTTACATGGCAGCCGCATGCAATTCATTCGTATGAATTTAGAGGACCGTATTGAATTACCTAAGCTTTTCAAATCATATAATGTTGATATAGTTTGTAATTTAGCTGCCCAAGCAGGGGTTCGGTATTCTATAGAGAATCCAGAAGCTTATATTGATTCTAATATCAATGGGTTTTTAAATGTCCTAGAGTGTTGTCGCCACCATAATGTGAAGCGTTTGGTATATGCATCCAGTTCTAGTGTTTATGGTAATACAGATAAAATTCCTTTCGAGGAAACTACAAATGTAGATTTGCCAATAAGTCTATATGCAGCTACAAAGAAATCTAATGAATTAATGGCACATACCTACAGTTATTTGTACAAAATTGAAACCATAGGACTGCGATTTTTTACAGTTTATGGCCCTTGGGGTAGACCAGATATGGCCATGTTTTTATTTACTGATGCCATTCTAAATAATAAACCAATTGATGTATTTAATAATGGGAATCTCTCAAGAGACTTCACGTACATAGATGATATTGTTCAGGGTGTTATTAGTACATTACTGAAAGATTCAAAAAATTCGAACTTATACAAACTTTATAATATAGGTAACGGAAAACCAGTTCAGTTACTAGATTTTATTGAGTCTTTAGAAAAAGTTCTTGATATTACAGCAACAAAGAATATGTTACCAATGCAGGATGGTGATGTATATCAAACTTTTGCTAGTACTTCAAAATTAGAACATGACTTCGAATATAAACCACAAACAAAAGTAGATGATGGTATAAATGAGTTCGTTAAATGGTATAATAATTTTTATAATATATAAATTTAATTTCTGTACATTCTTGAAAATCAGTAAACGACATATAGCAAAATCTTTATCATGGAGATTTATAGGTACTATAGATACTCTTATATTTGCTTGGTTTATTACGGGGGATTTTAATGAAGGGCTAAATATTTCAGGGATAACCACATTAACGAAATTAGTATGGTATTATATTCATGAACGAATCTGGTTTAAATCATCAGTAAAAGATTCTAATAAACGTCATATCATAAAAACTTTTTCTTGGCGCGCCATAGGGACTATTGATACCATTATATTTGGCTGGATAATCACAGGCAACCCACTTTTAGGTCTAAAGATTGGGGGTTTTGAGGTAGTAACAAAAATGCTATTGTATTTCTTTCATGAAAAATTATGGTATAAAATTAATTTTGGATTAGATAAAAGAAATAAACGCAGAAAAGAAAAACAAAAATTAAAACTTAATGGATAATATCTTTGAACAAAATTACCAAGTTTCTAAAACTGATAGAGAATCAATTATGGGCAATAAGTCCTTACTTATTTGGTTTACAGGTCTTTCAGGTTCAGGGAAATCTACAATAGCTAATTTGGTCGAGTTGGAGCTTCACAAGTTAAATATTATCACTTATTCATTAGATGGTGATAATATAAGGCATGGTATCAACAAAGATTTAACTTTTTCAGAAACAGATAGAAAAGAAAATATTAGAAGAATTGCTGAAGTTTCTAAATTATTTGTAGATGCTGGGGTTGTTACTTTTGCTGCATTTGTATCCCCTTATTTAAAAGATAGAGAAAATATCAAAGATATTGTTGGGTATCAAAACTTTTTTGAGGTTTATGTAAATACCTCAATTGAAGAATGTGAAAGAAGAGATGTAAAAGGTTTGTATAAAAAGGCAAGAGCTGGAGAAATTAAAAATTTGACAGGAATTGATGCTCCATACGAATCTCCAATGCATCCAGATATAGAAATTATAACAGAAAAAATGACCATAGAAGAATCTGTAAAACAAGTTGTAGAATATATTAAAATTAAAATAACCTTAAAAAATGAGTAATTACGTAATCAATCATTTAAGAGAATTAGAATCAGAAGCCATTTTTGTGATTCGAGAAATAGCAGCTCAATTTGAGAATCCTGTATTGCTTTTTTCAGGAGGTAAAGACTCAATTTTATTGACGCATTTAGCTAAAAAAGCATTTTATCCTGCTAAAATTCCTTTTCCATTAATTCATATTGACACAGGTCATAATTTTCCAGAAACTATTGAGTTTCGAAATAATTTAGTAAAAAAGTTAGGTGTAAAATTAATTGTAGGCTCTGTTCAAGAAGCTATTGATAAAGGTAGAGTTAAAGAAGAAACAGGAGCTGATGCATCAAGAAATTCACTTCAAATTGTATCACTTCTAGACACTCTGGATGCTTATAAAGTAGATGCTGCTATGGGAGGAGCAAGAAGAGATGAAGAGAAAGCAAGAGCCAAAGAGCGTTTTTTTTCACATCGTGATGAATTCGGTCAATGGGATCCTAAAAATCAACGCCCTGAACTTTGGAACTTGTTTAATGGCCGAAAAAATTACGGAGAGCATTTTAGAGTCTTTCCTATTTCTAACTGGACAGAAATGGATGTGTGGGAATACATAAAATTAGAAAATATTGATTTACCATCGCTCTATTTTTCTCACCAACGAGATTGTGTAGTGCGTGATGGGGTAATTTTAGCAAATTCTGAATTTATCAAATTAAAAGAAGGTGAAGAAGTTGTAAATAAAATTATTCGTTACAGAACTTGTGGAGATATGCCAATAACAGGAGCTGTTGAATCTGAAGCAGATGATCTAACAAAGATAATTGAAGAAATTGCTACAACAAGAACTACAGAGCGCGGAGGAAGAGCAGATGATAAAAGAGCGGAAACAGCAATGGAAGACAGAAAAAAACAAGGTTACTTTTAAGAAATAGAAAAAAATATGGATTATCAAGATATAGAATTATTAAGATTTACAACAGCAGGAAGTGTTGATGACGGTAAAAGTACTTTAATTGGTCGTTTATTGTATGACAGCAAGTCAATATTTCAAGATCAATTAGACGCTGTTGAGGCTTCTAGTAAAAGTAAAGGATTTGATTATGTAGATTTATCTTTGCTAACAGATGGGTTAAAATCTGAAAGAGAACAAGGAATTACAATTGATGTTGCTTACCGATATTTTGCAACTCCAAAACGTAAATTTATTATAGCAGACACTCCTGGACATATTCAGTACACTAGAAATATGGTCACTGGTGCATCAACAGCAAATTTAGCAATCATTTTAATTGATGCTCGAAAAGGAATGTTAGAACAAACACATAGACATGCTTTTATAGCTTCTTTACTAAGAATACCTCATGCTATTGTTTGTGTAAATAAAATGGATTTAGTTGATTACAGTCAAGAAGTCTATGATAATATTGTAAAAGATTTTACTGCCTTTTCTTCAAAACTAGGGATTAAAGACGTGCAATTTATTCCAATTTCAGCTTTGGTTGGAGACAACGTTGTAAATAGATCAGAAAATATGGATTGGTATAAAGGTAGTACTCTAATGTATCATTTAGAAACAGTTCATATTTCAAGTGACTATAATCATGTAGATTGTCGTTTCCCAATACAAACAGTGATAAGACCACATACTTTAGAACACCAAGATTTTAGAGGTTTTGCTGGTCGAATTGCTGGAGGGGTTTTTAAAACAGGTGATAAGGTAAAGATTTTACCCTCAGGATTTAATTCTACGATTAAGACAGTCGAGTTAAATGGTGATAAAATTACAGAAGCATTCGCTCCGATGTCAGTTACAATGACACTAGAAGATGAAATTGATGTGAGTAGAGGAGATATGATTGTTAGAGAAAACAATGTACCAACTATAGGTCAAGATTTAGATGTTTTAGTAACTTGGATGAGCTCAACACCATTGCAACTAAGAACTAAGGTGGTTATTAAACATACAACGAACGAATGTCTAGGAATGATAAAAGAGTTAAAGTATAAAGTTGATATTAATACTTTACATCGTATTGAAGATATTCATGCTATTACAATAAATGATATTGCAAGGATTTCAATTCGTACTTCAAAACCTTTGTTTTATGATGCTTATCAACAAAATAGACAGACAGGAAGTATTATCATTATAGATGAACAAACCAATGAAACCATTGGTGCAGGTATGATTATTTAAAGGATTGTTTTAGTATATGATTAATTTAAATACAGCGATAGAGGCAGCATTAGAAGCAGGTAGAGCAATTTTAGAAATTTATCATTCTGGCGATTTTGATATAGAAATAAAAGGTGATAATTCGCCCTTAACTAAAGCAGATAAAGCTTCTCACAACGTAATTATGTCTTATTTAACTAAGACAAATATTCCTGTACTTTCAGAAGAAGGAAGAGCTATTTCTTATGAAGAACGTAAAAACTGGAGTCAACTATGGATTGTAGATCCAATAGATGGTACGAAAGAATTTATAAAACGTAACGGAGAATTTACAGTAAACATAGCACTAATAGAAAATCAAAAACCAATTTTAGGAGTAATTTTTGTTCCTGCCAAAGGTGAACTTTATTTTTCAACCAAAGAGACGGGCGCCTTTAAAGTGGGTGTTGATTTGGATTTATTTAATGTCGATGCCTTAATTAGCAAAGCCTCTAAAATTCCTTTTGAGCGAGATGATAAAACATTTACAATAGTAGCAAGTCGTTCTCATATGTCACCTGAAACAGAAGACTATGTGCAACAAATAAAAGATAAACATGGAGACGTTAATCTAATTTCCAAAGGAAGTTCTTTAAAATTATGTATGGTTGCTGAAGGGTTAGCAGATTGTTACCCTCGCTTTGCACCAACTATGGAATGGGACACCGCTGCAGGTCAAGCCATTTGTGAAAATGCTGGCTTTCAAGTTATAGATTGGAATACCAAAGAAAAAATGCTCTATAATAGAGAGCAATTGTTGAATAATTGGTTTATAGTAAAATAACTATGAAAAAAATATTAATCGTATTCGGTACCCGCCCAGAGGCCATTAAAATGGCCCCTTTGGTAAAAGTATTTCAAAAGTATCCAGAGCTTTTTGATACCAAGGTATGTGTAACGGCACAACATCGTGAGATGTTGGATCAGGTTTTAGAATTTTTTGACATCACTCCAGATTTTGATTTGGATTTAATGAAACCTGGTCAAAACTTATATGGCCTTACAGCAGATATTATCACCAATATGAAACCGGTATTAGAAGATTTTAAACCGGATTATGTTTTTGTACATGGCGATACTACAACCACAATGGCTGGAAGTATAGCTTCTTTTTACAGTGGGGCGAAAGTGTGTCATGTAGAGGCAGGACTAAGAACTCACAATAAATGGTCTCCATTTCCAGAGGAAATTAACAGACAGATTGCAGGACGAGTATGTGATTTTCACTTTGCGCCAACAACCACCTCAAAAGCTAATCTACTTGAGGAAAATATTAAAGAAGATATGGTACTTGTAACTGGTAATACGGTTATCGATGCGTTATTAGATAGCGTAGAGCGTGTTAATCAAGAACCAAGTAAACTCATAAAAGACTTAGCGGTTACCCTTGGTGATAAAGAGATGATACTAGTCACAGGACATCGTAGAGAGAATCACGGTGAAGGGTTTATTCGCATCTGTGAAGCTTTAAAAGCCATAGCCCTTGATAATACAAATCGTTTAATTGTGTACCCAGTGCATTTAAACCCAAAAGTACAAGAACCAGTAAAACGTATTTTAACCGGTATTGATAATGTGATGCTTATAGATCCATTAGCTTACAAAGATTTTATATGGATGATGAATCGCGCTAAGATTATCATCACCGATAGTGGTGGCGTACAAGAAGAAGCACCTAGTTTAGGAAAACCAGTACTGGTTATGCGCGATACTACAGAACGCCCAGAGGCCGTAGATGCAGGGACTGTAATTCTAGTTGGCACGGATAAAGACCTTATTGTAAGTGAGGCACTTGATTTATTAAATAACGAAGCGCGTTTTGAAACGATGTGTAGATTACATAACCCTTATGGCGATGGTAAAGCGTGTGAGCGCATTGTTGAATTTATAGCACAGCAAGAAGGAAAAACAATACAAACAGAAAGCTTAATAAACTAAAACAAACCAAAATAAGATGAACCAACCAGAAGTAGTCATGATAGGCCTGGGATATATCGGCCTTCCCACTGCAGCACTTATAGCCTCAAACAAGGTTAATGTGCATGGTGTAGATATCAATCAAAAAGTGGTTGATACCATAAATAGAGGAGAGATACACATTGTAGAACCTGAATTAGATACGGCAGTAGCATCAGCGGTTAAAGACGGTTATTTAAAAGCCGCAACAACAGCCGTTGAGGCGAATAATTACCTTATTGTAGTGCCAACGCCATTTAAAGGAAAGAATGAGCCAGATATCTCATTTGTTGAGGCCGCCACAAGAGGAATACTACCACTATTAAAAGCTGGAGATTTATACATCATAGAGTCTACATCACCTGTAGGAACCACAGAAAAGATGATGGACCTGATTTACAGAGAACGTCTAGAGCTTAAAGGGAAGTTACATATAGCCTATTGTCCAGAGCGTGTTTTACCTGGCAATGTAATGCATGAATTGGTACATAACGATCGCGTAATAGGAGGTGTAGATGAAGCATCAACACAGAAGGCTTTGGCCTTTTATAGCAACTATGTAAAAGGCGAATTACATCCTACTAACGCCAGAACCGCAGAGATGTGTAAGCTGGTAGAGAACTCTTCTAGAGATGTACAGATTGCATTTGCTAACGAGTTATCTCTTATTTGTGACAAAGCAGGCATTAATGTCTGGGAGTTGATAGAATTAGCTAATAAACACCCAAGGGTGAATATATTACAACCGGGTTGTGGTGTTGGGGGTCATTGTATTGCTGTGGATCCTTATTTTATTGTATCAGACTACCCTATGGAATCCAAGATTATTGGAACGGCAAGAGAGATTAATAATTACAAATCGTTTTGGTGTGCTGAGAAGATTCAAAACGCCAAGTTGCAGTTTGAACTAGAACACGGGAGAAAACCAAAGACTGCGATTATGGGCTTAGCGTTTAAACCCAATATTGACGATTTAAGAGAATCTCCGGCTAAATATATTGCCCAGAAAGTGTTACAAAACTCTAATAATGAAACCCATTTTATAGTTGAGCCTAATATCGAGGAGCACAATGTATTTAAACTTACGGATTATAAAACCGCAGTTGCAGAGGCAGATATAATTGCTTTATTAGTAGCACATGATGAGTTTAAAACTTTAGAGTTAGACTCAAATAAAGTTATTATTGATTTTTGCGGAATAAGTTAATTATGAAAAAAAATATTTTAATCACTGGAGGGGCTGGTTTTATTGGCTCGCATGTCGTAAGACTTTTTGTAAATAATTACAAAGACTACCATATCTATAATCTAGATACTTTGACTTATGCAGGTAATTTAGAAAATTTAAAGGATGTAGAAAATGCCTCTAATTTCACCTTCTTGCATGGAGATATTACCGATGAGTCTTATATTAATGAGATTTTTAAAACCTATAGATTTGAAGGCGTTATTCATTTAGCTGCAGAATCCCATGTGGATCGTTCCATAACAGACCCTTTAGCTTTTGCTAAGACTAATATTTTGGGGACTATGGTGTTGCTTAACGCTTTTAAGGCACTTTGGGAAAATAATTGGGAGGGTAAGCGTTTTTACCATGTAAGTACCGATGAGGTTTATGGCACCCTAGGCGAAACAGGCTTATTTGAAGAAACAACACCTTATGATCCTAATTCACCTTACTCAGCTTCAAAAGCCAGCTCAGATCATTTTGTAAGAGCTTATGGTGAGACTTATGGCATGCCATATGTAATTACCAACTGTTCAAATAACTACGGTCAAAATCAATTTCCAGAGAAGTTAATTCCTTTGTTTATTAATAATATTTTAAATGGTAAACCCTTACCGGTTTATGGTGATGGTAACTATACCAGAGATTGGTTGTATGTTATTGATCATGCTATTGCCATTGATTTGGTATACCATAAAGGGAAAAACCATGAAACTTATAATATTGGCGGATTTAACGAATGGAAAAATATTGATTTAGTAAAGGAGTTATGCCAACAAATGGATACTAAGTTGGATAATCCGGTTGGTACCAGTGAACAACTTATTACCTATGTTAAAGACCGACCAGGCCACGATTTACGTTACGCTATAGATGCCTCTAAAATTAACAGAGAATTAGGTTGGAAGCCCACTGTAACTTTTCAAGAAGGATTAGCCATTACTATAGATTGGTATTTATCTAATACAGATTGGTTAGAAAGTGTGACTTCGGGAAATTATCAAAATTATTATCAAAAACAATATCAAGATTAAACCTCAAAAACCCATGAAAGGCATAGTATTAGCAGGTGGCAGTGGAACACGATTACATCCATTAACCCTAAGTGTAAGTAAGCAATTATTGCCTATTTACGACAAACCCATGATTTACTACCCAATTTCGGTATTAATGCTAGCGGGTATCAAAGAAATTTTAATTATTTCTACCCCACACGATTTACCAAATTTTAAAACATTACTGGGCGATGGTTCTCAATTTGGAGTTTCTTTTGAATATGCAGAACAACCCTCACCAGATGGCTTAGCACAAGCCTTTATTATTGGTGAAGATTTTATTGGGAATGACGATGTGTGTTTAGTTCTTGGAGATAATATATTTTATGGTTCTGGATTACAAAAGCTATTGTTTGATGCAGTAAACACTGTGGAAAATGAAAATAAAGCCGTTGTTTTTGGAAACTATGTACACGACCCGGAACGTTATGGAGTTGCTGCTTTCGATAAAGACAACAATGTAGTAAGTATTGAGGAAAAACCAAAAAAACCACAATCTAATTATGCAGTAGTAGGCTTGTATTTTTATCCTAATTCGGTGGTAGAAATTGCAAAAAATGTAAAACCATCTCATCGTGGCGAATTAGAAATAACCTCGATTAATCAAGCCTATTTAGAGCAAAAAAATCTAAAACTAAACGTATTGAGCCGTGGTTTTGCATGGCTAGATACGGGAACACACGAGGCTCTAACAGAAGCTACAGAATTTGTGAAAGCTGTTGAAAAACGTACCGGATTAAAAATTGCTTGTTTAGAGGAAATCGGGGCTAGAATGAAAATGATTGACAATAAAACTATCTTAAAGAATATTGAAAATCTGAAAGGAGATTATTTTGAATATTTAAAAAAAATTATCAATTAAATTCGTTTAGACAATGAAAAAAATATCAAAATTTTTGGAGAATAGTTTTAATAAAACAATAAGTGGAAAAGGATTAGCTGTTTTTAGAATTACATATTCCTTGGTGCTTTTATGCGAGATTGCACAGATGTTTTATTTTAAGGAATTAATTTTTGATAAAATTCCTTTTGTTAATCCAGCTGAAATTAACTTTGGGATACCAATTGCTATTTGGTTTTTTGCTGTTTTACTTTTGATGTTTGGACTTTTTACTAGGTTTTCAACTCTTATTAATTATTTACTTAGCTTAATATTAATTGGCACTATCAACTCTTATGAGTATCATGTTTTTTACCTTTATATGGGAATTAATTTTTTGATGTTGTTTATGCCTGTAAGCAGGTGTTTTTCATTAGATAGATTATTGTTAAAGCTTAAATATTCCAATACTACATTTCAATACAAACCAACAAATCAGGTAAGCCAACTATACTATTTTATTCCTCTTTATGTAGCGATAGGACTAGTGTATTTCGATTCAATCTTCGTTAAATTAACTGCAGACAGTTGGGTTAGTGGTTTGGGAGTTTGGCTGCCTAGTTCATTTCCTATGATGGCTCAATTCAATTTGTCTTATATACTGAATATTGAATATTTAATGTATTTTTTAGGCTTTTTAACTTTGACTATTGAGTTTTTTTTTATATTTCTTTTCTTTAGAAAAAGATTTAGAATTCCTATATTTATTATAGGAACTCTGCTCCATATAGGTATTTTAATTGCATTTCCTATACCTTGGTTCGCACTTACTGTAGTTTCTGTCTATTTTTTAATTGTGCCTATTTCTTTTTGGGAGAAATTTTTTTCTGTTAAAAAGAAGACTCACACGTTCAATTTTTACTATGATACAGAATGTCCACTTTGCATACGAACAAAAATCGTAATATCCCATTTAGATTGGTTTAATAAAATCGGATTCAAAACTGTCCAGTTTGACGCTCAAGATCAGGAAAAGTTAAAAAAAATTGACAGAGATGTTTTACTTAATGATATCCATAGTGTAAATAAAAAAGGTGAAGTTTATAAGGGAGTTGATACCTATTTACAAGTTTTTAAACGTATTTTTTATTTATATCCGTTGTATCTCATTCTTAATATTCCTGGATTATATCATTTAGCTAAAAAAATATATGCTTATGTAGCAAAAAATAGAGATACAGAGCGTTGTACAGAGGATAACTGTGGTTATAATCCACCAAGTATTGTAAATGTTGATGAGATTAAAATACTACAGAATTATACTATTCATAACTTAAAGTTTGATTTTTTAAAGACATTAATCTACACATTCACAATATTTCAATCATTACTTATTTTAAATAGCCCATTAATTAATAAATTCAGAGACTCTACCGGGTTGACTAATAAATATATTGACAAAACAATACAAGCTGTAAGTCATAGAATTTCATTAGTTACAAAACCATTATTTGGTATTACGGCCCACAATGTGTTTATTGATAAATTTCACTATGAAGGCTATAATCATATCATAGCAATTGCTTATTTAGAGACCAATGGTAACGAGCTTTGGCTCCCGTTAATAGATAAAAACGGACAACCCTCTTATTATAATTATGGTACAAACTGGAGAAAAATGTCTTTTAGTACTAATAGCCCCAATATAAAAACAAATGAATTAAATTCAGGGATTAGAGATTTTACTGCGTTTTGGGCTCATAAGAATAATATCGATCTAAATGATGCTACTTTTTTAATTAAGGTAAAAAAAATAGAAGGTACTGATAAATGGGAAAAAGATTATTTAACTAAACTAATTGCTAATCCTTGGATTAATGGAGGTAGGGTTGTGTGGAAAGACAAATTCTTCTATTCTAAGATAAAAGACATAGAATCACTATAGTTTAATGAAAAGAAAAGTATTAATCACAGGTATACAAGGTTTTTTAGGAAATCGATTAATGGAAATGCTTTGTAATGATTTCGACGTATTTGGTTTAGCAAGAAATACATCTATTAACTATGGTGTGCCCGTTTTTTCTTCAACGAATTTAGACGCAATAAACATAGAACCGGACTATTTAATTATATGCCATGCAGCTGTTTCTTCAGGAAATGTGAAACAGCACAATCATATTTTATACGACACAAATGTTAAGTTAACAGAGCAGTTAGTTTATAAATTTAATACATCTAAAATCATCTATATTTCCACTGCTTCAATATTTTATGGTAATCAAGTTATAATTAATGAGAGGAGTTTAGAAAGTCCGAGCAATTCTTATTCGATATCAAAGTATTGGGCTGAGAAAATTGTTCTAAATACGAAAAGAGCAACCATTTTAAGACTTTCGTCATTATTTGGTATTGGAATGCGTGAAAATACAATTATACCGAATTACACTAAACAAGCACTTACAAACAATATAATTGAAGTGTGGGGTGACGGTAAAAGAAATCAAAATTATACTCATGTAGATGATGTGTGTCGCTGTATAATTAAGAGTATTGAGGCGTTTGAAAT
>Ga0206123_10002469_pt1 | contig 16133 bp, 13 predicted proteins | sample Helgoland_Spring_2_FD_160086 | JGI IMG/M metagenome (GOLD analysis project Ga0206123, IMG submission 160086) | Pelagic subsurface seawater microbial communities from Kabeltonne, Helgoland, North Sea - Helgoland_Spring_Bloom_20160316_1 | ecosystem: Environmental > Aquatic > Marine > Epipelagic ...
AAAGAGGGTGTGACAGGCTGACTCCCATACCGTCCTTAAACCATACTAGTTAGAAGTAGAATGGCGAATACGACAGGGAAGAAATTCGGGGGAAGGGAGAAAGGAACTCCCAATAAACTGACGAAGGAATTGCGGTCGGCTCTCAAAGACGTTCTGTATGATGAGATTGAACAGATCCCTCATCGATTGGATGAGTTGGAGACCAAGGATCGATTGGAGTTATTGGTCAAATTGATGCCGTATGTTTTCCCGAAGGTGCAGTCGGTGTCGCAGTCACTGGATGAGCCTTTGACATGGTAAGACCAAAATAATTGAGGCCACTTGACCCCACAGTGTTAATTAAGATGTCCACTCCACATCCCTCGGCACTTGCCAACCCCTTGGACACAGTCCTCGCGTATCGTCCACCGCAAACTAGTTGTGAAGGCAGCCGTATTCGTTGAGCGATCATAACACCTTGACTGAACCGAATCAATTGATGATGAATTTCACGGGCATGGTGTACTGAACACTCACTGCCTTCCCGCGCTGTTCAGCCGGTTCAAAGGTCGGCAAGCTCTCTACCACTCGGATGGCTTCGGCATCCAAGCGGTAATCGACTGGGCGCAATACACGCACATCCTTCACTTTGCCATCCTTGCCGACGACGAAGTAAACGAAGACGGTGCCTTGCTTTCCTGCATTCCTTGCGTTGGGGGGGTATTTCATATTATTCGAGACGTACCGAATAATTTCCAACTGAGTGCACTGATGGCGCTCATCTCCGCGAAGTGACTTGCAATGACCCATCGCCGGCATGTTTTCAACCACCATGAAGGGCACGTCTTCCTCTCCTTTTGGCAGTGGCTCATCCCGAACGCAACGAACAGAAAATCCACTTCGACGATTGAGGTTCATCCGATGTACTTCTCCGTCATAATCTAGGTACCGGCCCCATGCGTATCTGTCTTCATTTCTATCGGGAGAGGACGACCAGAAATACGCGATTCTCCCTGCGCTCATATATTTCCCGCGGTAGGTCCGGTCACCGGATGGCAAAGCAGAAAAACCACTCGAATTTGTTCCGTTCCAAGAAGGTGAGTCCTTTAGTGACGATTTCATTCGGATTCCTGCACTTAATTCGCCCCCAAGAAAATCTGTTAATTGCGTCCACTCGCCATCCGTCGGCACGTGCCATCCGTTAGGGCACAAGCTGCGAAAGTCGTTCACGGCGTTCCAGTTGTACAACCTGCCGTGAACTCCCGGATTTCTTGACATGTCTTTGTAAACTGCCGACGCTCCAGTTTTCGTATCGGCCCACACCTCATTACCAAGCTCATCGAGAATCTCAGTGCCGCTTGCGTAATGTTCGGAACGGAGGTTCTCGGCAAACCAACACTGATCGCCAATCTCAACAACTCGGTAGTCGTAACCATCGAAGCGCACTGTGCCAATGCATGAAGTGACATTGGCCTTAAAGCGAATATTGGCTCCCGCAAAAGCATCAACGCCTAAACATTCCAGAACCGCCCATTCCACCGAACGAGCTGAAACTGGCGTGAGGCAATCCTTTTCGATAGATTTCCAGTGAAGTCCGCCATCGTTCGAATAGAAAAAGCTCAAGGTCTCAAGGTTTACCGATGAAATGGTGGCAAGCTCCAAGACAATAGATTCACCGGACTGACGAGCAGTGAGACCCGAGATGGTTTGGGATTGAGCGGGTATACTGAACAGTCCAAACAGGAGCGCAGTTACGAAGACACGGCCGCTGCTCGAGAGAATGATCAGCGAATAGTCCATGACGGCCAAGTTTGCTCTTGAGTGGGGGCTGCGAGCGCCTGTGGAATTTGCTGGAAGCCTTCGCGGGCAGTAGTGAGGTCAACCTGACGCTTGATTTGGTCAAAAAGGTCACCCAATATCACCTGCTCATTCGCAGCCTGTATAGCTTTCAGCAGCTGGTAAGTGAAATGCCCATGTATTTGCTCGCGGAAAACCCCGCTCGCTTGAGTGCCTGAAGAAGACGCCCACACGAGCATGTTATCCGGAATCGCATCCTTCTTTGGCACCACACGAACGCCCTTCATCGCAACCAATTCTTCATTGCGTGCTCCTCCGCTGAAACACGCATCGAGGAACACCTGCGCCCGCTCAACGGGATGCTTGGTCAGTTGGGTATAGAGAACAGGTAAACTCACGCCGAGCTGCGGCTGCTGGCCATCGACGTCAACCGGAATCAAATACGGGATGTTGTCAGAGCCGTATGGCAGGCCATGACCGGAGTAGTAGAAATAAATCTCGGCGCTGCCGCCCTCGGCGCGGGCGACATTCTCTAGCCAATTGATTTCCCTCTGCATCTCTCCTGCCGTGGCATTGGTAATCAACCGGAGGTTTTCCTCAGGCACTCCAAAGACTGACTTGAAGTAGGCGGCCATAACCAATGCATCGTTGACAGCAAAGTCTACGTTTACTTCGGGATTGAGGCTTACTGAGCGCGAAGCATAGTCTTCGTTGCCGATGACGACGGCATAACGGTGACTGACCGGTTCTCCCCAATCCGGGATGTCTTTGTCCACATCGCTCGAGAGGCTGCCACGTTCAACGCTGACTGATTTCTGCTCCGTAGCAGTTACCACCAAACGGTCTGAGGACATCGCGTCATCGAAGCGAAAGCTGTGATGCCAGCGCCCCCCGTATTCGCCAAGCTGTTCATCCAACTGGAGGCTGAATGGCACCTCCTCGCCTTCGAAGTTGTTGTTGATGATGCATTCGAAGACAAGCGATACGGTTTCACCAGGCTGCATAGCCCCTAGATCCGAAGTCTTGTTGCTGCTGAGCAAGAATACGTTATGAGGAATAGTGATTTGTGCTGTAACCTCGGAGGCAGGACCTTGACCGACGTTTTGAACCAAGAGCTCAATGGCAAAGGGTGCTTTGCGCTTGAGTTGGCCTACGCCTCGAAGTTTGTAATCAACAACTTCCATTTCTGGCGCACGAAAGGCGCGCGTCTCCAACGTCACGGTAATCGGGTCCAGCCCAAATCCATTGGGCTCTTCCACTTCGATTCGCACCTCTAAGGTACCGTCTGATGTAGAACGTGTAGCCGTCAAGGGCACTTCAAACGCTGTGCCGTGACCAAGTTTTGCCGTTGGCAGGTCGGCTACCGATGTAATTCCGATGCCCGCCGTGCTTCCGCTGAGAGTGGTTCGGGCCCGCAAGCCATGTCCATCCCCAAGTCCATCATTACTCACAGAAAATGAAATGACGCACGACTCAAGCGCATCAATGGCCTCGTTGCCATCCTCGTCGACAAAGCGGAGGCTTCCAGGCACCAACGACAAAATCGGAGGCTCAATTTTCTTCCGGATATTGATAGTGTACGCGGGAGAGATCGCTTCAGTTTGACCCCAAGCAGAAAGCCAAGCAATTACCGGTAAGAACAGCAAAAGCCTTCGTAAAGCAACATTTTTGTTCATTACTAACCGCATTTTTCAAAGATAAACTCTACCGTCCAAAGGCGAACGGATGCATGCGCACGTATCGCTCCTCGGGCTCAATCGACTCAATCCAGTACAGAAGCTCGCGGGCTGTAAACGTCACCGGAACGGCCGAGGCAAAATCATTTTTTGTAAAGATAAACATTAGCATCCAAGGACCGTCAACGCCTGGTTCGTGGAAAATCTCATAGGTACGCTGGCTCTCGAAAGTGGGAAAGGGCGAGGCAGTGAATCCGTCGGGACGGCAACTGGCAGGCTCACTGTCGTTGGGAAAGAACTTGTAGACCTTGTCTCCTTCGATAAGAAAAGCTTGCATGCACCCCATCGGACCTTGCACTATAAAGTTTAGCTCTGCGGGGCTCGGGTACACATTTTGAAGGCCTTCAATGGAAAATTGAAATCCCGGATCAGGCCTCGTTTCATACAGCCTGACTTGGAAGTTGGCACAATGTTCCACAACCACGTCGCCAAGATCGTCGATGCGGGTGAATTCCTCAACGTTTCTCGAGCCCGTGATGCCGCCCTGCCATGAAACGTTAGAGGCTTCGATGAAAGTGATTAGCGCTTGCTCTTGGTTAGTTTGGGTGCTCTGAAGGGTGGTTGAGCTCACAACAGAACGCTCGACGCCTGCCGCATTGAGGGCATTTTCCACTGCTGAGCGATAGGCGCATTGCTTCGCATCGGCTAGCGTCCGGGTTTCCGTGACGGTGCACTGCCCGCAGGCCTCAAAACTTTTCGAGGTAGAAGTAGAACTTTGAACGAATTGAAAATTGATGTCTTGGCCATGACCAATCAAAGCTCTCCCAAGCAAGACCATGACTAGGCCAATTCGAAGCAGGTTCATAACAGTCTTCATTGTTCGTGGAAAAATACAAAACAACTACAACACCCTGAGGTGAAGTCAATTGTTACATTCGTGTAATTTTTGAGCCGAAAATTACTCTGTAACCACCTCGCACACATTCATCGATGGACTGATCAGCGCATTGACAAGCGGAATCTACAATCCCACAACCACTGTCGTTAGAAAGTAACGAGCATTTTGTGGACCAACTAGGGCAGCTTTTTGCTGCCCTAGTTTTATTACAACAATTTTATATTTTGAAAAGCTGGAAATCGGCCTTCGGCCTCGGAGCATCCGCAGTATTGGTTGCAATCGGAACTTATCAATTGATTGATGCCGCACAAGCTGAAGAATTCGATTCCTTCATCGCAGGGAGAATGACGGGAAGCGGACTCTTGATCGCAAGCGGTTTATTGATTTACCGGTTCGCTCGAAAAAAAGAGACCTCAAAAAAAAGTTGAAGCATCCGAACGTAGATTGGAAACCTTACAAAGGAAAGGTGGAGGTCATCGAGGACTGATCCTCGAACAACGACATGAGAAAAGCGGCTTCAGGCCGCTTTTTTTTTGTGACCAACGGAGGAGGCGGTACATTGAGCCTCATGTACACATTCACTCGGTTTGAATTCGCCAACAGTTGGCTGCTTGTTCCATTGCTATTTGCGCTAGTTGCCTCCGGATGTTCCGTCCAAAAGCGAACTCTGATGTCTGGATTCCATGTGGAACACCGGGGAAAGGACGTGCACAACCCCCCGGCAAATTGGCAACCTGAACAGCTCACCTGGATGACTGAGCCGGACTCGGATGCCTATGCCGCATCAGAGGGCGCGGTTCCAGCGTTGACTAGGCGAGAAGCTGCACCGTTTTTACATAGCAGCTTGGAAGCTGTAACTCCTAGACCACCGAGTTCAACGCATTCGTTCTTGCCCCCTGAGGAGGCTATTAAGGTGGCGCCGATTGCACATCCTGATACCGCAGCAGAATCCGAAATAACAGGAGTAGTGTCTCCCGAATTCACGCCGCTGGAACAAGACAAATGGCGTCGCCGCGCAATCTTACGTGGGATAATTTCCCTCACTGGTACAGCGCTAGCATTCTTCTGGGCTGTCGCTGAATCATGGGGGCTCCCCATAATTTTCGGCATGCTCTTTCTCCTTTCGGCGATAAAATGGTTTGTTCTCCCCTCCAAACCGGAGCGATTACGCCAATGGCGCGATGAAAAAACCGAGGCCCGTGAAAATCGCTCGCCAAAATCAATCCTGATCCGCACCTTGAAGTGGCTACTAGCCATTCCCATCGCCATCGGATTGATCATTGGCGTATTGTTATCCTTATCATCAGGCCTTTAGATTGCGTTGTATCCAATAGCCACTAAATCCGGGAGCGCGCGGCTCGATAATCAAATCGAAGAGACTAAGTCGGAAATCGACCAATTGAAACAAACAGACTCGGGCATCGAAGACTTTATTCCCTTCGGGATTTCCTTGATCTCAAACATTGATGAAGTGTTCAAGTCAGCGTCCATCGATACCAAACATCAACTGTTGAGTTCGATACTCGCCGAAAAATTGGAGTTGAAGGGTGGAAAGTATCGAACCCCTGTCTTCAAGGATGGGTTCGACCTCATCTTTCAGTCAGTCAATCAGTTACAATCCGAAAACCAAAAAACGTCCGAAAACCAAAAAACGGGAGACCGCATCGCTGCAATCTCCCGTTTGGTACCCGGAGCGGGACAGTTCTCGAACTCTTTGTACGCCAACCTCGATGAATTCAGGGCATTGAAGGAATCCCTCCAAAGAGAGGGAATCTTCGATGAAACGTGGGAAACGCTTGTTATCCCTCGGAGAGGCGCTTCTTCTACCCTCCCATACCGTCCTTAAACCATAGGACATCACTTCTTTAGTGCGCTGCGGAGAATCAATCCAGGAAGTATAAGGAACACTAAAAAGATGATTGGATACATCATGCCAGAAGCCGGCTCCTCCGCCATCAATTGAAAGCAACTCTTAAACAGGATGACAATCAGGAATAGGGCAAAGACTATTTTGAAAGTTTTCATATCGAAATGTAAGGCATTTCCAACTAGTCAAAATTGAATAGGATACCGTCCTTAAACCGTAATAGTTAGAAGTAGAATGGCGAATACAACAGGGAAGAAATTCGGGGGTCGACAGAAGGGCACTCCCAACAAATTGACCAAGGAACTGCGGTCTGTTCTGAAGGACGTTCTTTACGAAGAGATTGACTGCTTACCTGAGCGATTGGACGAATTGGACACAAAGGATCGATTGGAGTTACTGGTTAAACTCATGCCGTTCGTTTTCCCAAAGGTGCAGTCGGTTTCTCAGTCGCTTGATGAGCCGATTTGCTGGTCTTAGCCTGAACCATTAACTTCATCAAAAACTACAAATGGAGTTTCTGAACGAGGCATTCGAGTATTCTATCTTTATGGGACTCTTTATTTGCCTTGCACCCATTTGGTTCATCGTTTGGTTTTACACCCACAAAATCTTAGACGATGACGACGAATCCGAGCACGCTAAGCTTTGGGGACGGATATATTTAGTCGTTCTCATTTTGGCAGTAGGAAGCCTAGCAGGCATGTACTTCATTGATAGCTAGACGGGAGAACACAGCCAAGAAAATTGCGTGATGAAGACTTTACTCATATTCACCGTCCTCGGAGTGTTTGCGCTGATCCGATTCGGAATTGGTAAACTCTGGTTTGAAGCAACACGAGAAAAATTAGACGACGAAAAAGAAAAGGGTCAGTACTTAGAATCGAAGTATAAGCACCTTGAACAAGAGCCACGTGTCAAAGGCATCATAGTCCTGATACCGAAAACAAAGAGTGGCAATTGGATTGTCGAAAAAATGGTCAAAAAAGGCGTGTTCCCCAGGGATTACACCGTCAATGAATTCGTAGCAGAAATAAGCGATTGGGAGTTATCTCAGATAATCCAAGACAGTAAAAGACGACAACAGCAAAAATCCACCAAAAAGCAAATAGCTACGAAAAAAAAGGCAATAGACTATTTCCCAATTGATGAGGTGAGTATCATCATATCACCGCGAGTGTCACCAAAAGGCATCGTCACTTTTTACGATTTGGCTGGGAATCGAGTTCCGGGCATACCGAAAACACCGAAAGAAAAGGCCCTTCAATGGAAGTGCTTCCTTGGAAAAAAGACGTTCAAAAAGGTGCAGAGGTGGGTTCCGGTCAATGCATCGCACGTAGAACCCCATTTGAATGACCTAGACTTCATCAACGCCCATTCAATTAAATCGATCAAAGAGTTAAAGTCGGCACAGAAGGAATCTAAAGTTGGCGGTAAGTCTTTTGACTTCGACATTGACTGTAGCGATTTAACCTTAGATGAGTTCAACGATACCTACGAACAATCCTTCGGTCACCTGACTGGATATGGACGATTTAAAAGTCCCGCTGGCTTATACATCGGCAATTATGTCGATGGCGAATTCAATGGCTATGCCGAAGCCTATCAAGACGGAAAATCCTTCAAAGGTGAGTGGGTCAATGATGAATTTGTCGAAGGTGAGATTCACAAACCTGAAACTAAAAATGAGTCCGAAATTCTGGAAATTGGCAGGTTCATTGAATTTGAACTCGATGGAAAAGGCTCAAGAGAATTCAAAAAAGGAAATACGCGGAAGTTATGGAGCGGCCTTTGGAAAAATGGGGACATTATTTCAGGCGAGTGCCTGACTGAAACTTCAGGCAAAGCAAAGTCGCTCTTTCATAGGAGAAAAGGACAATGGTCAGATTATAAACTTCACGGTGAGGGGAAAGAAATCATGAGGCTGACGCAAGGAAACGAAATGGAGAAAGTGGAAAGCGAAGGCACATACGAAAATGACCGATTGGTGCGTGGACGAACAAAACAAGCCTCTTACAACCTTGATCCGTCAACAAAAACAAAAAAGTTAATTGCCTTGGTCGAGGTCTCTAGCACATTCACCAACCTGAGCGCAATGAACAAAAAGGGCAAATATTCAAAAGTGGAATATGCACCTGAACCAACAGGGGAGTTCAATTTAATATTGATGGGAGGGCATTGGCCTCACGATGCCAACATCAAGGGCGAAATCCGTAACGGCATGGTTACAAAAATTAGCAGCATACAGGGTGCAGCTTCCGTTTACATGAATGATCAGCGACTCGTAAATCTGAGCTGGTATGATTTGATAAACAACCCACCACTGCCGCCGAAAGTGTCCAAAGAAGAGATGATAGAAGAAACGGAAGGAAAGAGAATGTTAATGATGTTCCATTTTCCTGACGGCTCACTCTCTCATACCGAATCGGGGCAAATGATAAATGGCAAATTCATCCCCGACGAGGAATCATTAAAGCTCAGGAGAGAACAATTCGGTTCTGATGAATTGCCGTAGCGTTATCATAGGTCGATGCATTCCCCTAAATATTGGCGCAAAATCTGGTGCCTCTCGTATCCGAAGACATTCTCTAGAGTGGGTCTATCGCGATAAGTCTGACACAAACGATAGGGTATCATTGCATTTTATGCGGAGTTAACTCGGCTCCTTAATGCAACGAACGCTGTGACCATAGCGTGCACTATTTATTACAAAGTACAGACAACAATAAACCTTTTAAGTCAAAAGCAGCTAGTCGACAATTCGCGTAATCAACGAATTGTTAGGGTGCAATCCGACATGATCTTCCACATACTCAAAACATTGAACGAAATCGCCAAAGTGTTTCGCGAATTTCTGCAACCCCCGAATGCTAAATAGTGGCGAAGACCCTTCCCTAATTTCCACATTAGTAAAGTCCTTGTTGTGCGCAATAAAGTTTCGCAATTGACTAATTGAGTGAAGCTTATCGCCATCATTCAAGACACTCCCCCAGTGCTTGGGCAAAATGCCTTTTGCTATCCCGAAGGAAAGAATATCGGATAAGTTGAACATTTGAAACTCTGACAAATCAGCCATGTTCTTCTCAATTCTTCTCCTATCCTTTTCCTTGTCCGGAACGAATTGACTGAAAATTCTCAGCCAATGCTCTTCGACTTGGATTCGGCACCATTCAAGAAATGATTGGTTTGATTCACCTTCCACTTTCAAAAGGTTGCGAATTGACCTTTCGAACTGACTGATAGCTTTGAAACATTCAAATTGAATGAAAGGATTGTTATAATCCACCACATGCACAACTGCCACTACGCGTTCGTCTTCAACTACGAAAAGAATCTCATCAATTCCTGCATCGGAGAACTTTTGGAGTGTGGACTGACTAAAAATCAACTCGGTCGGCGCAATCGTAAAAACCTCCGATAACTCTACGTTGCGAAAAGTACCGGACTCCAACTTCCAACAAGACTTCCTGTTGGAATCGGGCAAGTATGAGATGCCATTTCGTTCACAGAGCGAGATGCAATCTCCCTCCACCGCCTTATTGTAGAAAATCAACTCCTTCGTATAAATGGAGCTAATATTCGCGTATTTGAGTTTTTCGATCATTTGTAAGTTTTAAAAGCGTGAAGTTTTGCATTCGCATGTTCCTTCTTCCAAATACTCATTTCGCCACAATTTGTTGGATGTTTACGTCATATTGATAATTGACAATATCGCGGTTAGGAGGAGATGAATCGCCTTTTCAATTTGGGGGAGTGTTCATTCTACGTGGAAAAATACAACACCAACTGCAACAACCTTTGCCTACGTCAAACGTTACATTTGTGTAATGTTTGAGCCAAAACGCAACCACCTATTACTCGGAGACGCCTTCGACCTCGCTTTCGCAACCTTTGAGGCAGGCGCAGGTCGATTCAAAGCAAAATGGAACGAACGCATCCATACAATCGACGATGACCGTATCAGTCCAAGAGTACTCAACCATTGGATAAAAAACGGCCTCATCGAAGACGAAAGACCAGGAGGCAAAGGCTGGCATCGTTTCTCCTCGTCGGATATTTTTTGGATCAGGACCCTCATCAAACTCCGCAAATTCGGGGTTCCAATTGAGACATTGAAATCTGTGAAGAAGGAACTTGAGGTTGGCGGAAACTCGCACTCTAAACGCCCACTTCTCGAATATTACATCGCGTACACTTTCTTCGAGAAGAAGCCCACTCGCATTTTAGTTTTTTCAAATGGAGAAGCCTTGATTGCATCGCAGGAGGAAATCGACACGGCTCTTCAATTCGGAACCATCCAAGACGACTTCATCAGCATCGACATCAATCGAATGCTCGGCAATTTGGGCTGGGCAATCGACTATCTCAATGAATCCAAGACAGAGATCGAAAAAGCGGTTTCAACCGCCTTGAGTGACCCTGAAATCAAAAAAGTCACCATCGAATCCCGCGAAGCGAAATACGTGGTCAAGGCCACCCAGCTCATGGAAAATCGAGAAGCGGCCTTAGCAGTGAAGCATCTCCACGACTTCTGTTCGCTCCAGGAAACGGTTCACAAGGGAAAATCTCGATTCGAGTTCACCACCTCCCAACAAATCAAGAAATCATGATGCATCGCATCCCGACAGATAAGCGCACATCCAAATGGTCATTGGCCAAGCGATCTGCACCTCATCACCTCAATGTTATCCATCGACAAATGCCATGAGATATTAAATTCATCGAATCAATCGTTCACCAAAGAAGAAGCGCGAATTATTCGTGAATGTCTTTATAATCTTGCGGAACTAGCCATCGCCCAGTTTCATCAAACACCGAGAAAATGAAAATCATTACTGACAAGAATGAAGCGCTAAGTGCAGTGAGACAAGACGGCAGGGCTCTAAAATTTGCCTCAGACGAACTAAGGAATGACCGAGAAGTAGTCTTAAGAGCCGTTGAAGAGAATCAGTCGGCCCTCCAATACGCCTCGGAAGAACTAAGGAATGATAGGAAATTAGTTTTGAAGTTTTTAGATCCATTTTATTGGGTCCTGAAGTACGCCTCAGACGAGCTGAGAAATGACCGGGAATTGGTCTTAAAAGCAGTGGAAATACTATACGAAGCCTTCCTATACGCATCTGAAGAAATGAGGAATAACAAGGAGATTGTCTTGCAAGTAGTAAAAGAAAATAGCCGGACCTTCAAACACGCCTCTGAAGAATTGAAGAATGACCGGGAAGTAGTTTTGGAAGCTGTGAAACAACGCGGCGATGCCCTCAAATACGCCTCGGAAAAACTAAGGAATGACCGAGAAATAGTTCTAGAAGCTGTGAGACAAGACGGCGATGCCCTCAGCTACGCCTCGGAAGAACTAAGGAATGACCGAGAAATAGTTCTAGAAGCTGTGAGACAACTCGATTGGGCCCTCGAATACGCCTCTCAAGAATTGCAGAATGACCGAGATGTAGTTCTAGAAGCTGCGAAGCAAGATGGTTGGAACCTTATTTACGCCTCAGAAGAATTGAAGAATGACCAGAATTTCGTCCTACAAGTTGTGAAACTAAAGTACGGGAACCTTTTTTCAACCGGTGAAGTTGTCTTACATAGCAGAGCAAAAGTCTTAGAAATCGTCGAACAAGATGCGTGGGTGATACTCGCCTACGAAGAACTGAGGAATGACCGAGAATTCGTTCTAGAAGCTGTCAGACAAACCGGCGCTGCCCTCAGCTACGCCTCGGAAGAACTGAGGAATGACCGAGAATTAGTTTTGGAAGCTGTGAAACAAGACCGCGATGCCCTCAAATACGCCTCGGAAAAACTAAGGAATGACCGAGAAGTAGTCTTAAGCTGTGTAAATGTAAAGAATAGGTATAATCGGGCCCTCCAATACGCCTCGGAAGAACTGAGGAATGACCGAGAATTCTTTCTAGACGCCGTGAAGCGAAGCCCCTATGCCCTCGAATACGCCTCGGAAGAACTGAGGAATGACCGAGAATTCTTTCTAGAAGCTGTCAGACAAACCGGCGATGCCCTCGAATACGCCTCTGAAGAACTAAGGAATGACCGGGAAGTAGTTCTAGAAGCTGTGAGACAAAACGGCTGGGCTCTACAATTTGCCTCAGACGAACTAAGGAATGACCGAGAAGTAGTCTTAAGAGCTGTTGTAAAGAATAAGTATAAGTGGGCCCTCCAATACGCCTCGGAAGAATTGCAGAATGACCGGGAAGTAGTTCTAGAAGCTGTGAAACAAGGCGGCTATGCCCTCAATTACGCCTCTGTAGAAATGAGGTATGACCGAGAAGTAGCTTTCCAATTCGTCTTAAGTGAATATTTCCACCATTGCGCACATTATATTCCAGTATTGTTTTGGAATGAGCGAGAATTCGTTCTAGAAGCCGTGAAACAAGATGGACGTGCCCTCGGGTACGCCTCTGAAGAACTAAGGACTGACCGGGAAGTAGTTCTAGAAGCTATGAAGAATGGAGGATCTCTCTACGAGGCCTCCAAAGAACTAAGTAATGACCCTGAACTGCGAAAACTAGCCGGTTGGGATGAGTAGGCTACGAGAAAAACCGAACATGAAGACCATAACCGATAAAGAAGAAGCGCTCAAGGCTGTGAAAAAAGACGGAAAGGCTCTTGAATACACCTCAGCTGAACTGAGGAATGACAAAGAAGTGGTCTTACGAGCATTGGGGACCAAAATTTTATTTCTGCAAGAGGTGCAATACGATGCCTTCCAATTCGCCTCTGAAGAATTAAGAGGTGATGGAGAATTTGTCGCAGAAGTAATAAAAAAATTGGATGCGGCTCCCGTCTTACAATATGCTGCTGACCATCTTAGAAATGACAAAGAGTTTGTCCTACGAGTTGTGAAAATGGACCCTTTTACATTCCAATACATCTCAGAAGATTTGCGTAATGACCGAGAAGTAGTCTTACAATCTGTGAAGCAAAGTAAATGGGCTCTCCAATACGTCTCAGATGAATTGCGTAATGACCGTGAAGTGGTCTTACAAGCCATGGAATGGCAACCCGATGATTCCCAAGCCATGGAATGGCAACTCGATGATTACGGATCTCGATACGATGCTTTCCAATACGCATCAAAAGAACTACGGAGTGACAGGGAATTTGTCTTACAGGTAATCGAACGATGTGGCGGGGCCCTACAATACGCCTCCGACGAACTAAAAAATGACAACGCGTTTGTTTCTCAAGTGGTTGAAAGAACTGGCGGGTCCTTAGTTGAAGAATTCGGCTGGGAACAATTGAAGAATAATCGAGAACTTGTCTTAGCTGTCGTAAAAGATGATGGTCGAGCCTTTCAATTTATATCTGAGGAATTGAAAAACGACAGGGAAGTCGTTTTAGAAGCAATAAAAACGTGGGCAAGGGCACTGCCCAATTCGTCACAGGAACTATATTCTAATCGAGAATTCATTCTTGAAGCGGCTGAGAAAAACGGCGAAGTGCTTATGCTCATACCTAAGGAGTTACGAAATGATCGCGAAGTGGTCTTAGCAGCTATTAAACAGAGTGGAAAAGCACTTAAATACACCTCCAAAGAACTCCAAAATGACCGGGAGGTGGTCCTAAGTGCCGTCTATCAAAATGGCGATGCTAGACAATTTGCTTCGCAAGAGCTAAGAAATGACTGGGAAGTTGTATTAACTGCCGCGAAGCAAACTGCCGGGCTCCTAGAATGTGACTCGAAAGAGGTGGGAACAGAGTTCGAAGTGCTACTCAAAATCATCAAACAAAACAGCAGTTTGCTACAATTCGCACCGGAGGAATTGAAAAACAATCGAGAATTCGTCATCGAAGCTGTAAAGCAAAACTCAACAGTCCTGTTGCACGTTCCAGAAGCATTAAGGAGTGACAGGGAAGTGGTTTTAGAGGCTGTAAAGCGAAGCGGAAAAATTTTAGAGAGGGTCAAGAAATTTCAGAATGACCGGGAAGTGGTTTCAGAGGCTGTGAAACAAAACGGATTAGCCCTACGATATGCCTCTACCGAGCTCAAATCTGACCGTGAGTTGGTCTTAACAGCCGTCAAACAAAACGGGCTAGTATTAAAATACGCATCGCCCGAGAGACCAAAAACAAAGTGGGACAAGTTGTCAGCTCATCCATTATACGATCTCTTATGGGCTAGACAATCACTGCCGGAAAAATGGAGAGAGGATAAGGAAATAGTCCTAGAGGCAGTAAAACAAAATGGCGATGCCCTTAAACACGCTTCGGATGCGATGCAGAATGATCCTCAACTGCGAAAACTAGCCGGTTGGGATGATTAGACTACAAGGAAAAAAAGCGATTTTGTATCGCCGAGTAAGCACAACAGACCAGCGAGTTTACGGCAACAGCCTCGGAGCCCAAAGAGATGCATTGCGGGCATTCTGCAACTCAAACGGCATCGAGATAATTCGAGAATTCGAGGAGGACTTCTCAGCAAAGACTTTCGAAAAAAGAAGCGTTTTTCAAGAATTACTCGACTACGCCAAATCACATAGTGCAGAAATAGACTTACTTCTCGCAACACGGATTGACCGATTCAGCAGAAACTCAATCGAAACCCACTCGATGATTCGCCAACTCGAAAGTTGGGGCATCGAAGTGAATTTCACAGAAAACTGGATGAATTGGGACGACCCTTACCAGCACATGACTAGAGTCATCCAAGTTGCCCAACCAGAGTCGGAGAACTTGATCAAGGCCCACCGAACAAAAACAGGGATGCGGCAAGCGTTGAAAGAGGGACGTTACGTCGGGAGACAACCCATCGGTTACCAACCAGGTAAGGATGAGGTTGGGAAAGCTTTGATGAAACCCGACCCCATCAAAGCACCGCTCGTAAAAGAGTTATTCATGCTCTACGCAAGCGGAGGGTTTTCCCAAAACCAATTGCTCCAGGAAAAACGATTTGAACCACTCAAGCTCTCGAAAAGCAGTTTGAGCCGCCTCTTGAGAAACACCCTTTACGCAGGAAGTGTAGTCGTTCCCAAATTCAATGGTGAGGGAGAAACCATCGTTCAAGGGCTGCATGAACCACTTATCTCTCCCGCCACTTTCCGTAAAATTCAATCGATTCTGAATGTCAAACAGCGAACAGCGGCGAAGGCGAACAAATTAAACCCCGAACTGCCTCTGCGCGGTCACCTCAAGTGTCCTTCATGCGGTCGAAACTTGACGGGCAGCGGATCGAGAGGAAAATCCGGTAAGCGCCACTTCTACTACCACTGCGAAAAGCGATATGGCTGCAGTTACCGGGGAAGAAGAAACGAATATCACAACGCGTTTGAAGACCTCGTCAAAGTCATTCAACCAGCTGCCGGAGTCGTTGCCCTATTTGAGGCTGTTTTACGCGATGTTTTTAACTCAAAGCACAACACCATCGAACAAAACCTCCAAGGGGCTGAGACGCGCTTGAAAACGCTTGAAAATAAAAGGGAAATGTTACTCGAGAAGCTACTTGAAGGCGTTGTATCCAATTCCCACTACAAGACCGGAAGCGCGCGGCTCGATAATCAAATCGAAGAGACTAAGTCGGAAATCGACCAATTGAAACAAACAGACTCGGGCATCGAAGACTTTATTCCCTTCGGGATTTCCTTGATCTCAAACATTGATGAAGTGTTCAAGTCAGCGTCCATCGATACCAAACATCAACTGTTGAGTTCGATACTCGCCGAAAAATTGGAATTGAAGGGTGGAAAGTATCGAACCCCTGTCTTCAAGGATGGGTTCGACCTCATCTTTCATTCAGTCAATCAGTTACAATCCGAAAATCAAAAAACGGGAGACCGCATCGCTGCAATCTCCCGTTTGGTACCCGGAGCGGGACTTGAACCCGCACGCCCATAATGAGCAACAGATTTTAAGTCTGTCGTGTCTACCAATTCCACCATCCAGGCAAGTGGCCTTGTCGCCAAGACCG
>Ga0206123_10002474_pt1 | contig 16125 bp, 14 predicted proteins | sample Helgoland_Spring_2_FD_160086 | JGI IMG/M metagenome (GOLD analysis project Ga0206123, IMG submission 160086) | Pelagic subsurface seawater microbial communities from Kabeltonne, Helgoland, North Sea - Helgoland_Spring_Bloom_20160316_1 | ecosystem: Environmental > Aquatic > Marine > Epipelagic ...
AATCTTCGAGTTTGAATTGCATGGTTGATCTCCCGTTAATGCTTCCCTGTTTACTGCTTTTCCCAAAACCGGCCGGACCATCCGACCGCTTCTGAAACCTTTAAAAGTTGCCCTGGAACCACTTCTTAAAGCGTTCCATCCAATTCACTTCGCCGCCGCCGGCCTGGGCGCGGGGGCTGCGTCCTTCCTTTTCCATGCGCTGGCCGTACAGCAGCAGGCCCACGGAGGTGGAATAAATCGGGTTGCGCACCACATCGGTGAGCCCGGCCACACCCTGGGGCGTGCCGAGCCGTACCGGCATGTGGAAAATTTCCTCGGCCAGTTCCGCCGCGCCTTCGATCTTGGAAGAGCCGCCGGTGAGCACGATGCCCCCGGGGATCATGTCCTCGAACCCGGAGCGGCGGATCTCCGCCTGGATCAGGGTGAACAGCTCGTCGTAGCGCGGTTCCACCACCTCGGCCAGATTCTGGCGGCTGAGGGTGCGCGGCGGCCGGTCGCCGACGCTCGGCACCTTGATGGTTTCATCGGCGCCGGCCAGTTGCGTCAGCGCGCAGGCGTACTTGATTTTGATCTCGTCGGCGTGCTGCTTGGGCGTGCGCAGCGCCATGGCGATGTCGTTGGTGACCTGATCGCCGGCGATCGGGATATTGGCGGTGTGGCGGATCGCCCCTTCGGTAAAGATGGCGATGTCGGTGGTGCCGCCGCCGATATCGACGATGCACACGCCCAGCTCGCGCTCATCCTCGGTGAGCACCGAGTGGGCACTGGCGAGCTGCTCCAGAATCATGTCTTCCACTTCCAGCCCGCAGCGCCGCACGCACTTTTCAATGTTCTGCGCCGCGTTCACCGCGCAGGTCACCAGGTGCACCTTGGCTTCCAGGCGCACACCGCTCATGCCCACCGGCTCGCGCACGCCTTCCTGGTTGTCGACCACGTATTCCTGGGGCAGCACGTGCAGGGTTTTCTGATCCGCCGGGATTGCCACCGCCTGAGCCGCGTCGATCACCCGGTCGATGTCGGCCTGGGTTACTTCCCGGTCGCGGATCGCGACGATGCCGTGGGAGTTGAGGCTGCGCACATGGGAGCCGGCAATACCCGCGTACACCGAATGGATCTGGCAGCCGGCCATCAGTTCCGCCTCTTCCACGGCACGCTGAATCGAGCGCACGGTGGCTTCGATGTCCACCACCACGCCTTTCTTCATGCCCCGCGAAGGCTGGGAACCCAGACCCACTACCTCCACAACGCCTTCCTCGGTGATCTGGCCGACGATGGCCACCACCTTGGAAGTGCCGATGTCCAGGCCCACGATCATGTTGTCCACTGCATTCGCCATTAGAGGTACATCCTCTGTTTTTGCTTAAGCATTCTTGTCCGTTTCCGCGTCACGCCAGGTCACCGCGATGCCATCGGCATAACGCAGATCGACCCGGGCCACGCCACGGCTGTCGGAGCTCAGTACGCCGCGATACAACCGCGTGAAACGGCGTAACTTGCCCACATAGTTTTCCCGGTCCACGACCACCTGCATTTGGTTATCCAACGTCAGCCGGGCGGTCAGCCGGGCGTTCACTTCCATTCGTTCGATGCCCAAACCCACGTCGCGCAGCAGCTTGCCCATGCTGTGGTAGAAGCTCATCACTTCTTCCAGACGCTGGTCCGGGCCGTTGAGACGCGGCAGGCCGGTCAGGTCGTACTGCTTCAGCGCTTTGAACGGCTCGCCGTTACGCGCCACCAGCACCGCCTCGTTCCAGACCGCCACCGGCTTGCGCTCGGTGACGTCCAGACTGACCGCGTCCGGCCATTGCCGGCGAACCGACACTTCGGAGACCCAGCTCAGGCCCCGCGCGCGCTGGTAAATCTGCTCCAGCGGCACGGAAAAATAATTGGCGTCACGCACCAGCGAGGCCAAGGCGGTCTGCACCTGCTGCTGACGACGCACATCAGTGACACCGTCCACGCCCACCTGGCGGATCGGGTACTGATCCAACACCCGGGGCAGCCAGATCACGCCGGCCACCAGCGTGATCGCCACCAGCCCGGCCAGCACGCCCGGCAGCGCCGCCGCCAACCGCTCGCGGATGGGAACGCCTGACGCTTGACGCTTGACGCTCGACGCTTTGGCGGACGCCCCTCGCGTCCGGCGTCCGGCATCCGGTGTCCGGCGTGTCGCTCTAGCCACGGGCCTTGCTCCCTTTGGTTGCTTTGGGCGACGGGAAGCGGTCCACCGCCTCCAGCAGAATGCGCGCCACCAGTACGGCGAAGTCATCGCCCTCCGCGTTGGCGGCCATTGGCACCAGGCTGTGATCGGTCATGCCCGGCACCGTGTTCACTTCCAACAATTGCCAGCGGCCCTGCTCGTCGCGCATCACATCAACACGGCCCCAGCCCTGGCAGCCGACCGCCTGGAACGCCTTCAGCGCCAGATCGCGCAGCGCCTGCTCGTCGTTCTCATCAAGCCCCGCCGGGCACAAATATTCGGTGCTGTTGGACTGGTACTTGGCCTCGAAGTCATAAAACGCATTGGGCGTTTTCAAGCGAATGGAAGGCAGCGCCCGACCGTCGACAATGGCCACCGTGTATTCCGGTCCACGCACCCAGGCCTCGACCAGCACTTCACTGTCGTAGGCGCGGGCTTCTTCCAGTGCCCGGTTCAATTCCTCCGCGCTGTCGACTTTGGCCATGCCGATCGACGAGCCCTCCCGGGACGGCTTCACCATTAGCGGAAAGCCCAGCTCACGGTCGTCGAGACCGGCCACATAAAAGTCCGGCGTCAGCAGACCGGCGCCCTTCCACAATTGCTTGGTGCGCACCTTATCCATGCCAATCGCCGAAGCCATCACCCCGGAGCCGGTGTACGGCAGTTTCAGATGTTCCAACAAGCCCTGGATCACGCCGTCTTCGCCGCCCCGGCCATGCAAGGCAACGAACGCCACGTCGAACCCCTTAAGGGTCTCCACGCCACGCTCGGACGGGTCCACCAATTCGGCGATCAAGCCCAGCTTGCGCATCGCCTGGTGCACCGCCTCGCCACTCTTCAGAGACACCGACCGCTCGGCGGAATCGCCGCCGGCGAGCACCGCCACCCGGCCAACACGGGCCAGGCGCTGCTTCATTTCGTTGCTGAGCGTCATGCCGTTATCCGCCATGGCCACCTCCGTCCGCGTCCACGGTGCGGTCGGCCAAATCGCGGGCGATGCCACCAACGTTGCCGGCGCCCTGGGTGACTAGAAGATCGCCGTCGCACAACAGGTTGCCGAGCAATTCGGGCAACTTGGCCGGATCATCCACGAACACCGGTTCAACCTTGGCGCGCTGGCGCAAGCTACGCATCAGCGCGCGGGTATCGGCGCCGGGAATCGCCTCTTCGCCGGCGCTGTACACTTCCAGCATCAGCAACTGATCGACGCCGCCAAGCACGTCCACGAAATCCTCGTACAGGTCCCGGGTGCGGGTATAGCGGTGCGGCTGAAACAGCATCACCAGGCGACGCTCGGGCCAGCCTTCACGAATCGCCGCGATGGTCGCCGCCACTTCCCGGGGATGATGGCCGTAATCATCCACCAGCGTGGCGCTGCCGCCTTCCGCGCAGGGGTATTCACCGAGCACATCGAAACGACGCCCGACCCCGGCGAAGCCGTCCAGGCCACGCACGATGGCCTGGTCCTCGGCGCCTTCGTCGGCGGCCACCGCGATCGCCGCCAGTGCGTTCAGCACGTTATGACGGCCGGGCATGTTCAAGGTGATATCCAGCGGCTCGCCTTCGGTGCGCACTACCCGGAACGAAGTGCTCATGCCATTTTGTTGGACGTTTTCAGCGCGCAGATCAGCGTCCTCACTGAAGCCGTAGCGGATCACCTGACGATTCACCCGTGGCAGCAACTTACGCACCACCGGATCGTCCACGCACAGCACCGCGACGCCGTAGAACGGCAGGTTGTGCAAAAACTCGATAAAGGTATTTTCCAACCGCGCGAAGTCGCCACCGTAGGTGTGCATATGATCGGCGTCGATATTGGTGACGATGGCGCTCATCGGCTGTAAATGCAGGAAACTGGCATCGGATTCATCCGCCTCGGCCACCAAATAGCGGCTCTGGCCCAGACGCGCGTTGGTACCGGCACTGTTAAGCCGACCGCCGATCACGAAAGTGGGGTCCAGCCCGGCCTCACCGAGAATCGCCGCCACCATGGACGTGGTGGTCGTCTTACCGTGGGTGCCGGCCACGGCGATGCCGTGCCGGAAGCGCATCAGTTCCGCCAGCATTTCCGCACGCGGCACCACCGGCACGCGCCGGGCGTGGGCTTCAGCCACTTCCAGGTTTTCGGTGTTGACCGCCGACGACGTCACCACCACGTCGGCGTCGCCGATGTTCTCCGCCCGGTGGCCGATTTCCACCCGCGCACCCAGATCCCGCAGGTGATCCACCACCGGCGATTCCTTAATGTCACTGCCGCTGATCGCATAACCCTGGTTGGCCAGCACTTCGGCGATACCGCACATGCCGGCGCCGCCGATACCCACGAAGTGGATACCGCGAATTCGCCGCATTTCAGGCACGGTGTGCTTAATCGCCATGGACGACCTCCTCGCATAGTTTCGCCACTCGAGCGGCGCTGTCAGGCACCGCAAGCTGGCGGGCACGCCGCGCGATCTGCGCCAAAGCGTCCCGTTCAGTCATGCCGGCCAGGCTGCGCGCCAGGGCACCGGCGTTCATATCGGATTGCGCCATCATCAGCGCCGCGCCACGGTCCGCCAGCCAACGGGCGTTGAGCGTCTGGTGGTCGTCCACGGCGCTGGGCAGCGGGATGAACAACGCCGCCACGCCGGCGGCGGCCACTTCCGCCACGGTCAGGGCGCCGGCCCGGCATACCACCAGGTCCGCCCAGGCGTAGGCCTCCGCCATGTCGTCAATGAATTCACTGACCCGGGCGTCGAGCCCCAAGGCTTTGTACACCGGCTCCGCTTCGCCGCTACGACCGGCGCCGCACTGGTGACGCACGTCCAGATTGCCGCCCAGCGAGGCCAACAGCAGCTCAGGCAGATCCTGGTTGAGTGCCAGGGCGCCCTGGCTGCCGCCCAGTACCAGAATCCGCAACGGTCCCTGACGCACTTCATAGCGTTCCGCCGGGTCCGGCAGCTCGGCGATTTCACGGCGTACCGGGTTACCCACCCAGACACCACCGGACAAAGTGCCCTCAAACCCTTCCAGGGTCTCGGTAGCGAAACGCGCCAACATCCGGTTGGTCAGGCCCGGCGCCGCATTCTGCTCATGGATAACCAATGGCAGCCCGCAGATCCGGGCGGCGAGCCCGCCGGGGGCACTGACGAAGCCGCCAAAGCCAACCGCCAGCACCGGCCGCTCGCGACGGATCACGCCGCGCGCCTGCCACAGAGCGCGCAGCAATTGCAGCGGGCCCAGCACCTTGCGCTTCAGGCCCCCGCCGCGCAGGCGCCCGACGCCCAGATTGACGATCTCGAAGCCGTGTCGCGGCACCAGACGGCTTTCCATACCGCCTTCCGCCCCCAGCCACAGCACCCGGTAGCCGGCCTCGTGGAGCTGCCGGGCGACCGCCAGAGCGGGGAACACGTGGCCGCCGGTACCGCCGGCCATAATCAGCACGGTGGCGCTCATCGTTTGCTCCTCCCCCGTGCTTGCAGCCGTGATTGTTCGGTGCTGGCGCGCAGCACCAGGGCAATCATCACCGAACAAATCAACAGCGAAGAACCGCCGTAGCTCACGAACGGCAACGTCAGCCCCTTGGTGGGCAACACGCCCATATTCACACCCACATTGATAAAGGCCTGGGCGCACAACACCAGCGCGGTGCCGTACACCAAATAAGCGTGGTAAAGAAAACCGCGCTGCTCCAGCCCGCGCCCGATCACGAACAGGCGCCAGCCAAGCACGCCGAAGCCGACGATCATCGCCAGGGTGCCAAGCAGGCCCCATTCTTCGGCCATCACCGCGAACACGAAATCGGTGTGCGCTTCCGGCAGATAAAACAATTTCTGCACGCTGTTACCCAGACCCACGCCCAACCAGTGGCCGCGACCAAACGCGATCAGACTTTGCGTGAGCTGATAACCGGCGCCGTACTGGTCGGCCCAGGGGTCGGTGAAACTCATCAGCCGTGCCACCCGGTAGGGTTCGGCCAACGCCACCACCGCGCCCAGTGCCACCACGGCCAGGCCGATAATAAGAAACCGCAGGGTCGGTACACCGGCCAGGAACAACATGCCCAGCGCCGCGATACCCAGCACCACCACGGCGCCGAAGTCCGGCTGCAGCAACAGCATGACGGTGAGCGCGGCGAGCACGCCCAGAGGCAGCAGGAAAGCCTTCCAGCCACTCTCCAGCGCGGCTTTGTGCTGGGCGATATAACCGGCCAGATAAAGCACGAAACACAGTTTGACGATTTCCGACGCCTGGATGGTCAGGCCCGGCAGCGCGATCCAGCGGGTGGAGCCGTTCACTTCCCGGCCCAAACCGGGAATAAACACCAGTACCAGCGCCACCAGCGCCACCGGCAACATGACGAAGCGCAGCTTTTCCAGCAGGGCCAACGGGACGCAGCAATACACGAACACGCCCAAACCAACGCTGGCGAGCAAGTAAATGCCGTGCCGGAGCCCATAATAAAAGGGGGCGTCCAACCGTGTTTCGGCGATCTGCAGAGACGCCGAAGTAACGATCACCAGCCCGGCCAACGCCAATAGCGCCACCGTCCACAGCAACGGGCGATCCAGCCCGGGGTCGCGTACACCCACCAGCGCACTAGCCATGGCTCACCTCCACGGCGCGGTCGGAAAAATCGTCTCCGCGAGCCACGTAGCTTTGATACATATCGAACGACGCGCAGGCCGGCGACAGCAGCACCGCATCGCCAGGCTGGGCCAGCCGCGCGGCTCGTTTAACCGCCGCGGCCATATCCGGAACCCGCTCGCAGGGGACGCCGGAAAGGCCGTCGGCGACCTTGTCCGCGTCCTGGCCGAGCACCAGCGCGGCGCGCAGGTACTGACGCGCCGGCTCGCCCAACGGCGAAAAGTCTTGCCCCTTACCCTGACCACCGGCGATCAGAATCACCTTGCCGTCGATGGCCTCGCCGATGCCGGTGAGAGCCGCCAAGGTGGCGCCCACATTGGTGGCCTTGGAATCGTTGATCCAGCGCACTTCGGCGTTTTCCGCCACCAGTTGGCAGCGGTGCGGCAGCCCCTTGAAGCTCTTCACCGTGGCCAGCGTGGTGGCGCGGTCGAAGCCCAAGGCATCCGCCATCGCCAGTACCGCCAGCACGTTCATGGCGTTGTGGTGGCCGGTAAGTGCCAACTCGTCCAGATGCAGCAGGGTCTCGCCCTGGTAACAGAGCATCTGCTTGTCGGTATCCAACTGGTAGTGCGCTTCCGGGTGGCTACCGAAGGTGATTTCCCGGGGCACCTGGGTTTGCGGTCGGGTGGCCAGATCATCACGGTTCCACACCGCCACCTGGCAGCCGTCATAGATACGCTGCTTGGCGGCCAGGTAATCACTGAACTTGCCATAGCGGTCCAAATGGTCCTGGGACACATTGAGGATCGAGGCGACCTGGGCATTGAGGCTATAGGTGGTTTCCAACTGGAAACTGGAAAGCTCCAGCACATACAGCTCCGCTTCTTCGCGCAGCAGGTCCAGCGCCGGTACGCCCAGGTTGCCGCCCACGCCGGGCTGGGCGCCACAGGCGCGCGCTACTTCCCCGAGCAGAGTGACCACGGTGCTCTTGGCGTTGGAGCCGGTAATCGCGACCAGCGGGCGGCTGGCCGCGCGGGCGAACAATTCAATGTCGCCGATCACTTCCCGTCCGTCGGCGATTTGCTCGGCAATCGCCGGCGTGGACACCGCCACGCCGGGGCTCACGATCAAGCGCTGAGCGCGCTTCATCCAAGAGGCCTTGAAACCGCCGGTATGGATTTTCAGTTTGGGGTACTGCTGACGCAGTTGATCCAGTCCCGCCGGCGCCTCGCGGGTGTCCAGGGCGCGCACGGCCATACCCTGATCCGCCAGGTAGCGGATCACGGAGCGGCCGGAAACACCCAGGCCAATAACCAGATCGAACGCGTCTTTGCTCATAGCTTCTCTACGCCCGCCTTATCGAATCTTGAGGGTCGCGAGACCCACCAGTACAAGAATTACGGTGATGATCCAGAACCGCACGATGATCTTCGGTTCCGGCCAGCCTTTCAGTTCAAAGTGGTGATGAATCGGCGCCATGCGGAAAATGCGGCGTCCGGTCAACTTGAAGGACGCCACCTGTAGCATCACCGAAACGGTTTCCATCACGAACACGCCGCCCATGATGAACAGCACAATTTCCTGGCGGACGATCACCGCCATCACGCCGAGCACCGCACCCAGCGCCAGTGCGCCCACGTCGCCCATGAACACTTGCGCCGGGTAAGCGTTGAACCACAAGAAGCCGAGCCCGGCGCCACACAGGCCGGCGACGATCACCACCAATTCACCGGCGCCGGCGATATAGGGAATCTGCAGATAGGTGGCGAACTCCGCGTGGCCGCTGGCGTAGGCAAAAATACCCAGCGCCGCCGCCACCAGAACCGTCGGCATGATCGCCAGGCCGTCCAGGCCGTCGGTCAGGTTCACGGCGTTGGATGTGCCGTTGATCACGAAGTAAGTCAGCACCACATAGAACCAACCCATGTTGATCGCCACCGTCTTGAAGAACGGCACGATCAATTGCGTTTCCTGGGGGCTCTGCGCGGTCCAGAACAGCGCCAGGCCGGCGCCGAGGGCGCCCACCGACTGCCAGAAATACTTCCACCGGGCCGGCAACCCGCGCGGGTTCTTCTCGATCACCTTGCGCCAGTCGTCGACCCAGCCGACGGCGCCGAACACTACCAGAACGCCCAGCGTGACCCACACGAAACGGTTGCTCAGGTCCGCCCAAAGCAAGGTGGAAATGGCGATTGAAATCAGGATCAGGCCACCGCCCATAGTGGGGGTGCCGGCCTTGCTCAGATGGCTCTTGGGGCCGTCATCGCGAATCGCCTGACCGACTTGTTTTTCCTGCAACTTGCGGATCATGATCGGACCGATCCAGAACGCCAGGAACAGCGCCGTCAGCACCGCCAGAATGGCGCGCAAGGTAATGTATTGGAACACCAGGAAACCGGTGTACAGTTCGCCCAATAATTCCGCCAGCCAAAGCAACATCAGTGCCCCCTCCCCTTATCGGTAAGCCGTTGCACCACTTGCTCCATGCGGGCACTGCGCGACCCCTTGACCAATACCGTGCCGCCCGCGGCCAGCGTTCCCGCTGCCCGCCGCGCGGCGTGGTCGAAATTGTCCGCCGGCTCGGCGCCGTCACCGAAGCCACCGGCGGCCGCTTCGGCGCCGGGCAGGGTAATCAACGTGTCGATCCCGGCGGCCCGGGCTTCGTCGCCCAGCTCGTTCACCATTGCCTCGGCGTCGGGGCCCAATTCCCCCATGGCGCCCAACACCAGGGTGCGCGGTGACGGCCGTCCGGCCAGCCAGGCGATAGCCGCCCGCACCGAACCGGGGTTGGCGTTATAGGTGTCATCCACCAGGGTGCCGCCCTGGCAGTCGATCAGATTCATACGGCCGGGCACCGGCTGCAGATGCTCCAGGCGCGACGCCAACCCGGCGAGGTCGGCGCCCAGTGCCTGCACCGCGGCCAATGCCATCAGCGCATTGCTGATCTGATGGGCGCCTACCAGCGGCAACCGCAAGGTGAGTCCGTGCGGGCGCAAAATAAACTCGCTGCCGTGGTCATCCAACCGCACTGCCTCGGCATGCAGATCGCCGTGATCCAGCCCCACGGTGACCACTTTCAGGCCGGCGGCGCGGGCTTGCTCGGTAAAGAAGGAGGCGTAATGATCGTCGCCATTAATCACCGCCGTGGCGCCATCGGCACAGCCCGGGAAGATCTCCGCCTTGGCTTGGGCGATGCCGTCCATGGAGCCGAACCCTTCCAGGTGAGCGCCGGTAACATTGGTGATCAGCGCCACGTCGGGCTTTACCAGACCACTGGTCCAGGCGATTTCGCCCGGCGCGTTGGCGCCCAGTTCAATCACCGCGCGTCGGTGCCCGGCGTGCAGGCGCAGCAACGTGAGCGGCACGCCGATGTCGTTGTTCAGATTGCCCTGAGTCGCCAGGGTGTGCTCGCCAAGCAAAGTGGCGATCATTTCTTTCACCGTGGTCTTGCCGGCATTACCGGTGACCGCCACGCGCGGTACCGCAAACTGACTGGCGTACCCGGCGGCCAACCGGCCCAGACCCTGACGGGTGTCGTCAACGCGCACCTCGGCATCAAACACGTCGCTGTTACTGTCATCGGCCACCAGCGCCGCCACGGCACCGGCCTCACGGGCCTGAGCCAGGAACGCATGGCCGTCGAAACGTTCGCCGCGCAGCGCCACGAACAGACTGTCGGCGCCCAGTTGCCGGGTGTCGGTGCTCACCGAGGCCACGGCCCGGTCGGCACCACGCAGTTCTCCGGCGGTCCAGTCGCGGATTTGCGAGAGGCGCATCATGCCGTGCCTCCCATCGGTCCCGCCGGGGCCTGCCAGCCGGCCTGGGCCTCGCGGGCCAGATCGCGGTCGTCCATGGGATGGCGCTCGCCGGCCACCTCCTGATAATTTTCGTGTCCTTTTCCGGCCACCAGTACCACGTCGTCGGCAGCGGCCCCGGACAAGGCCAGGCACACCGCGCGACGGCGGTCCGTTTCCACTTCCGCCGCCTGCGGATTGGAAAGGCCCGCGCGCATCTGTTCGATGATGGCTTCCGGGCGCTCACCGCGTGGATTGTCGCTGGTGAATACCAACCGGTCGGCGCCCTGCTCCGCGCAGGCCGCCATCAGCGGGCGCTTGCCGCTGTCGCGGTCACCGCCACAGCCCACCACGCAATGCAGACGGCCGGAGAAATGTTCACGCACCGCCGCCAGCGCTTTTTCCACCCCGTCCGGGGTGTGCGCGTAATCAACGATGACGGTGGGCTTACCGGCCGCGCGAATCGGTTCCATACGCCCGGGTACCGCGGTGATCGCCGCCAGTGCCGGGGCCAGCTTTTGCGGCTCGACACCACTGCCGTGCAACGCACCGGCCACCGCCATCACATTGCTACGGTTGAATGCGCCGAACAGTGGCAACGCCACGTCTATTGCTTCGCCACCGACCATCAGGCGCAGGTCCATACCCTGCGGATGCGGCTGCCAGGTCACGCAGCGGACGGTGGCACCGGCCTGGGCACCGAAAGTAATGCAGCGTACGCCGTCGTTGAGCCGGCCGAGCAGCACCGGCGCCGCGTCGTCATCGCTGTTGATCACCGCTTCCTGCAATTCCGGGCGGGTGAACAACGCCACTTTGGCCAACAGGTAACTGTCCATGTCGCCGTGGTAGTCGAGGTGATCGCGGCTCAGATTACTGAACACCGCCACCCGTACCGGCGTATCGCCGAGGCGGTGTTGATCCAAGGCGTGGGACGACACTTCCATGGCGACGCTGTCAGCACCGGCATCGCACAATGCCAGCAAGGCCTTTTGCAGCGTGATGGGGTCCGGCGTGGTGTGGCCGGTGACGTCCTCGTGGCCCTTAAGGCCGACGCCCAGGGTGCCGATCAAGCCACAGGCGCCGCCTAACGCATTGAGGGCATCGCGCAGGAACCAGGTAATGCTGGTCTTGCCATTGGTGCCGGTGACGCCGATCACCCGCAACCGGCGGCCTGGCTCACCGAAGTAACGGGCCGCCAGCACGCCCACCTGACGGCGCAAGTCCGGCAACGTAATGCAGGCGGTCGCGCCCTGTTGATGAACACCGAAGGTATCGCCCTCTTCCACCACCACGGACGCACCGGCGCTGATCGCCGCGTCGATAAACTGACGACCATCGACTTGATGTCCCGGTACTGCCAGGAACAGATCGCCCTGCGCCACTTCGCGACTGTCCAGACGCAATTGGTTCACGGTCTGATCGAGCAGCCAGGCCGGCAGCGGGTAGTCAGGGAGCAGGTGCCGCAACGCGATCATGTGGCGTCCTCCCCATCCAGGGTGCCGGCGATCATGCCGTCGGTTTTATCCGGCGGCACGTGCAAGGTGCGCAGCACCCCGCCGACGATGGCGGAGAATACCGGCGCCGCAACCAAACCGCCGTAATAGGATTCACCGCGCGGGTCATCGATCACCACCACCGCGGCGATGCGCGGGTTGGAGGCCGGCGCGATACCGGCGAACAGGCCGATGTAGCGGTCATCGGCGTAGCCGTTGGCGGTCACCTTGTGCACCGTGCCGGTTTTACCGGCCACCTGATAACCGGGAATCTGCGCCCGGCTGGCGGTGCCGCGCACGCTCACCACGGTTTCCAGCATCCGCACAATGGAAGTGGCGCTGGACGGTGCGATCACCTGTTCACCCTTGGGCGCCTGATCGACTTTGAGCAGAGACAACGGCACCCGCCGCCCCTCGTTAGCAAGAATCGCGTAGGCCTGGGCCAGTTGCAGCGCGGTGGTGCTGACACCATAACCGTAAGACAGCGCGGCACGCTCCACGTCGCGCCAGCGGGCGCGCAGGGGCAGCATGCCGTCGCTCTCGCCGGGGTAATCAATGCCGGTGCGTTGACCAAATCCGAACCGTTCCAGATAACCAGGCAACACCAGCGAATCCATCGACAGCGCCAGCTTGCTGACACCCACGTTGGAGCTTTTGGTGAGCACGGTGGTGACATCAATGACACCGTAGTCACGGTGATCGCGAATGGTTTTGCTGCCCACCCGCAAATAGCCCGGGTGGGTGTTGATCACCGTGGTGGGCGTCACCAGGCCTTGCTCCATGGCGGCGGCCACGGTGAACGGCTTAATCGTGGAACCCGGCTCGAACAAATCGGTCACCGCGCGGTTGCGCAGGCTACCGGTATCCAGATTGCCCCGATTGTTGGGGTTGTAGCCCGGCTGATTGACCATAGCCAGGATTTCACCGGTTTTGATATCCAGCACCACGGCGGAGCCGCCCTTGGCTTTGAAGCGGCGGGTGGCGGCGAGCAGCTCTTTATACGCCAGGTACTGCAAACGCAGATCCAGGCTCAGGGTGACGTCCTGGCCCGGCGCGGCGGGCTCGATCACCTCAATGTCCTGAATCACCCGACCAAGCAGATCGCGCACCACTTTTTTGCGGCCCGGCTCGCCGGACAAATGCTCCTCGAACGCCAGCTCCACGCCTTCCTGACCGCGCTCATCGATGTTGGTGAAACCGACCAGATGGCTGGTGACCTCGCCGGCCGGGTAATAGCGGCGGTACTCGGTGAGCGGGTGAATGCCGGGCACCTGTTTGGCCAGTACGCTGCGCGCCTGCTCCGGCGCCAGGCCACGGGCCAGATAGATGAATTCCTTGTTCTTGTGACTGTTCACCCGGCTGGCAAAGGCACCGCTATCGATAATCGGGTTATTGCCCAGACGCGCCCATTGCTCTTGGTGCTCCAGCGCTTCGCCGGGGTTGGCCCACAAGGTGGTCACAGGGGTGCTCACCGCCAATGGACGGCCGGCGCGATCCTGAATCACGCCTCGGTGCGCCGCCACCGGTTCCACCCGCAGGTTGCGGATATCACCCTGATTGGCCAGGAAGTCGTGTTGCACCACTTGCAGTTGCACCGCCCGCCCCACCAGGACACAGGCACACACCGCCCAGAACGCCAGCATCAAGCGCCAGCGCAGGGTGGCACGGGCCTGGCGCGCCGCCTGAGTGGCGGCTTTGCGCGTTGCCTTTTGGGTGGTTCGACGGGCGCCTTTCATGGCCGTATCAACACTCGCTCATCGGTTTTCGGTAACTTCATGCCTAATTCTTCGCGCGCCAGGCGCTCCACCCGGGCATAACTGCCCCAGGTGCTGTGCTCCAGCAGCAACTGGCCCCAACGGGTTTCCAATTGCGCTTGTTGCCGTTGCGCCTGCTGGGAACGGTCGGTAAGCCGGCGCGACTCGTGCACGCTGTAGGCCACGCCCACCGCCGACGCCACCACCAGAACCAAAAGCACCGGCGGTAACCAGCCGGCGGCGAGGACAGGGCGCGTTGCGGTACGCTTGGCGGCGCTCATGCCACTTTCTCCGCGATTCGCAACACCGCACTGCGACTGCGCGCATTCACACGCACTTCGTCTTTGCCGGCGTAGCGGGCCTTGCCCAGCGGCTTAAGCCGCTCCGGCGGTTCGTCCATCATCGGCAGGCCGCCACGGCCTTTCGGCGCCATGCCCGAGTGATCGCGGATAAAGCGCTTCACCAGCCGGTCTTCCAGGGAATGGAAGCTGATAATGACAAGACGCCCGCCGATGGCGAGCGTCTCAAGAGCCTGGTCCAGCGTGTTCTGTAACGCCTCCAGTTCCCCGTTTATATGTATGCGCAAGGCCTGGAAGCTGCGCGTCGCCGGATGCTTGCCCGGCTCGCCACGCCCCATCACCGATTGAATCAAGCTCGCCAGTTGGGCGGTGGTGCGAATCGGTTGTTGCTCGCGCCGCTCGCAAATGGCACGGGCGATGCGCCGCGATTTGCGCTCGTCGCCGAACTGGTACAGCACATCGGCGATCTGTTTCTCGCCGGCCCGCGCCAGCCAGTCGGCGACGCTTTCGCCACTGTCCGGGTCCATGCGCATGTCCAGCGGACCGTCGCGCAGGAAGCTGAAGCCACGCTCGGCGTCATCCAACTGCGGCGAGGACACGCCCAGATCCAGCAGCAGACCGTCAATGGCGCGGCCTTCTTCAGCGACCAGCTCGGGCAGGCAATCGAAACGGGCACGGCGAATCCGGAAACGAGCGTCCTCGGCGGCCAGCTTGTCGCCTTCCACCACCGCCTCCGGGTCGCGATCCACACCCACCAGCCGAGCGTCGCCGGCCAGCCGAGCGAGTAACGCCCGGCTATGACCGCCGCGGCCAAAGGTGCCGTCCACGTACAAGCCGTCGGTTCGGGTGGGCCACATTTCCAGTACCTCCTCCAGCATTACCGGCTGGTGTTCGTACTGCTTGCTGTCGCTGTTCGCCATGGCCGGGCGCCCTCTTTCTTTGACCGCTGATTAGAAGGAGAGGGACTGCACGCTCTCGGGCATGGCGTCCTGATCCAGATCCTGCTGTTCCAATTGATTCCAGGTGTCCTCGGCCCAGATTTCGAACCGATGCATCAAGCCCACCAACATGGCGTGCTTCTCCAGACCGATCACGCCGCGCAACTCCGGCGGCACCAGCAGACGACCGTTACCGTCCATGTCCATTTCCACGGCCTGACCCAGGAAACGGCGTTTGAGCGCGCGCACCTGGGCATGGGAATCGCTTTGCGACGCGACCTGACGGGCGATGTCGCGCCATTCCGGGAAGGGGTACATCACCAGGCAGGCGTCATAGGGGTGTTGCGTGAGCACAAGGCGACCACCGCAAGCGCTGTTCAGCGACTCACGGTAGCGGGTCGGCACGGTAAGCCGACCCTTGGCATCTAAATTGAGCGCCGTACGCCCGTTGAACACTGGCCTTCCCCTTGCAGCGGGTCCTTCCCACTTTGGTCGTTTCCGGCGACGAGATAGAAGTTTTTTCCCACTTCATCCCACTTCTCACCACATTGCGACACTCTAGGTCCACGGGAATTACCAAGTCAAGCTCGGGGGGAACGGCCAATGTAAAAGAAAGTCTTTGCAAATCAGTTTGTTAGCTTCATCACAAAGGGGGTATGCGGGGCACGGGAGGCAGAGTTATCAACGTAATCAGAGCGCTGCGGGGCGCAGCTAAGGAATTACTTTAAGTGTTAGACTATTTTGGAATAAGAGATATGATCAAAGGGGAGGGAAGACCATATACAGGGTGAGTGCTGACTCTCGCCGCAGCCCACTGATGGCGGCGAGGGCTGCTCAAGAGGCGCTGTGGGAGCCTTGTGGGAGCGGGCCCGGCCCGCGAAAGGCAAGCAAAGCTTGCCGGCAAAGGTTGCCCCGCAGGATGCCAGAGGCCTTGGTTCCCGCACTATGGAGGTCTCTGGGATCCCGCCGGGTGGCAGAGCCACCCTTTCGCGGGCGGGGCCCGCTCCCACAAGGCCCGCTCCCACAAGGCCCGCTCCCACAGAGAGCAGCCTGCGGCTTTGAATTAGGTGGATCGGTCGAT
>Ga0206123_10002475_pt1 | contig 16120 bp, 7 predicted proteins | sample Helgoland_Spring_2_FD_160086 | JGI IMG/M metagenome (GOLD analysis project Ga0206123, IMG submission 160086) | Pelagic subsurface seawater microbial communities from Kabeltonne, Helgoland, North Sea - Helgoland_Spring_Bloom_20160316_1 | ecosystem: Environmental > Aquatic > Marine > Epipelagic ...
GCCTGTTGTAAAATTTTAACTGCTCTTCCTCTACCTTGATTTACACACATATCAAAGTAAATATGTCTTAGGTCTTCTGAAAGAGATTCTACTTTATTTTTATCCCAATATACTTCCTTGTATATTTTTTTAGCACCATCTTTTGTAAGGTTTTTTATATCCACATCAGGATGACTTCTTTTAGCTATACCAAAATTAGTTTCTCCACCAGGATCTTTCGGGTCATTAACGTATCCACCTTCGTGGTGTAATACTACTTCTATTATATCGTCAAATTTAGTTAGCATATGTAACTCCTATTGTTTTTTTAGTTTTTCAATTTCTTTTTGTTGTTCTTCAACTTTCTTTGTTAGTTCTTGAACAGCTTTTATCAAAGGTGTAATTAATTCTGTTTCACCGAGTTCTTGCATTCCATCAGTATTTTCTTTCCATACAGGAAACTCAGAGTGTCCTACTGAATCCATTACTTCTTTAACTTCTTGTGCTACAAACCCATAATGTTTTCTGTTTGGGTTTTTTCTTTCAGTTACTTCAGCATCATACCCATCAAACTCTGTTGGGTATTCACTTGGAGCTTTTTTCTTAAAGGTTCTTGTTTTTAGTTTGTTAATAAACTCTAAACCTAAAGTGTTATCCTCAATATCTTTTTTAATTCTTTTATCGGAAGAGTGTGTCCAAGTAGCATTTTCACCAAAGTCATTTGTGATATGGTCTGAATCAACACCTATCCGAATAGTTTCGGTTCCAGCACCTGTTACATTTCCATTTCCAGCTGCTATTACTATTTCATCATTCACTTCAGTAGCAGAAGCTTGACTTGCACCAATAAATACATTGTAATTTCCGGTTTGTAAATTACTTCCCGCTGCATTACCTAAATGAACATTAGCGTCTCCAGTTGTTACTCCTTTTCCTGCTTGGCGTCCATACATAACATTTTGATCACCAGAACAATTATATCCAGCTTCAAATCCTATAGCAACATTTTCACGACCACCATCTGAATTAAGTCCAGCAGTATAGCCTAAAAATACTTGTCTTATACCACCATCTTTATTAGTTCCACCCCCATAAAGAGCTCTGTATCCAATTGCTATGTTTTCAGAACCCGATACCACTACTTGCATAGCACCATCAAGAGCAGCAAAGTTACCACCGTCATTTCCATTAAATCCAGCAGCATTACTTCCTTGTTCTAAAGCTTTTAGAGCACCACCAAGAGCAATATTACCGGTAATATTACCAGAATCTGTTCCTTCTACGCTATTCATAGCATTTGTTCCGATGGCAATATTACCAGTACCATTTTTTAAATCACCCAAGGCATTAGTTCCAATAGCAACATTACTAGTCAATTCAGCACCGGTAGAACTATTATCTTTATCACCTAATGCTTGATATCCAATTGCTACATTTTTAGATCCAGATTCCATCTGATACATAGCCTGATAACCCATCGATATATTATAATCACCTTTTTCCAAAGAATATAAACTTTGTTGTCCAATGGCTATGTTATCATCTAAATCTTCTGCGTTAGCACCAGCTTGATACATAGCTTGATTTCCAATAGCAATCTGATTTGCACCTGATTTCATCTGCCCGATGGCATTACTACCTATAGCTATGTTGTGGGTAAAAATATTTGAAGCAACTCCGTCTGAAGCGAAAAGAGTGTTACTTCCTATGGCAATATTGCTAGAACCTGAATCGGCACTATACATCGCATTCTCACCAATTGCTATATTTTTATCGCCGTCTTTAAAATTAAGAGCTACTTGGTATCCTAAGAATGTATTTTTATCAGAACCATCTCCTAATCTATATCCAGCTTTATAACCAAGAGCAATCGTGTAATCACAGTTTGTTGCTTGGGCTCCTGCTTGGTAACCAACAAAAAAGTTATAGTCACCACCGTTAAAATTCATATTATCACCAGACATAGCTTGTGCACCAAAAGCAATATTGTTACTACCAAAATCTCGGGTACCTGTTCCAGCGTTATTAAAAGCAGCTCTGTATCCTACTATAAAATTATCAGATCCTGTATGATAATTTTGAAAAGTATCACTACCAAGAGCTATATTCCTACTACCTTTTTTAAAGTACCTAGCAACACTACCACCGATAAATATATTTTTTTGATAAGCAGTATTACTATTTGATTTATTATCACCGCCGTTATAAGCAGCTGAATTTCCTATTATGATATTAGATGAGCCTGATGTTAGGGAAAAACCAGCTTCCTTACCAATAATAATACTACCTTGTTGTTTTGAGCCCCTACCAGCACTTCTACCTATAATTACAGTATCCGTTATATCTCTACCTACTTGTGCAGCACCATATCCTATAACTGTATTATATTCACCTAAAGCACTAGTTCCATTACTTACTTGTTGAGCAGCAGCTGCTCCAATATATGTATTACCAACCCCTACAGTATTGGACGAACCTGCAGCTGAGCCAACATAAACATTACTATCACCGGTTGTTGTATTCTGTCCTGCTGACTTTCCAACTGCAGTATTACTATCAGCCTGATTAACCCTTAATGCATAATATCCGATAGCAACATTACTAGCTTGATCTCCGTTTCCATCACTACCCTTCATAGCCTCATTACCAACCACCGTATTTTGGTCACCGGTTGTTATATATTGACCAGAATCTGCTCCGATAATTACATTTCTTCTACTTGTAGTTAGACCACCATCTATTTGAGCAGCAAAAGTATTACTATCACCAATTATAGTATTATCAGAACCACCAACTCCTGTTTGTATTATTTTATTTGTAAATGTAGGAGCGGCCGCTGGTATATCAGTTAATCCAGCAGCAGAACCTTCAAATCTACCGAATGATGCGGTTGAAGTTGCTGAACCACTTACTGTTCCTGTATGAAGTGTAGCACCTTTATCCTCACTCATATAAATGTCTGTGATATTATCATCACCTAATACTACTGTATTACTTCCTTTACCTATAGCATTAGAACCTATTACTACTTGATTGGTTTCGCCGGTTGCATTGGCATCAGCACTTTGTCCGATGATTACAGAATTTTCATATGAAACAAAATCCATCCCAGCTTGCATTCCTAGAAAAACATTATAAGAACCGGATACTATAGCCAAACCTGAATCTCTTCCGATACTAACATTTCTAGTTCCCTTTTGTAAAGCTGTTAAACCTCTATAGCCCATCGCAATATTATCTTGAATAGTTGTAGGATCATTAAGAGTTCCAGCATTTGCCATAGTCGCATAACCGATGGCGATTGCTCTGCTTGCGTTTTCAGCATGAGCTAAAGCAGTGTAACCGATGGCTACGACACCTTGGTTATTTACGCCAGAGTCTCCTAAATCTTCGCAGGCTTGATATCCTATAGCTACATTATATGAGCCGGTTACAGCATCAGCAAAAGATTGATAACCCATCGCTATATTATAATCACCAATTTCTAATTCTTTTGTGGTTTCTCTTCCTATAGATATATTGTCTGATATAGCATGCCCATCGGCTCCGGCCGTATACATAGCTTTTTGACCAATAGATACATTATTATGTCCATTAATATTGAAATATTGAGAATATGAACCGAGTGCTACATTATATTCTCCGATTTGATTACGATTATGAGCTTCATGTCCTATTGCAATATTATATTCCGAACCTGGTTGTGCAGCAGTTAATGTTTTATACCCCATCGCTATATTTCTATAAGCCCCTACACTTCCACCAGCAGCCCAATGACCTATAAAAATATTTTCTTCACCTAAATCTGCTTGGTCATTATTAAGACCTTCAGCTGTTCTATATCCGATTACCACATTTTTTGAACCGGATCTAGCATGTTTTGCTGCGTTTTGACCACCTAATACTACATTGTCAGCACCTGTTTCAAAAAATTGTGCTGAAAAATATCCAATAAAAGTATTATTGGAGATAGATTTTCCATCGCCACCACCACTACTCATAACTTGATGACCGATTAATGTATTTCTAGCTCCATCTTTTAGAAATGAAGCGTTAGAATATCCAATAGCTATATTATAATCATTTGAAACTCCGGATAATCCACTATTAGGTGCATCTAAAACCTGATATCCTATAGCAATATTATAAGAACCTGTATCGGTATTAACCATAGCCTGTTCACCAATTGCTATATTACCATCTCCCTTTTCTAAATAACGAAGAGTTTCTCGTCCAATAGCAATTCCATCATCAATCCTTGAATTTACCTGACCATAATTACGCATAGCACCATAACCAATACCAATATTGGATTGTCCTGATATTAATGCACCAACGGCAAATGTTCCGAGCGATACATTATATCTAAAAATAGCATCAGTAGAGTTTCCATTTCTGAGAGCTTGTGCTCCTATTCCAATATTATATGATCCTGATCTTGAATTTTGTAAAGCGTTTTTACCAATGGCGATATTTTCATCTCCAAATGCAAGTTGTGTGCCTGCTGCCTGACCAAGAAAAATATTGTTATCAGAACCACCTGCTAAATCCATTCCAGCGTCTTTTCCTATCGCAATAGTGTAATCAGCATCATTGGCTAATGACATAGCTGAATTGCCTAGTGCTATATTATAATCTCCTGTAGTTTCTGTTTTTAAACTATCACTCCCCATCGATATATTACTATGCCCATCAACAATAGCTGATAAAGAATTAGTTCCTATACCTACATTTCCATTACCACCATCATCCGATGGGGCTACATCATGTCCAATATAAACTGACGGATACCATCCTGGATTTTGTATTCTAATAGCTTTTGCATCATTAAGTATCATCTGTCCAAATGAAGCAGTTGCAGTTGTTGCTCCGAAAATAGAACCACTTATAGCATCAGCGAGTTGAGCAGAACTTGATACTGTTCCAGCTGCAGCAGCTGCTGAAATATCTGTTAATTGACTTCCATCTCCAACAAAATTTGTTGCAATAACTCTTCCAAATGAACCACTCTGAACATTTAAGAATCTGGTTGCAATTCTTTGTCCTTGCATTCTTCCGAAAGAACCTGTTTGTGCTAAACTACTTGATACACTTCCTCTTAATGGCATTATTTAATCTCCTGTAACATAAACTTATATTTTTTTCCGTTCTTTCTGTTTAATAAATATAACTCTTCTTCACCTTCCTGTATTGTCCAAGAGCCGGTTGTTCCATCTACTTCATTACCCTTGTCCTTTCCTTCATTGGATAACTGTAAATCTGTTGTAAAAATATTTTTAAATCTTTTATCAGCAGCACCTAAATCCACACTATCATCAACCTTTGGTGTTATGTTTCCAGCAGATTGAATAGCGCCAAACGAACCGGTTGAGGTTGCTGAACCACTTATTTTTGTAGCACTTGGAAAATCTACGATTCCACCATTGTTAACACGAAGTAAAGCACCAGTTCCGGTATTTACTTGTAAAGCATAGTAACTAGTGTTAGTTCCACTAGTTGTTATTCCGACACCGCTTACATTTCCTAATGAGGTTGATGAAGCACCACCTGGATCAGATACTAAAAGACCATTGTATGGAAGAGTAGCAGTTCCAATTGCAACCTTACCTAAAGTTGTAATTTTTGTAGCAGCTTCAATGTTACTTCCAGAAATTGTCCCTCTTACATCCAACTCAGTAACAGGATCAGAATTTTTTATACCAATTTTTGCATCATTACCAACCCATAATACCTTTCCTGCACCAGTATTGATTTGTAATGCTGAATATGAACCATTTGCACCAGTATGAGTTATTCCCAATCCAGAATTATTTACTAATGCTGTTGATGATTTTGTTCCGTCTGGTGATAATGTAATACCAGCGCCATCTATTTCAGTAGTTCCAAATCCCCATCCACCAGTATTACCTCCGGCGTAGTTAGCACCTGTGCTTGAACCGTGTATGTTCGGACTACCATCTATGGTAACAGCACCGAATGAACCGGTTGAAGTTGATGAACCACTTATGTTTCCAGCAAAATCTTTTATACCATGAAATGTAGCTCCTGTAGAAGAACCTGAAGCAAAATAAACATCTGTTATTTGATTATCACCAAAGGTTATTGTATCCGTTCCGTGGCCAACTGCTTCTGAACCTATTACTATTTCATTATTAGCATTTGTAGCAGAAGTTCTAGCATATTGTCCTATATAGACACCATTTTCAGTTGTGGTGTTTGTTACACCAAATCCTGTTCCAGCAAAAATTCCAATTGCAACATTACGAGAACTATCGGTAAGTGTATTACCTGCCCTATCTCCAATAAGAACATTGGCTATACTCTGTTGACCGGCAGTTCCGGCAAGATTACCGATGAAAACATTTGAATCTGAATTTGTACTGTTTATAGCAAGTCCCGTACTCAATCCGATGAAAACATTTTTATCACCGAAATCATCACCATCTGTTCCACCGGCACTTGAACCTATACACACATTAGAATCACCACGAGTTCTTAATTTAGCCGCATTTTTTCCTATGTAAACATTTCCACCATAATCAGCCATAGCAGTTCCGGCATTAGAGCCAATCGCAATATTTATTCTATTTACACTATCTCCAAGAAAAGCACTACCAGCATTTGTTCCAAAAGCAAAACTTTCTCCGATAGAATTTACTTGTGGAAAGTGTTTTCCATTTTGCATTACTGAACCAAAAGAACCTGTTGAGGTTGCTGAACCACTTATTGTTGATTGAGAACCATCTGTAGCATTGGGTGAACTAGCTAATTCCGAACCACCAACCAAAAGGTGTCCAAATGAACCTGTTGATGTTGCTGAACCACTTATGTTTCCAACATGAACCATCGCACCTAAATCTTCACTCATATAGATATCAGTAATGTTATCATCACCGATTAGAGCAGTATTACTTCCTTTACCAATAGCGTTTGCACCGATTATTATTTGATTGGATTCGTCATCAGCTGCAGGTTTTGTTTCTGAACCGATAAATACATTTGAGTCTCCATCAGTAAATTGGGTTGAACCATTTGCAATAAAAATACCAGCCCTATATCCAACGGCAACATTTTTATCTGCTGATTCTGCATTTATACCATAGAGAGCTTCAGTTCCGAATGCTACATTATAATCACCATCAACATTAGTAAATAAACTATCCTTACCTACGCTGACATTATCAGTTCCACCAACCAAATTATATTGTGCCCTATCACCTAGTCCAATATTTCTACTAGCACCAGCTCCTATGACTTGCATCGCATCCGTTCCAATGGCTATGTTATCCATTCCGGATCCTTCACCATTTTTCATGGCTTGGTATCCAATCGCTATATTGTCATCACCACCATTATGGTCATACATAGCTTGATATCCAATGGCAATATTTCTATCCCCATCTGCATCTGTCCAATGTCCTTGAGCGTCCCAACCAATAGCAATATTTAGTGAAGAACCAGCATTTGAAAAACTACCAGCGTTATAACCGATTGCTAAATTATTGGTCGCACTAGCTCCAGTTGCACCAGCGCCAACTCCAAAATTTACATTGGTATTATCACCGATACCGGCATTAAATTTATTTAATTGTAATACACCAAATGAACCGGTTGAGGTTGCTGAACCACTTATGTTTCCACCATAAGATGTAGCTGTGAGGGATGATAAACTGGCATCAGAGCCAGAGACTATAAGTTTTTTCCAAGATGGCATATTTACTCCTATTGTGGTTGGTTACTCTTATTGAGCCCACTTCCCATCGTTGCCAAACGACAGGCCAACACTAAGATTATTTATTTAACAGTTGTTTATAAGTATTCTGTAACTTAACTATTAAATTGTAAGTTAATTCTATTTCTACACCCTTAAAATCAAAATGAGCAAACTTTGATAAAATAAAAGTTATCTCGTCCTTTGATAATTCAACGGGCGCTTTTAATTCTTTTGGTTGTTCAACAACCTCTTGTTCTATTTCTTTTTTCAATTCTTCTTCAGTAGTTATTTCTACTGATTTTTGTATTTGGTCTGATATTCCAGCCATTATAACCTCACTTACTTATTATGAATAAATGTATATTTCACCATCATCGTCAACATGTATTTCTCCAACTCCATATTTTGGAGAACTTCCTACTGGACTAGCTGAAGCAGTATAAACCGTAGCAACAAATCCACCCCACTTACTATCTGGTACATTAGTAGCAGTTGATGCTATACCTTTTCCAACCGACCATCTTTCGGATGATATGTCGTGATATAAAGCACTACCACTATCTACAAAAGAACCACTTTGAACAATAATACCAGCATCAACATTTGTTCCAGCAGATCCTGTAGCAAAGAAACCAAAAGCATCTTGAACTAATATGTTACTTGTTGATATGGTTGTAGTGTCGCCATTAACAGTTAAATTACCAGCAATATTGATATTACCAGTTCCAGTAATATCGTTAGAGTTAAGGTCTAAGTTTCCACCAAGTTGAGGTGATGTATCATCTACAACATCTGCCGTTGCCGATATTCCGGTTAAACTACTTCCATCTCCTAATAATTTACCAAATGAACCGGTTGATTGAGCAGAACCACTTATGTTTCCAGCTACTTCTAAAGTTGCAGCAGATGATGTTAGATTTAAATTACCACCAACAGTTAAATCACCAAAATTAGTAACTCCGTAAGCTCCAGAACCACCTATCTCTGTTGTACCATCGGTATTTATTTTAAATGTTTTCTTACCCTCAGATGATAATTGTAATGCCCTTGAATTAGCGTTAATATACATAGCACTACTATCACCAGCATCACCATCTATTTCACCTAATTTACCTGAATTATCATTTGATAAATAAACAATAGGTGTTGAAAATCTACCATCTTGTCGTATTGATGCTTTTTGATTATTAGCACCATCTATTAATAAAAATGGAAATGTATTAGTACCTGGATTTCCAGCTTTTTGCCAAACATATCCATTCTTACTAGCAACCGATTGTGAAATAAATAAGTAAGAGTTTGCAGCATTTGAGTTTGTTCTATCAGCATGATTAGCCATACCAAAAGAAGCACTCTGCATCATTACATGTCCAATAAACTCGTGAGTATCATCCGCAGTATCTCCAAATATAGTAGAACCACTAAGAGACTGATATTCAATACTCGTAACAGAAGAACTTACAATATAATTTTGTGCAGTTATGTTTCCACCAACTGTTAAATCACCACCAACTATTAAATCATTTGTAAATCTACCAGTTCCACTTACATCTAATTTAAATGCGGGGCTTTGAGTTCCGATGCCAACACCAGTACTATTCATAAGGAAATGGTTACCAGCATCTCCAATAAAAAATGCAATATCCGTAACAGCATTTAATGCTGTTCTTGTATCTTTAGCAACTAAAGCATAGTTATTAGTTGCAGGAGTAACTTCTCCACTCCATATCCCACCAAAATCACCATTATATGCCCCAAATTGAAGTCCACCTGCTGATGTACTTGTTCCCCCAACAACACTAAAGGGTGTTGATACCCCACTTGTTGATCTACCAAGAACTTTGCCACTTGACACTTCAACTCTACCAAACGAACCGGTTGAGGATGCTGAACCACTTATTGTATTTGCTTTAACTATTAATTCTTGTACCCCACCAGCTATTACAGATACTTGGTCAGCAGCTGGTCTTCCAATACCTGTGTTTTCATCTCCTCTAAATGAATAATTTGCACCTGTTGTAGTAGCACCGGTTGATATAAGAAAACCACCGGTTGTGTTTCTAAATAAAGTTGAGACTCCAATATTTAATTGAGATGAAGTATTGGCTTGAAATACCATACTACCACCCCTTACTAATTGAATACTATTATCAGCGTCTTCAAAAAAACCTGTATTACCATCTCCGAAAGTTAATCCATCAGATATTGAATTAAGAGCTCCGTTTATATTTATCCCAGCACTACTTGTAATTTGATTTAATTCAGCATTACTTCCCGATACTATAATCTTCTTCCAACTTGGCACGTTATTCTCCTGTTCCTAAATAGAACTCATTTTCATCTGTGTTATAATAAAATCCACCTTCAACCACATCGGGCTCATCTGTAAAACCACCTAAATTCATAACTCCCTTATCATTTACTTCAAAAGCAGAAAAACTACCTGACTTAACTAAGAAAAGGTCTTTTTCTACACTTGTAGGTGAAACTGATAAGTAAGAATCAAAACTATTATCACCAACATTAAGTTGTTGAAGAGAGCCTGTTCCTTGTATTAAAAAGTTTCCTGTTCCACCAATATCTTTACTATTAAGGTCTAAGTCACCACCGAGTTGTGGTGCCGAATCTACTAATAATGGAATCTCGTCTGTTTCTAAATTTTTATTACCCCAATAAAGAACACCACTACGGCTATGCAGTTTATTACCACTTACACCTTGACCATCTTCTATTTCTAAAAATTCACTTGTTGTAAAGGAGCCGGATAAACGAAAATCATCTAATACATTTCCAAGAGCATCATATAGAGTCTTGTCATCTTCACGAACTTGTAATAAGTGTTTAAATGTACTGGATATTGCATCACCGGATAAGTTTAAATCTGGTCTGTCTGCCATTTTAACTTAGTCCTTCTAAAACCTTTGATAAGAATTCATTAAAACCTTCTTGAATTTGTGCTTCCTTATAATAATTATGTAATACTTTAGAGAAACGAGACTTATTTTTTAACATCACTCTTTTAGTTACTCCACTTTCTTTTAACATAGTTAGTAGGTCTGTTTCTTGAGTAATCTTTTCAACAACTATTTTTGGTTTTTGTTCTTCTCTACTTAATACTTCTACGGTAACTTTCTTACTAGCAGTAACTTGAAATTCTTCTTCATAAGGTTGAAAGTAAGCATCTTCAGCAATTACTTCTAACTCCATAGTTCCTTTTTGTCCGTCTTCGGTTAAACCTTTTAACTTTGGAAAAACAATCTCACCTTTTCCACCAGATTTAATCTTACCTTCAATCATTAAATTTTTATCTTCAAATTTTAATATAGCTCTAATCTTTGAGTCTTTTACATTAACTCCTTCTAAAGCTACATTACATTCAAATAATTCTTTTTTATCTGTATAAAGTTTAAGCATACACATTCACCTTTGGTTTGTTTAATACTTCTTGTATTACTAAATCTATGTTTGATAAAGCAATATTAACATTGTCTGGTATTATTACATTATCTTTTATTGTTTTTCCTTTAACTTTTAGGATTAACCCAATCATCTTCTTTTTCTTTTCTTTATCTTTTTGAAAAAGATTTTCATATTTTTTTCTACTACCTTTACCTTGTAGTAAATATAGTTCATACGCCAAACTAAACTCTTCAAATGTAAATTTAGAGAGTGTAGGATTAGCAGCAAGTTGTGCTGGTGATATATCGGCACCATTCCATGAAATCGGCATAAAGTTATCCTAATTATTCATATATAAATATAAAGTTATTTTGTTATCCACAATGATATGTACAAGCAATTAGTACTGATTTGTATCCTAAATCAGAATCATTACTAGCCGATGCAAAATTGTAAGGTTGAGTGGCTTTTGCTACGGTGTAGTTGTGTAATAAATCGTCATCTTGTTTTTCACCATGTCCTGTTCTAGTAGATGAACATATGTAATCACCGGTTTCTATGTTTCCACCCGTATCCGTAACCCTAATCTTTCCTTCACCAACAGCGTTGTAGTTTATTCTTGGAAGTGTTCGGTCTAAGTATTTATCGTTGTGACTACCAGATGGATTATTTGCTTCCCAAACACCCATAACTGCTTTGTCTTTTTGTGTTGTTGTTAATTCAACTTCTGGCCAAGCAAGTGCCATTGAACTACCAGTTGCTAAGATATTACCAGTTGATTTTACTATCATACCTGGTTTCCAATCGTCATAAGATGAACCACTTGGTCTTTGTGAAACATGAGTACCGGTAAATGTACCATAAGATACTTCACTATGAATACGACCAACTTCACCACCAGCATCTTGAAATTGAATATAATCGTTATTACTGTTTATAGAAGAATCAGCAGAAAAATCCAAAATTAATATTACATCACCACTATCTACGCCATTCTCACCAGCTTCAAATTTTACCAATCCGGTATTAGTTGCCGTGCCACTATAAGCGTGAAGTCTAGTTGCCGTAGGTGACGATGTTCCCATACCAACTGCATTATTACCTTCCCTAACAAAAAGAGGTCTTGCATTTTGATTACCATTAAGATTTATTGTTCCAAACGAACCAGTTGAGGATGCTGAACCACTTATTGCTGTATCTGTTAAAACTAATTTATTTTTTGCGTTATTACCATTTCTAAATATCAGTTCTTGATCATTATCGTGTCTAAGTTGAATTACTTGAGCACCACCATTGTATATAGATAATGCACCATCTCTTAATGTCAAACCATCTGAAACACTCAAACTTGATCCTGTCATATGACCTTTTACATTAAGGGTATATCCACTAGCAATCTGAGCTCCACCATTGTTTAATGATAGCATACCAAACGAACCGGTTGAGGTTGCTGAACCACTTATTACAGTACTCTGTCCAAGAAACTCATGAACTACATTATCGGATTTTCCATATCTTATTTTATCATAAGTAGCATCAAAACCAACAGATAATTGACTTGAACCATCGTGAGAAAGAGTTATGTCACCATTTACATAAACCCTATCTCCAGCATAGACATGACTACTTGCACTTATTACACCAATAACTTCTAACTCTTGACCAGGACTATCCGTGCCGATGCCGACATATCCCGCACTGGTAATTCTGAGTCTCTCGGCTAATGCATTTGCACCAACTGTACTAAATATTATGTCAGCATTTCGTACTGCAGCACTACTCCAAGTGTTACTTGCCTCCACTTCAATTCGTGCAGAAGATATAGAGTTGTTATTATCTCCCGAAGTTAAAGCAGCCCATTCAATAGCTCCAATTTTCAAACCATCAGGTACAACACCTTGAGATGCTACGGCTCCATCTGAACGAAAAAAGAATAGTTTTGATTGGTCTGTATTTGTAGTAGATAAATCTGAAAGCATCTGATTACCAAGTACATCAAACTTTACATCTGAGATTGGTGTTGATTGACCTTGACCAGGACTTGTTGTGCCGATGCCGACATTTCCACCTTGAGCGTTTAAAACTATATCGCCAAATGTGCTTCCTTGACTTTTATAAGATTGTATTTGAAAATAACCTGAGGTATCTGCACTTGTTCCAAGAAAACCAACTGTTTTGCCTGAAGCATATTTACCAACTGTCATACTTGATGCACCACCATCATTATATACATTTAGTTTATGTGTTGGGCTTGTGGTCCCGATGCCGATATTTCCACTACCATCTATAACAAAATGAGCATCACTTGCTCCGCCACTTCCCTCACCAATAAAAAATTCTGTTCCATCAAATCCACTAACATCACTATCGGTTAATCCAGCATACCATTTAGCAGAACCAGCAGTTAAGTATTTTACTTGAGATAAATTACCAGTTGCACCTCTATCTAATTCAATATAAGCATGGTCACTTGAATCAACTTTTATAGCAGCACCAGCTCCGACAATATCTAACATTCTAACTGGACTATCCGTGCCGATTCCAATTTTTTGAGGTCCTTGGGCTGTTCCTTGATCTAATAAATTAACAAAAGGTTCATCTGGTACTGAAGTATCTGATGTATAAACATCACCATGAGAAATTCCAGTTATTGTATCAACTCCTGATCCAGCAAAGGCACGAAAGTTAACTCTTATAACGTTACCATTGGAATTACGATGTGCAACTGTTATCTTATATCTTGAATTTGTAGAATCCCAAGTTAAATCCGATATTGCAAAATTTTCTGCTGTTTGTCCGCCCACTTCTGAGTATCTAGCAGAATTTGTATATATTGCATTATTTATATTTAATCCTAAATAAAAAGTCTTTTCCAATAAACCTGACATATTTTGATTTGAATATGTACCTGTTATTGTCATTTTTAATGTTCCCCAAAAGAGAGCAGTAAAGTAAAAATCAACTTTTTGGTGTGCAGTACCATGTGAAAAAGTTACTGATTCTTCTTTTGAAACGACTTTGTATTGTTGTCTTATGTATGTATTAACTCCAGTACTTAAAAGACTAGTAGTATATCTAATGTTTCCATCCACATCAAGGTCATAGGCAGGACTTGCTGTGCCGATGCCGACATTTCCACCGTTAAAGTATGAAACATCACCTGCAGCTAAATTTACACCGATTGTAGAAGCATTTCCTTGATAAATAGAATATGAACCAGGATCGGAAGCACCACCCATGTTGAATTGATGTCTTAATTCACTACCATCAACTGATGTGGTTCTAAATTTTACAACACCATGTGCATTTATTGAGGTTGCTCCTGAACCACCTACTACTTCTAACATTGAATCAGGATCAGCTACGCCGATGCCGACCTTTCCGTTTCTTAAAATAGTAACTAAATCATTAGCATAATGTTGAAACTTAAATCCTGCATTTGCAGTTGTTGCAAAGGTAGAGTTATTATTTTCCCTTGTATCAAAAATCATATCACCGGTTGTAGTTCCATCTAATCCTAAAGACATTAAAACAAGACCGTGAGTACCAGCAGTTTGCCTTCCAGCAATAGAGGGAATTGGAGTGGCACTTGTAGAACCAAATTGTAGTGTTCCAGTAGCAGCTGCTACATCAAATGAATTAGCAGTTGTTTGAATTGTTAAGTTAGAATTTTGACTTGTTGTTCCTATTCCAACTCGTCCTGGAATATGTAAAGCACCAAACGAACCGGTTGAGGTTGCTGAACCACTTATTGAATTATCGGTTATTTTTAATTGTTCTTTATCATTTACACCAAAGATAATTTCTTTGTCAGCAGTACCAGTACCAATTACTAAACCACCATTTGAATCTTGAGCTAGAATTTCTCCATACCCATCAAGTACAGTTCCGTATCTGGTTGTTGTTCTTGAAGTACTGTGATTAACAAACCAAATACTTCCATCATTACTTACTAGTTGAATAGCAGAAGCAGCATTAGCATGGTTTGCTGTACTCTCTACTTTTATAGTTGTAAAGTCGTTTCCGGTTTGTTTTATGTGTAGTAATTCATCAGGAGCAGTTGTGCCGATGCCGACTCGTTTATTTGAACCTTCTATATAAATTGAAGCAGATGAAGCAGGTGTACCTATAACACCGGTACCTGATGTGGCCGTTATCCAAAGGTCACCATTATACCTTGAAAACATTCCAGCTCTATAATCAGATGTTGAATCTTCATTACTTCCATTTCTACCACCGAATACAATACCAGCAGTTCGAGTTCCACCCGCAAAATCACCATTAGCATATACTCGTATAAGAGCATCTTTAGTCATTTCGTGTACATAAAGTGATCCGGATATATCTAAAGCTTGAGCAGGACTTATTGTACCGATGCCTAAATAGCCATTTTCACTAAGTGTCATTGATGGATCACCTAAAGCAGTAGATGGAGTCATATTAGATGAATTACCACTATTTACATAAAATTGTAATTTACTTTTATAGTTAGAATTTGAAGCATATCGGTTAGCAAAAATACCAGCTTGAACAGAATTATTATCTTCCCATATCATACCACTAATTCTATCTGTTGATACTCCTGAACCACCATCCCACCCTCTGTCTAAACTTAAAAGGGTTTTAAATTCACTAGCTGCATTTTCATGTTGAAAAACATGAAGTTGGTATGATGGTGTTGTAATTACACCAACACCTACGTTTCCAGATACAAGAGATAAACTTGAAGTTAATATACCATTACCCATATTACTAAAAGTTAATCTACCATCTTCCGTACCATTTGTATTATCTTGAACAATAGATTCTATTGTATTATATCTAGTATTATTTCCGGCACTATCAGCACCATCAAAAAATATAAATCCGTGTACATTTCCATCTGTTGCTTGGTCTGACCTTAATGTTACACCTACTTTACCAGTTCCATCATTATCAAAAAATAGATTTTGAGTATCTGAACTGTTTGCAAAAATATGTAAAGGTGCAGTGGGACTTACTGTGCCGATGCCGACTTTTCCGTCTAAT
>Ga0206123_10002477_pt1 | contig 16104 bp, 9 predicted proteins | sample Helgoland_Spring_2_FD_160086 | JGI IMG/M metagenome (GOLD analysis project Ga0206123, IMG submission 160086) | Pelagic subsurface seawater microbial communities from Kabeltonne, Helgoland, North Sea - Helgoland_Spring_Bloom_20160316_1 | ecosystem: Environmental > Aquatic > Marine > Epipelagic ...
TATTATAAAAAAGAAAAAAAAAAAAATATAAATAATAATGAAATAATAGAGCGTATAATAAAAATAGAAAAAGATGTACAAACCACATTAAAAATATTAAGACAAATTAAAAATTTAGAGTGTCAATAATCATATCTTCTAAATTTTTAGTATGATACCATTTTAATTCTTTATTAATTAAAGAAACATCGGCATAATTAATATCAATATCACCACAACGATTTTTAATATATTTATATTTTATTTTTTCATATCCGTGATTAGAAATAATTAAATTAAAATTATTAACAATTTCTTTAATAGTAAAACCATAACCTGTACCAACATTATATATTTTAAAAATATTATTATTATTTATAATATAATTTAATGAAATAATATGTGAATTAATAAGATCATCTATATGTATAAAATCTCTTATACATGTACCATCTCTTGTTTTATAATGGTTACCATATATTTCAAAAGTAGTATTATTTTTAAAAGAATTTAATAAATTAAAAAAAAGACCATTATTATTATTAAATCCAACAGGGTTAAAATATCTTAAAATAATAATATTCCATTTATTGGAAGACTGATGCAAATCTTTTAAAATATTTTCAATATATATTTTTGTTTTTGCATACGGATTAGTTACTATATTATCTAATAAAACATTTTCTGATATAGGTGATCTTTGTTTACCATAAACTGATGCTGAGGAAGAGAAAATAATATTGAAACAATTATTTTTTTTCATAGCATTAAAAAGATTAATAGAACCTATTATATTATTATGATAATAATCTAAAGGATTATTAATAGAATCATTAATGTGTTTAAAAGATGCTAAATGAATAACATATTTGATATTATATTTTTTAAACAAATTATCTATAGAATTAAAATCACATAAATCATTATTATCGATTAAATCAAATATAATAATATTATTAAAAAATTTTAATAATTTTTTACATAAATGATTACCAATATATCCCTTACCTCCAGTAATTAATATATATTCACTATTATTCATTTATATAATTAATAAATTAAATAATTGTTATATAATAAATTAAATTATTTTAAATAATTAGATAAATGAATAATACAATTAATATAATAAATATATTATTATTTATATTAATTATAGTAATAATAATATTAAAAATAAATGATAATATAGAAAAATTTGATATATGTGGAGGCAATTGTTATATAGATGAGGAATGTGCTATAAATATGAATTGTATAGAAGGAAAGTGTTGTATATAAATTAATATTTTGTTTTTAATACAAAAAATATATCTTTATATAATATTGATATAGAAATAATAAAAACTATTGATAATATTATGATAATAATAATAAATCCATTATTAGATTTTTGTAATGGCATTTTTTTAAAAGGCATAGTAAAAAAAGCAATAATAAATGATAATGGTAAAAATATAGTTGCTACATTTTTTAATAATCTAGCAAATCCTGTTTCTAAATAAGCTATTCTTTGCATAGTAGCATGTCTAGAATTATTTAAAGAATCTGTAAAAATTATTAAATCATTTAAATTATTTTTATTTTTATTTATTAAAATAATATTTAATTCGTTGTTTTTGGGAAATAAATTTACAATATTATCAATTTGTTTAATAATATTTTTATAAAATATTATATATATTAATAATTTATCAATATATTCAATAATATTATATGAATTTTTAAAATTTACTTTTGTAATTTTTTTTTTTATATAATATAAAATATTGCTAAATATACCTAAATTGCTTTGAATATTAATAGAATAATCTATTAAATAATTTAAAATATTTTTATAAATATTATTATTATTAATATTATTATTAATAATATTATTTTTAATAAAAATAATATTATTATTATTAATATTAAAAATAATAATTTCTTTATTTAAAATTATATCTGGTATTATTGAGTTAATTGTTTTATTATTAGTAATACCTTTTTCAAAAAATATAAATGGCGTTATATTAATATTATCTATTTTATTATTTTTTAATAAAATAGGAACAGATAATAAAAAATAAATTTGATTATTATTTTTATAATAATTAAAATTATTAAATATTAATTTATCTATAATATTTTTATTTATATTATAATTATTTATTTCATCATAAGTAATTATATCCATAATATAATAAAGTTCTATTAGTGTAATATATAAAAATGTAATATATATATATATATAAAAAATAAATATTATAAAAATAATAAATGAGTGTATATAAAAATTATGATTTATTAGGATTAAAAAAGGAAAATAATCCGTCACAAAAAGAAATTAAAAATGCTTATCATAAATTGGCATTAAAAAATCATCCTGATAAAAATCAAAATAATCAAAAAGTAGCAGAATTATTTAAAGAAATAACTAACGCATATTCCATATTATCGGATGAAAGTAAAAAAAAACAATATGATATGCTGGGAGATAATAATTATGAAAATGGAATGAATATGAGTAATGATATAAATCCGGAAGATATATTCGCGCAATTTTTTGGAAGAGGAAATCACGGACACGGATTTGAAGGAATGAGAGATAATCCATTTGCTAATTTTGGATTTAATTTTGATATTGGTTCTGATAATAAATTTAATTTAAATAAAAAATGTCAAAATATAAATAAAAATATTGAAGTAACTCTGGATGATGTATATAATGGTATAAATAATAAAATGAAAATACTTGTTAAAAAAAATTGTTTAAAATGTAAATCAATTTGCGATAATTGTAATGGAAAGGGTCATATAAAACAAATAAGAAGTATGGGAATATTAACACAAATATCTGAAGGACCGTGTGATGTTTGTAGAGGTAAAGGAGAAATAAATAATAGAAATATTAACTGTATAGATTGTAAAGGAACTGGTGAATATAGTAAAGAGAGTTTAGTAAATTTAGTTGTAGAAGCAGGATTTCCAAATAATTATAAAACATTATTTAAGGGGTTGGGTGAGCAACCTAAAACTTCTAAGCAAACAGCTGGAGATTTAATAATACAAATAAATATTTTGGATAATATTAATTTTAAAAGACAAGATAATGATCTATATCATAAATATAAAATATCATATATTGATAGTATAATTGGAAAAAATATAGAAATAGATTATTTTGATGAAAAAATAAAATTAAATACATCAGAATATGGTGTATTATTAAATGGAAAACAATATAAATTAGAAAGAAAAGGATTACCATATTTTAATAAAAATAAAAGGGGTGATATGTATATAGAATTTATAATAGAAACGCCAAAAATAAAAAATAAAGATAGGCTAGATGAATTAAAGGTATTATTAAAAGATATTTTTGATTAAAAATATAAAAAGTAAAATAATAGAAAAAAATAATATAAAATAAATAATATTTTTAGTATTATATATATCATTTTTATTATTTTTATTATTTATATTATTTATATCATGTAAATTATTTATATTATTTTTATTATTTTTATTATTTATATTATTTATATTATTTATATTATTTATATTATTTTTATTATTTATATTATCATTAAATTTTATAAATTTTTTATTAATAATATCAATATTAGAAAAATTGTAAAATTCATTTAATGTTCTATTATATCCCAAACCGTAATCATTTAAAATAATATTAGCATCATAATTATTTTTAGAATTTAATACTTTAAAAAGTTTTTCAATAGTTTTTATTTTTTTATTTTCATATTTAATATCGTCCCATAATTTAGGTTCATTATTTCTAATATAACTATGAAATATTATATTTTCATTAGGTATAAAAACATCAAATCCGTGTGTAAAAAATCTAATAGAATGTAATATCTCTTCGCCTGTAAATAAATAATCTAAATTGGGATCAAATGGAATATCTTTTAAAAATTTAGATTCTGTAAATAACATACATCCTGTAACAAAAGGTGTTTTAATAAAAGTATTTTTAGTATTAATAAAACCAGCACCATCATATTTAATAATACCATATTTATTAAAAAATACATTTTTAATATAAGTAACAACAAATTTTTTATAAGAAGGAATTATATAGTCATTTATACTTCTTGGATAATGGGATAATACTGGTTTTTCACTTAAACCTAAATTTTTTATTTTTTTTATGGCCGTAATACATTTAATATCCCAATCTTTAACAAATTTTGTATGAGCATCAATTTGAAAAAAATATTCTTCATTATCCCATAATTTAGAACATAAATATCTAGCATATGTGGGTCCTTTAGCATCTAAATATGATAATCTAATAATTTTAATTCTTGGATTATAAATGTTATGTAAACAATCTAAATCATCTTCTTTATTTTGTTGAACAATACCAAGATATATATTTTCAGGAAATTTAGAATTATTATATAAATTAATAATGGTATTATTACATAATTTATCACGATAACTTGCTATAGAAACAAATATGGTGTCTTTTTTCATTCTAATAAATAATTATAATTTTAATTTATATAAATATATCTATTTATTTTCTAAAAGCGCAATTCTTTCTATTAAAGTATCTATTAGTATTTGTTGATTATTAATTTTTCTATTTAATTCTTGAATACTAGATATAGAAATAGCATGCAAATATTCTTTTTTAATACTTTTAAAATTTTTTTGCATTATACCATATACAAAAATTTCACAATTTAAATTAATATTTATTCTATATTCATTGTAATTTATTTTATCTAATACTGTAAATTTTATTTCTTCAGCATTCGTATTAGATATTTTATAATAAGATATATATTCACTCCCATTAATTAATTCACTATCAATATATAATATATTATTTATAATATTACCTTTTTTATATATATTTGGAATTAAATGACTATGTTTATCATCTATCATTTCTGGTAAAATATTTTCAATATCTTCGGCAATAAAACCATATATTTTTTTAGTTTCATCAAAATTATTAGTTTCATCAATATATCTATATTTTTTAGGTTTTAATTGTAAACATTTATTTAAACATTCATTATCGTCTAAATTTTCTATATCTTTTTTTATTAATATAGAAGATGCGGAACCTATCCACGATGATGATAAAATAGACCCATTAAATTTAGCAACAGTATTAGAAATTGATATGCTATCTTCTGTTAATCCAGTAGTACTATTAAAATATTTAATATAACGATTTTCTAATAGACCAGACCCATCTACCTCTAGTGGAAAATTTGGATAAGGACATCTTATACCAACATTATTATTAACATTTAAATTATTAGAAACAATAATATCTTGAGAGGTAATAGTTCCGCTAAAATCTTCACTTCTTAAGATAGCATTATCACTTGCATCTTTAAGATCGTATGTAATTTTAGAGTTTTCAAATTTAATATAAGCTTTATAATTATTATCATTATTTGTTAAAAGAATTTCAGATAATTCAATACCACTACCAATACTATCACTAATAAATTTAACTTTAGGTCCCGATTTTTTCATAGATAAATCACCAATATATAAATTATTATTATCACCAATAAAAATATCACCTAATTTTTTTTCAATTGATCCAATACCATAATTATTATTTGCGCTATCATATGTATTACCTGGTAAAAAGTTAGCATTAAATATAATATTATTATTATTATTAATTGAATATAAATTGTTATTATACAAATTAGATGAATAATTGTTCAATGATCTTAATGTATTATTTACATCAATATTTTCAGTATTAATAGATCCATTAACAGTAAGTTCTGTATTAAATACTGGTTCTGTAGCTATACCTATATACGCTTTTTCATATTGATTACTAGATCCAAATTGAACAAATGTAGATTTCTTATTAGTTTTAATTGACATAGAATTAACATAACCTTTCTCGTCAGTAATTCTATTAACATAATCATTTTCCATAGTATAATAAGGATGTAAAATGGAGTCATGAGGGATAGAAGTAATACTTAAAATATTATTATCATCAATTAATTCTAATATATTATTTTTTTTATAAACATTAAAATCTATAATATCTAACTTATATATATTACTTTTAGCAATTAGATATATAATATTATTATATAATGTTATTGTAGTAATATCAAAATTAGTAGTATTAAATATAGTTGATACATAATTTGTATTTAATTCAACTATTAAAATTCTTTGTTCAATATTTTTATCTAATATAATTAAAAATTCTTTATCATTTGTTATTAGAATTTTTTGAATATTATTAAATCTACTATCAATACCGTCTCCTATTGCCAAACCATCTCTAGGTGGTGTGGTTTGTGAACCTGCTACCGTGGTAACAAATTTAGTATCTTTACTAATTTTTCTAATAGAGTAATTATTCATATCGGCTAGATAAATAATATTATTAAAAGATATAATAGATGTAATATTATTATATTTAGCATTAATAGTATTATCAATATAACCTGTTAATATAGGATCTCCAGTAAAAATATTTATAGATAAATTATTATAAATACTATTTTTAACTGTTGATACATCAATTTCATAAATATTAGAAATAGAAGATACATATAATTTATCTTGATCTAAATATAATGAATTAGGAGTATTAAAATTAAAAGAATTAGAACCAAAATCAAAAGATAATTCATATGGAGTTAAATCACTGATATCATCATATGTAGAATTATTATATAATATAACAAATATTTTATTAAGAGAACTATCTGCGATATATAATAAATAATTGGTAAAATCATAATAGATATCAGATATTTCTCTATATACAGTGCTGCTAACAGTTATAATTGAACTATTATCAGTTTTATGTTTATTAATAGTATTGTGAGTAATAGATGAACTTAAAAATGTATTTTGATCAATTTGAATAAATGAACTATAAAAATAATCAAGAGATTTATTAAATTGTATATCGTTGTATATTTGATTTCCATTTAGAATATTTTCAATTAATATATTATCAACATCTTTAGTTCTAATTTTATTAATACTAAAATAATTTTCTTTATTTTTTTCAATAGCAATATTTAAATTTGATGTAGTAAATTGAACATTACTAGATATAATATGTAAATTAGATATATTATATAAAAATTCATTATTATTCATATTTGTAAAATTTGGAATTAATGAATTACCATATAAATCATAAATTTGAGAAGCTTGGATTATATTTGTAACAATACTATCTGATTCTAATTTCCCATCCGTTAATTTAATTAAATCTTTTTGATTATCTGTTATTGAATTATATGCGGTAATTCTAAAATCACCATCAGAACTATATATATAATTATTATCATATTTTTTTAAACCATGTATAATACTTTTATCTTTAGTATCTAATATTAAATGTGGTTCCTCTATATTATAAAGTTTATTAGCAGAAGTTCTTATTTGACCATTAATATCAAGATTATATTCAGTATCATTTATTTTTTTACCTATACCTATTTTAGCATTATTATCAGAACCAAAATTACCATATATAGTAGTATTTAATAATGATAATGAAAAAGCATTTTTATATATAATATCAATATCATTATTCGCACTAATATTGATAATATTATTTAAAATATTATCAGGATCATCCGTTAAATAAATACCTGTTTTTTTAATATTAATTGAGTTATTATTATTACCAGTTATATCAAAATTAATATTAGAACTAATAAAATTAGTATTACTGGTCATTAGATTAAAATTATCTGTCGCGTGAATATAACCAAGTGAATTAAGATGGTTTGTATTATCAGTTATAATACTATTAGAAGTTTGAATATTAAGAATATTATCAACATATATATTTTTAACAAATAATGAACCATCATTAATAAACACATTTCCATTTTTATTAAAAGTTATTAAATTTTTATTAGTAATATCATCATAATTAATTTTAAAATCACCATCAGATGTAGAATAAATTTTATTAGTTCCTCCAATATTACAATTATTATTGGTTAAAAGATTATCTAATATAATATGAGGAACGTCGTCTATAACATTGGTAATTAAATAATGTTTATAATTATTTATATTATATTTTTCATAATAATTAACAATTTTCAAATCAATTTCTTTATTTGAAATATTACAATTATTATTATCAAATACAAAATCTAAATTTTCTATATTATATTTAATATCAATAATATTAGATGTATTTGATATGCTAATATCATTATCACTAATACCTAAAATATCTTTTTTTAAATAATTAGAAGTTACTATATTATATATATTAGACGAATTATCATAATTATAATCTTTACTAATTAATTTAGTTTGAATATCATTGTTTTTTAAAATAGTAGTAGGTGTATTAATATTAACATTATATTTAGAAAATAATTTATAACTTAAGTCAATATTTATATTACACGTTAAATTAGGATCATAACTTAATACATTACTAGTAAAAATATTTAAATTACTATTTGAAATAAAATTTGAATTAGTATATATTAAGTGATTTAAATTTGTATAAATATTTTCTGTTAATAAATTTGAAAATGATGTATGAATATTATGAATATTATGAGTATTATCATAATCATATAATACATTTGTTAAATTGCAAGTAAAAGTTAAACCATTAATAAAATCATATGTATTATTAATATTAAATTGTTTTGGATAAGTTTCGCCATTAAACTGAATAAGAATATTAGAAGTTAAATTATTTGTAGTAATATTACTATTATTAATATTAAAGTTATAATTTGAATTATTATTTAAATAATAATTAGAAAATGAAAATGATGGTAATGTAATATGATTATCTATATCTATAATATTAGGATCATTTTCATTATTTTTAAAATTATTAACAAATGTAAAATGATTTGAATTTAAATTATCAAATTTTAAATTATAATCTATTATTGTTTTTGGTAACAATATATCCATAATTAAATCATTTTCTTTATAATAATTATTGGTTTTAATATAATTACTACTATTTTTAAATCCTTCATAAATATATTTAGAATTAAGTGTATAATCAGGAATATTTGATGATAAAATATCAATAGAATAATTAAAATTAATATTAGAGAGAGAAATATCTTTATCAATATTTATATCAACATATAAATTTGAATTGTATACATTAATTAAAGAAAAATCATTATTATTATTAAAAGTGTTATCACTATCTGTATATAAATTTATTAATTTTAAAGAAGTATTATCAGTAGATTTAATTTGTAAAGGATAATTTGGATCAGTATCATTAATTCCAATATTATTATTTTTTGTAAGTGTTAAAATATTATTAATATATTCGGGATAATTATTATTATTATTATTATATCCATATTGAATATTTAAATTATTATTATTTTTATCAGGTCCTTCAAATATCCAAAAACTATTTAATGTATCTGATATTTTATTATGTAAAGAAAAACGAGCAATATCAGTTTCATTTTCATTAGTTAATTGTAATAAATATTTTGAATAATCTTGAATATGCAATGAAATATTATTAGTCTGTTCATCATTATATATAACATTATTGTGCGAACCAATATTAATATATGTATGACTATTATTATTATAAAAGGAAATCAAATTTGAATCGATTTTATTTTTAATAGAAAAAATAGATGGATATAATTGCGTATTTTTTGATGGAATAATATTATCAGCTGCATCTAAACAAAATTTAATTACATTTGTATCATATCCTTCATTAATTTCTGTAAGTTCATTATAATATAAATGCATTAATTTAATATCAAAACAAGCTTTATAATTATTTTTATACGGTGCAGCAAAACTTGTAATAATATCATTATCATTATTATATAAAATTATTTTTTTAGAATTATCATCATTTATCATATTATCTAAATATTGAGATATATCAGATGATGATAATAATGTTCTTTTATCGTGTATAATTGTGGTACTATCTACATCCATTTTAATATCTATGCTGCTAGATGTACTACTGGTTCCAGTATCAGTACTAGTACTAGTACCTATACCAGTATTAGTACCAGTGTCTGTACTAATAGCACTATTTTGATAAACAATACTATCTTGATTTCTGGTAATAGTAATACCATCAACTATTAAATTTTTACAATAAACAGTATCTGTTATTTCAATATCTCCATATATTTTAACAGTACTTTGTGAACTAATTTCATTATTAATAGGAAGATTAATATTTTTAGGTCTATTAAAAATAAAATGATAGTTTTGTGTATCATTTTCCATAACAGGAACAGAAGTATTAATTTTATATTCATCATAACGACGATACATTATTTCTAATCCAGGTTTATTAGGATGATACATATCATCTGAATAACCAAATTGTAAAATTCCAGGATAATTATTAGCTGTTTGTATATTTTTATCGTGATTTCTATAAATATACCATCTTTCTTTTTCTTTCACACCAGTTATAGGTGTCCATTCGCAAAAATCTATACCTGTATATTTTGCTAATTTTTTTTCATTTAAATCTCTTTCATTATTAATTTTACCTCTGTATAATCTAATAATAGTATCATTATAATTATTAACTGATAAATTTCTAATCATTAATGGTTTAGTATTAATTTCATTTACTAATGATAATTTATTCTCATCAGATAAATTATCAATACCAATTAATATATTAGCATTAGTATAGGAAGTTTTTGGAAAAGTATTGGTAAAATCAGCATTAATATACTTAAATGTAGCAAGTTTCACATTATTTTCATAATAACCACTATCAGATTCTATAGAATTTGAAATAGAATTTATACCACCTGTTACATTAAGACCTTTACTATTATTAATAAAATTAAGATTATTTAATTTAGATCTAGTAAAATTAATAAAATATTTATTATTAGAATCTTCATTTAAAAAGAAAGTATTATCTATATTACTAATTTTATTTTGAAGAAAAAATTGAGCTTTTAATATATCTAAATTTTTTCTTATAAAAATATCATTAGTTAATATATCTCCGTTAATATCCAATGTATGTTCTGGTATTTTTGTAATATCTAAATTAATACCAATTTTATTGTTTTCTAATATAGATAATGTTGGTGCGATAGATTTTTCTTTAGTAATATCATCAACAATAGTACCCGGATAAAAATAGATATTTCTTTTATAATTTGTTGTTAAATTTGGATTAGTATTTATTATAAAACTTTTATCATTTAAATCTTTATTTAATTTTACATGACCAATATATGTTTTATTAAGTATCATTTCATCTAATACATGAGAATCTTCAATAGCTATTTCAAAATTATTATTATCTATATTTTTTATAGTTAATTGGTGTTTATTATAACTATCTATATCACTAATTCCAATACCTAAACGTCCAGGTATTGCTAAATTACTACCACTTGGAATAATTGTATTATTTGAATTAAATCCATAATATAATATTACATTACCTTCTATATCTTCTTGTTTTAAATTACTACCAAATTCAGTAGTAAAACTTCCATCGACATTTTCTATTAAATTTTCCATTTTTACAACATTTAATGCGTTTAATCTATAACCATTATAAAATAAACTACCTTCAATACCAACATCATTATCATAAATAACTTGCTCGTTAAATTGTACAGGACAATTAAATACAGACGGATCAATAGAATTTATGTTTAAATTAGAAACAGATAATTTATTAACTATTAAATTACTATTAATTGTTACTTCTTTATTAACAATTAAATTATTATTAACAATTAAATTATTATCAATTTCTAAATTATTTAAAAATTTATAATCTCCAACTGAAAAATCTCCAGATATTATTTGATTTGCTGAAAAATTATTACCAACCTTTCTATAATAAATATCATCTAATTCTAATATATTTGGTATATCAGGATTAGTGCTACTTTTATAATCATTTATTAATATTTTATCAAATAATGCTTCGCCATAAACCTGAAATTTAGGTTTTCTATTATCAATATTTGTTGTTACATTTTTCCCTATACATACATTACCGTCTTCTGTTATAGTCATAGCCGCATAATTAGAACTAATATTATCAATATAATTTGGAATATTTTTAGATATATCATATAATTTATTAATATCAAATGATGATTTTGCTACATGAAATTCAAGAGGCATTCCACTTGTTGTAGATATAATTGCTGGCGAATTATTATCAGAACCAATAATACCTATTCTTAAACTAGATGGTTCATTAATATAAACATTTTCTCCCGCAGTATTAATATAAGTAATTGGTTGTGACAAACTTTTATTTTTTATTGCTAAATGAATATTTTGTATTGTTCCACTAGAGGTATCGGAAATAATATTAATAGGATGTAAATTATTTATAGTATCAGTATCACTACCCCCTATATTTATGTAATCATTTGTATATATATTATTTTTAAAAAAAGTAGTTTGATCATATATATATGATGATATCCAACCTTGTGAAAATTTACTAATACTTAAATTAGAATTAATTGCATAAATTAAATTATTTATAATATTTTCAGGATTAGTAATTACCTCATTTAAATTATATGGCAAACCATCATCTGTAATTATTTTTAAGTTTTTTGCTGATATTGTACCGTCGCAAAAAATATCACCTTTTTCTATATATATACCAGATACGTCATTTAAAGTATAATTAGAATCAAATTTATTTCTTGTTGTATTTATTCCAATTCCATTATTATTAACTATCATGGAATATTTTATATTTTTAGGATGTATTGTATTAACATCTTCATGATATGTTGTTTGATGTTGCCCTACTTGTATACCAGTTTCAATTATATTTTGTGTATCACCAACTACAATATATTCTCTATTATCAAGATCTAGATATTGAGAATCTATAAGACCAATACCCAAAGATCTTATCTCAATTTCTGATGGTGTATAATCTTTAGTAGTCATTTTAAATTAAAATATATTAATTCCTTATGTATTAATAACATTTAAAAACAGAAATATATATAAAAAATGATATATATTTATATATATTACATTTTATAATGAATAAAATATCAACTTTACATAATAAAACAAAACAAATAGATGTAGGGGATATGCCTTATAATAATAAAAATATATTACTAAATATTGATAATTTATCAAATATATTATATAATAATGGTCTTGATAAATATGAATTTGTAATAAATGATATTAATTTATATAGAACAGCATTTGTTCACCAATCTTATTGTACTATGAAAAATCACGATTTTATTAATAGCAATACCAAATGTCCGGAAAATTGTCTTCCATTGCAAGATATGTCATATGAAAGATTGGAATTTTTAGGGGATTCTATTTTAGATATGGTTATATCATCCTATATATATGAAAGATTTCCAGATCAAAATGAAGGATTTTTATCAAAAATAAGAACAAAAATTGTAAATGGCAAAATGTTAGGATTTTTATCAAATAAAATAGGGTTTCATAATTATGCTATTATTTCAAAACAAGTAGAAGAATCAAATGGTAGAAATAATTATAAAATAATGGAAGATATCTTTGAAGCATTTATTGCTGCTTTATTTTTAGATTCTAATTGTAATTATGATATTGTTAATAAATGGATTATTTATATAATAGAAAATTATATAGATTTTAGCGATTTAATTGCTAGTAAAACAAATTATAAAGATATGTTAATATATTATATGCAACATCATTTACAAGATATTCCAAAATTCTATGAAATTGAAGTAATTTCTAAAGATTCAATTAAAATTTTTAAATATTGTATTAAAGATAAAAATAATGCTGTTATTTCAACTTCAACTGGTAATTCCAAAAAAGATGCCGAAAATAATTCAGCTTTAGAAGCATTAAAACATTATAATATTAATATAAATATATTAAACATATCAAATAATAATTAGTATATAAAAAAATAATATATATAAATATATTATTAAAATGAAAACATTAATATTAGGATTATTAATACTATTTAATATATCAGATATATATGCTTTTAAACCAAATTTATTTAATAATAATTTAATAAAATTAAGAAATATTAAAAAATATAAAAATAATATTATTAAATATTATAATAATACTATTGATATAAATAATAATAATTTTTTGCCTAATTATGCTAAAATTATTTTATTAAATTATGATTTAAAATACGCAGAATTAAAACATGGTCGTATAGCAACATTAGCAACAATTGGTAGAATTTTTTCTGAAACATTACATCCGCAATTATCATTAATGTATTATAGTGATAATTTATTAGTTAATAATGAATTAGCACCATCATTATTAAATGGTGGTTTAGAAAAAATAAATATTAAATTTTATTTAATAATTTCATTCTTTATTTTTATAATTGAAACGATAAGTTTAATTGATTTAATAAGTTTTAAAAAGGATAAAAACGATAACTTTAAAATTGTATTTGATCCATTAAATATATATATAAATAAATCAGATATTGAAAAAAAAAATTTAAAAAAATATGAATTAAATATATCTAGATATTGTATGTTATTATCCACATGGTTCGCATATTATGAATATAATACACATACGCCTATTATTAATTATGAAATATCATCATTATTTCCATGGATAATAGGATTTATATATATTCAAATATTTACATAAAATAATATTTTTAATATTTTTAATATTTTTAATATTTTTAATATTTTTAAATGCGAATAATAAAAATTATTATATATATAAATAATAAATGAATACTTGTTATAAATTTAAAATATATAATTATAAAAATGGTTTATTTGATAAATCTGTAGATGCAACATATATTATATATACAGAAGGTAATACAGAAAGATATGATAATATTTTAAATCAATTATATAAAATAAAACCTACGAAAATAGTATATATTTTACATAATAAAGGATGGCGAAAATGTTTAAAAGATAAATATGTAACAAATACTGCTAAAGATTTGATAGATTGTAATATAAATATATTTAAGCATGCAAAAAAAAAAAATTATGATAATATATTAATATTAGAAGAAGATTATATATTTGATGATAAAATAAATAATAAAAATATTATAAATAATATAAATAATTTTTTATTAAGTAAAAAAGATAAATCATTTTCATTTTATTTTGGCACATTACCTTTTATATTTATACCTTATAATTTAAATATTAATAAAGGTATATTTAATATATATACTCATTCGGTAATATTTTCAAAAAAATATAGAAAAAAAGTACTAAATTATAATTATAAAAATATAAATTGTTGGGATTTATTTCAAAATTATTTTAATTATAATAAATATTATTATAATATACCTTTGATATATCAAATAATAGAAAAAACAGAAAATTCTAATAATTGGTATTATGTAAATAAATATATAACAAAATTATGGTTTTATTTAGCACATATATTTGATTGTAAAAATAATCCAAATATATTATTTTCACTTATTTATATATTATCATATATAATAACATTATTTATATTTTTTATTATATTATTTACAATTAGTAAAATATGGAAAAAATTAATATAATAACATACGCCACACATTCAGATGGTTTATTTGATAAATTAATTAATAATAAATATAATATAGAAATAACTGTACTAGGATGGGGTACAAAATGGAAAAATTATAAAGATAATAAAGCAAAAGGTATATATAATTATATAATTAAACAACCTAAAAATGGTATAACTGTATATTTAGACGGATTTGATACATTAATAAATAAAAATATAGATAATTTAATAAATGATTTTAAAAAACAAAATTGTAAAATATTATTATCAAAAGACAATACTGAATTAATAAAAACATTTGTAAAAATAAGAGAATGGGTATATAAAAAAAATTTTGAAGAATTTGAAAATATAAAATTAAATGCTGGAATGTTTATGGGATATAATAAAAATTTAGTTAATTTTTTAAAATGTGTAGTAAATGACAAAGATAAAGATGATCAAAAAAGTTTTAATAAATGTATTAATCATTATAATATAAAAATAGATATTAATGAAACTATATTTAAAAATACAAAAAAAATATATTATGATAATAATAATATAAAATCATATTTCATATCATTTCCTGGTGGAGCATATAATAATAAT
>Ga0206123_10002484_pt1 | contig 16079 bp, 16 predicted proteins | sample Helgoland_Spring_2_FD_160086 | JGI IMG/M metagenome (GOLD analysis project Ga0206123, IMG submission 160086) | Pelagic subsurface seawater microbial communities from Kabeltonne, Helgoland, North Sea - Helgoland_Spring_Bloom_20160316_1 | ecosystem: Environmental > Aquatic > Marine > Epipelagic ...
AAATTCTTTTGCAATTGCTGATTTTTCCATTCTCAATCTATTTCCTCCTTCAACTTCTATTGTTACCGTTTCTTCTTGTAATTCTACTATTTTCCCGTGAATCCCACCAATTGTAACAACCTTAGTTCCTTTAACTAAACTTTCTTTAAATTGTTTCGCTTCTTTTTGCTTTTTCATTTGTGGTCTGATCATAAAAAAGTAAAACACTAACCCAATAGCGCCAAACATAATTAATTGCTCCATACCAAAACCACCTGTTGCACCTTCTGATTGTGCTTGTAATAAAATATTTTTCATTTCTTTTTCTTATTATTTATTTTTATTCTGAATCAGGAGCTAAAACTTCTCCCTTAATTGCAATAACTTTAGTATTTGGAATTGTATTCGCTACTAACGTTATTGTTTTGTTTTGTAAACCTTGTTTACCTGTTGAGTTAAATGTAACACTTATTGCTCCTTCCGCACCAGGTTTAATTGGTTCTTTTGGCCATTCTGGTACTGTACAACCACAACTACCTTGAGCCGATGAAATAATTAAATCAGACTTTCCAACATTTTTAAATCTAAAAGTTGTCGAAACTGTTTCTCCTTGAGTAATTGTTCCAAACTCTTTAACCTCTTCTACAAACTCAAAAAATGGTAAGTTATCTTCATCCTTAACATTTTCACTTGCAGTATTTGGATTATTAATAATATCTGTAGTTAAATCTTTTGGCTCTGCATCCCCCCCACAAGAAGCTAAAATTGCAACTAAACTAAGTGGTAAAATTATTTTTTTCATCATCTTCCTCTATCTATTAAATTAAGTGGCAAATATATGGTTTTTACAAGGAATTAAATCACTCCTTTTCCCCATAAATCTTTTGATATAATTCTTGGTTTTTCTTTAAAATATTTTTCCTCTTAAGTTTTAAAGTTGGTGTCAATTCTCCACTGTCAATTGTCCAAACATGGTCAATTAATTCAAATCGTTTAATCTGTTCAAAATTAGAAAAGCTCTCATTTTTAATTGTCACTTCTTTTTGTAATCGATTAACAATTCGTTCTACCCTTACAATTTCTTCATCTGAAGTATATTCAATTTCTTTTCTTTTACACCAACCTTTTAAAAACTCAAAATTAGGCTGAATAAAAGCAGCAGGCATTCTCTCTCCTTCTCCGATAACCATTACCTGCTCAATAAATCTTGACTCTTTAAACTTATTTTCCATTACTTGTGGGGCAATATATTTGCCTCCCGAAGTTTTAAACATTTCTTTTTTACGATCTGTAATTTTTAAATATTTCCCATCAACTAACTCTCCAATATCACCAGTATGTAAATAACCCTCTTCATTAATTACTTCTTTGGTTAATTCTGGCTGATTGTAATATCCCTTCATTACACTTGGTCCTTTTACCAAAATCTCACCATCTTCAGCTATTTTCACCTCAAGGTTTTCTAAAGGCTTTCCAACTGTTCCAACCATCATTCCTTCATGAAGCGAACTATTAACAGCAATTACAGGTGATGTTTCTGATAAACCATACCCTTCTAAAATTGGTATTTGAGCAGCATTAAAAACACTACACAAGCGCGGTTGCAAAGCAGCACCACCAACAGCAACAGCCATTACATTACCTCCTAAAGCTTCTCTCCATTTACTAAAAATTATTTTGTTAGCAAGCTTTAATTTATAATTGTAAAATACTCCTCCATTCTTAATTGGATCATATTTTAACCCCAATTTTAAGGCCCAAAAGAACAATCTTTTTTTTATCCCCGTCAGGTCATTTCCTTTTGCTACAATTTTATCATATACTTTTTCTAGCAAGCGAGGAACGGTTCCAAAAATATGAGGTTTTACTTCTTTTAAATTTTCGCCAATCATCTCAATTGATTCGGCATAATAAATAGAAACGCTTTTGTAAATGCATAAATAATCTAGCATTCTTTCAAAAACATGGCACAATGGTAAAAAACTCAATGCTCTTTGATCCTCTTCAATTGGTAAACGCTTTTCAGCACCCAAAACATTACTTACCAAATTTTGATGCGACAACATAACTCCCTTAGGATTCCCTGTTGTTCCTGAAGTATAAATTAATGTAGCTAAATCCGTTTCATTAATATCGTTTCGCATTTTATTTATAACATCTGACTTTACATTTTCATCAAGCAATTCTGAATAATGTTTTTGTCCATCAATTTTGTTAAACGTATAAATATCTTTTAACTCTGAAAGCTCATCTTTAATAGCTAAAATTTTACCCAAAATTTCTTGGTCTGATATAAATACCACTTTAGCTCCACAATTATTTAAAATAAATTTATAATCCTCTTTTGTTATGTTTGGATACAAAGGAACATTAACAACACCCAATTGCTGTAGCGCCAAATCGGTTAAATGCCATTCTATTCTATTGTTTGAAATTACAGCAACTCTATCTCCTTTTTCAATTCCAAATGCTAGTAAACCTGTACTAAACTTATTTGCTTTATCAATAAAATCTTGAGTAGAAAGTGAAACCCATTTCCCGTTCTCTTTTTGCGTAAAAGCATCCTTCTTAGGTTTGTTGTCTAATTGGTGATAATAAAATTCGGCTAAGTTTTTAATCATAAGTTAAGCTATTGTATTCTCAGTAGTAAATATATCAATTTTAAAAGAATGGAAATAACACTATTTCACAACTTTTGTTAATGACTAAAATAGACTTAACTTTGTTACGTTCAAATCATTTAAACCACATATTTGCAAAAAAAAACATCCATAATTATAGTTATTTCACTTTTTGTTTTTACGCTAATTACTGGATTTTTTAGCTCAAAACTTGAATTTGATTACGATTTTGAGCATTTTTTTCCTCAAAATGATGAAGATTTAGATTTTTTCTTAGATTACCGAGAAGCTTTTGAAAATGATAACGACTATGTTTTAATTTCAATTGGAAACGGAAATAGTGTATTTGATAAAACATTCCTTGAAAAAGCTGATGGCTTTACTAAAGAATTGGAGCAACTCAAACATGTAGAAGAAGTGCTTTCACCCACAACAGTTAAAACACCTATAATTAATTCGTTTGGTTTTATTGAAGTACCGCTTTTACACATTAACGATGCTAAAAAATTACAACGAGATTCTATTCGAATTTCGGGATCTAATGAATTTCATAAAACCTTATTTTCTTCCGATTTTAAATCCATTTGTATTGTTGTAAATAACACTCAAATCATCACTAAAAAAGCTTCTGATGAACTTTTAAATGACCTTGATCTATTAATAGAAAATTACAATTTTAAAGAACTTCATTATGCTGGAAAAATTAGAGGACAAAAAACCTATTTAACCAAAATGAGGTTTGAACTCATGCTCTTTTTATCCATTTCTATTCTACTCATCATTACTTTTTTATACCTTAGTTTTAGATCGCTGTATGGCATAATTGTTCCTTTACTCACCGTTTTAATTGCCATTACTGGAGTATTAGGAATTATGCAAATTACAGGTAAATCATTAGACGTAATGTCAACCCTTCTCCCTACTATATTGTTTGTTGTTGGGATGTCTGATGCAGTGCACATTTTAAACAGATATATTGAAGAACTTAGGGCTGGAAAAGATAAAATTACGGCAATTAAAGTAACGTTTAAAGAAGTTGGATTAGCTACGCTTTTCACCTCTTTAACTACTGCCGTTGGCTTTTTCACACTAATGACTGTACCCATAAAACCAATGCAAGATTTTGGAATTTATTCTGCCATTGGTGTGATACTCGCTTTTGTTATTGCCATTCTGTTTTTACCAGCAACAATGACTTTATTGCCTCAACCAAAAATTGCCACTAAAGGCTCATCAAAAGTATTTTGGACTGGTTTCTTATCCAAAAGCTTTATTTATGTTTTTAGAAATCAGAAAAAAATAGTTATTGGCTATTTTGTCATTCTTATTATTTCTATTGTAGGAATTTTTCAGTTACAAATTGATTACAAATTATTAGAAGATTTATCTGAAGATGATCCTTTACAACAAGATTTTAGGTTTTTTGAAAATAATTACTCAGGTATTCGACCATTTGAAATGGCAATTAACACCAAGGATTCTAGTTCTATCTTTAATTATGAGACCATTTTAGAATTAGAAAAAATTGAAGACTTTTTATATAAAAACTATGAAGCTGGTTTTATTCTTTCTCCTGTTGGAGTAATTAAATCATTAAACAAAGCAACACACAGCGGAAGCTCTAGTTATTATAATATTCCAAAAAATGAGCAGAAATTTAATGTCCTCATCAAAAAAATGAACCACTTAAATTTGAAAAGTAAGCTCTCCAAAATTGTATCTAAAGACAATAAAGTTTGTCGTTTTACCGGAAAAATGGACGATGTGGGAAGTAAAAAAGTAAAGCAAATGAATATTGATTTTGACAACTTCTTTCGCAATGAAATTAATACACAATTGATTAACTATAAAATGACTGGTACTGCTTTATTAATTGATAAAAACAATGAGTTTTTAGCCACCAATATGATAATTGGTTTAAGCATTGCTTTTTTATTAATTGCAACGCTAATTGGTTTTATTTTCAAATCCATTAGAATGGCATTGCTCTCTATTGTACCTAATGTAATTCCCTTGGCTATTATTGGTGGTTTAATGGGTTTTACAGGCACAACAATAAACATGTCAACATCCATAATATTTACCATTGCTTTTGGTATTGCGGTGGATGATACCATACACTTTTTAAGTAAGTTTAAAATTGAAAGCCAACGAGGGAGCTCTTTCATTTACAGTTTAAAAAGAACGTACATTTCTACGGGAAAAGCTATTGTTTTAACTAGCTTAATTTTATGTGGAGGCTTTATTTCTTTAATCTTTTCAGATTTTAAAAGTACCTTTTTAATTGGGGCTTATGTAGGGCTAATTTTGTTTGTAGCAGTAATTACAGATTTGTTGTTATTGCCTGTTTTGTTGATGATGTTGAAAAAGAAGTAGATTAAAGTTCTTTCTCGCTGATAATAGCACCACTAGCGTATTTAATTTCTTTAATGGCTTTTCCGTTTTCGTCATACTCTACCCAAGTACCAATGTTTTGGTAATCAAATTCTGTTTTTAGGTATTTCATTTGGCCAATCTTTTTTACCTTACCATTTTCATGGTAATACGTTTGGATATAAGTTAGCTTCTTTTTATTATCTAAAACTAGGGTGTTTTCTGGAGTACCATCTTCAAAGTAATTCGCCTTTTCTACATAATGTTGTATGTTCTTATCGTAAACTTCAATGAACTCTAACGTTCCGTTAGGATAGAAATCTTCCCAACTTTGTGCCTCATTATTAATGTATGTTATCTTAGATTTTGGTGTCCCATCTTTATAATAGATATCCATTTTACTTTTCTTGGTATCCATCATTCTAAAATTACGCTCAACAGTTCCATCAGGATAAAAATTACGATAAACCTTTAACTGTCCTTCAACATAAAAACCTCTGTGCAACATTTGACCTGTAACATAAAAATCTTTTACAAAACCATTAGCAGCATACCCACTTACATTTCTTACGGTATCTGATCCTAACATCATATTCAAATTCTTATACATGATAATACCATACTTTTCATCAATAACAGCTTCTGGAATGTACTTTTTTGTTTCACCCTCATTTTGAGCAAAAGTATTAATTGCCAATAAAAAGGTTAAGGTGTAAAAAATAGTCTTCATCATATTCTAGTCTTTTTTTATTTTTTCATTCTTCACCAGCTTTGCAATTTTTATGCCTAAAAAACCAAATATCATTGTCATTATTGGGCTAATAATATTAAAGAAACAATACATGAAATATTCTCCTGTAGCAATTCCAAGCACTCCAGAATGATATGCGCCACAAGTATTCCAAGGTATTAATGCAGAGGTTACCGTTCCTGAATCCTCTAATGTTCTACTTAACACTTTTGGGTGCAATCCTCTTTCTTTATACTCCTCAGCAAACATTCTTCCTGGCACTACAATTGCCAAATATTGATCTGATGCTGTTACATTAAACGTAATACATGATGCAGTAGTTGTAGCAATTAATGAACCTGTTGTTTTTGCTAATCCAATTATTGATTGTGTAATTCTCTTTAACATCCCTGTATTTTCCATTATCCCACCAAAAATCATAGCACAAATAATTAACCAAATGGTACCCAACATACCATTCATACCACCTGATGAAAGTAGTTCGTTTACTAATTCATTTTCTGTAACAATAGCTACATCAGTAGTCATAGCATTTACAACACTTTTATACGAAGCCAAAAAGAAATTTGTTTCTCCCGAAAGGGAAACCAATAAATCGGGTTGAAAAATAATAGCAAAAATACCTCCCAACAAACTGCCGATAAACAATGCTGGTATAGCTGGAATTTTTTTAACGATTAGTACAATTACAGAAACCGGCACTAAAAATAACCATGGCGAAATATTAAACTTTGATGCAATAGCTGTTTGCAATTCATTAATCTGACCAACTTCTCCAGAAGTATTATAAAAAAACCCTATTACCAAGAAAATGATTAATGTAATTACAATTGAAGGAATTGTTGTTAACGCCATATATCTAATGTGCGTAATTAAATCTGTACCTGCCATTGCTGGGGCTAAATTTGTAGTATCAGACAATGGGGACATTTTATCTCCAAAATAAGCTCCCGAAATAATTGCTCCTGCAATAATTCCTTTTTCAAAACCTAATACATCTCCTATTCCAACTAAAGCAATACCAACTGTAGCTACAGTTGTCCAAGAACTTCCTGTTGCTATTGAAACAATGGCACAAATTAAACAGGTTGCAAATAAAAATATGGTTGGATTTAAAATATCTAATCCATAATAAATCATTGCTGGAACCACACCACTCAGCATCCAAGTTCCAGCCAAAGATCCAATCAATAATAAAATAATTAATGCTGGCAACGCTGAAGTAATACTAGATGTAATTCCTCTCAATGTTTCTTTCCAAGAATAGCCGTTTACAGTAGCAATTATAACAGCAACTGCTGCTGACATTAACAAGGCCATTTGATTTGCCCCTCCTAAGGCATCATCTCCAAAAACCAATAAAACATTAACAATAAGCAATCCTACCAATACTAATATTGGTAAAAAGGATTGCAACAAAGATGGTTTTTTAATAGTACTCATTCGCCAATTTTTATTAGTTAACAATTATAACCATTTAGATAGTTTTATTCTGTATTAAAGCCACGTTTTATTCTTTTTTTATTGAAAAATTTAAACTTTTAAAACGTAAAAAAACCGAAAAGAATATCTTTTCGGTTTTAACTATTTTTAAAAGCTAGTATTAGTGACTTGATTCTCCTTTATTAAAAAGAAAAATAGCAACTATTGATGCGATAACAACTATTGCCATGCTAAATACTTGTAACAATGAAGATTCAACTGAAAAGTCGATGAATGCCCATTGAAAAAAAGTAAATACTAATACTGCGAAAATTCCTATTGCTATTAATTTATTTTTTGCCATGTTGTTTAATTTTGATGGGATAAAGATATAAAAAAAAGTGAAGATTTTAAACTTCACTTTAATTATGTTTTACACTTGGCCCAGTGTGACAAAAGTTTATTTTATAGAGTACCTCTTTTTTCTTGTTCTCTTTCAATAGATTCGAACAATGCCTTAAAGTTACCTGCTCCAAAACCTCTTGCTCCCATTCTTTGTATTATTTCAAAAAATAAAGTTGGTCTGTCTTCTACTGGTTTTGTGAAAATCTGTAATAAATACCCCTCTTCATCAGCATCAATCATAATTCCCAGAGATTTTAATCTTTCAATATCCTCTGCTAACTCATGGTTATGAGCCGTTAACCTTTCTGGCACAGCTCTGTAATACTCATCTGGAGGTGTACTTAAGAATTCAACACCTTTCGCTCTCATTTTAGTTACGGTATCAATAATGTCATTTGTTGCAACTGCAATATGTTGAACTCCTGAACCTTCATAAAAATCTAAATATTCTTCAATTTGAGATTTCTTAGCTGCCTTTGCTGGCTCGTTTATAGGGAATTTAATTCTTCCGTTTCCATTACTCATTACCTTACTCATTAATGCTGAGTATTCTGTATGAATTTGTTTATCATCAAAAGAAAGGAAGTTTTCAAACCCCATTACATCTTCATACCATTTTACCCAAACATCCATCTGATTCCAACCAACATTACCAACCATGTGGTCAATAAATTTTAATCCCATTGACTCTGGATTATAATCAGAATCCCATTTTACAAAACCTGGTAAAAACTGTCCTTTGTAATTTTTACGTTCTACAAACATGTGAACTGTTTCTCCATATGTATAAATACCAGCTCTTACTACCTCTCCATGTTCATCAGACTCTACTGTTGGTTCCATGTAAGATTTAGCTCCTCTTGAAGTTGTTTCTTCATAAGCTTTTCTAGCATCTTCAACCCAAAGTGCAACTACCTTTACTCCATCGCCATGTTTTACAATATGATCGTTTATTGGATTTTTTGAATTTAAAGGTGTTGTTAATACTAATTTAATTTTATCTTGTGTTAACACATAAGAGACTGTGTCTTTATCTCCTGTTTCTAAACCTCTGTAGGCATAAGATTGAAACCCAAATGCTGTTTTATAGAAATGTGCTGCCTGTTTTGCATTACCTACATAAAACTCAACATAATCAGTCCCTAATAGTGGTAAGAAATCTTGTGCTCCTTCAAATATTTTTTCTAACCCGTATTCTACGTTTTTTATATCACTCATTTTTTTCTAATTCTAATAATTAATGTTCTAACCAAGATTGGAAATAATCTCCATCTTGAATTTTAACTGCTTCTTCAGTTACTTTTAATGGTGCAAATGTATCCACCATAACAGCCAATTCTTCTGTTTCTTTATGCCCAATACTACGCTCCATAGCCCCTGGGTGTGGTCCATGAGGAATTCCTGCAGGGTGTAATGTTATTTGTCCTTTAGCAATATTATTTCTACTCATAAAATCACCATCAACATAGTACAACACCTCATCAGAATCTATATTACTATGGTGATAAGGTGCAGGTATTGCTTGTGGATGATAATCATACAACCTAGGAACAAATGAACAAATTACAAACCCAGCCGCTTCAAATGTTTGATGAATTGGAGGTGGTAAATGAACTCGTCCAGTTATTGGTTCAAAATCGTGAATAGAGAATTTATATGGGAAATTATATCCATCATACCCTACAACACTAAATGGATGTGCAGCATAAATATATTCGTGTATCATGTCCTCTTTCTTAACTTTCATTAAGAAATCTCCTGTTTCATCAAAAGTTTCTAATTCTGTTGGTGGGTGTAAATCTCTCTCACAAAAAGGAGAGTGTTCTAAATGTTGACCAAACCAATTTCTGTAACCTTTCGGTGTATAAATGGGGCTTTTAGATTCAACAATAAATAAACGGTTTTTCTCCGTATCAAAATCAATTTGGTATATCATTCCTCTCGGAATTACCAAATAATCTCCATACTCAAAATCGATATTTCCAAGATGAGTTCTTAACTTACCTGTTCCTTCATGAATAAAAATTACCTCATCAGAATCTGTGTTCTTATAAAAGTATTCAGTCAATGACTTTTTAGGGCTTGCCAAAACAATGTGACAATCTTTATTAAACAACACTGTTTTTCTACTTTCTAAAAAATCATCTATTGGCGGAACAGAAAACCCTTTTAAAGAAATTGATTTCATATTCTTAGCAACAGCAACTTTAGGCTCAACAGAATAAGATTTAACCACCTCTTTTACTTGAGTTGGTCTTTGTGTGTGATAAAGTAATGATGACATTCCATCAAATCCTACTGTACCAAATAATTCTTCGTAATAAAATTTGTCCTCTGGACTTTTAAATATTGTGTGTCTTTTTTTAGGGATGTTCCCTAATTTATGATATCGTGGCATTTTAAAATGATTATTTAATTAATAATGAATATTTGTAATAGTCATTATAACAATCATTCCGGATCTCTTTTGAGTTCTTGTTTATCCCTTGCTTTATGTTTCAGATTATAAATGTTCATCTTGTTGTAAAGATACAAAAATGAATGAAGCTAAAAAAATGATAAAAATCAATAATTACTCGTTATCTCTAGCAAACCATTCTGCGAATGAACTTGGCGTTTCTCTAAGCATTAAATGAGTTAACTCAATATTAGCAGGTAATTCTTTTTTAATCAAATCCGCATAGTAAACTAACAGGTTTTCACAAGTTGGATTAAAAGGAAGTAAAATTAGTTTATTCATAAAACTTAACTGCTCTTTATTAATATTCATTTTATCCCACAATACTAAAGAGTGATCATATTCATCAACAATTAAATCTTTTACAATATTTTTAATAATTGTAAAATCAACCACCATTCCTTCATCAGAATCTTCAGTACCATTTTTAACCTTACCTTTTACCGTAACATTAAATTTATAAGAATGCCCATGTATATTTTTACAGGGACCATTATGCCCCACTAAAGCATGAGCCATTTCAAAGTTAAATTCTTTAGTGATTCTGATAATTGACATAATTGTTATTTAAGCTCACAAATTTACTAATTTTGTTATCTTAAAATTTACGATTTGTTACAAAAAGATAAAATTAAATTCATTGTATTTGGCATATTAGCGATAGTGTTAATTAGCGCTTTACTTATTGTTGGTAAAGAAAGTGTTGTTATGAAATATGTTAGTGGCGCTTGTTTAGCTGCATGGCTAATTACAATGTTTATGCTCAATAAAAAATTTAAATAGTTATGTTAGGAAACATGTTTAACAAAAAAATGATGGAAAAGATGCAAGGTCAGATGGAAGAGACCAAAGCAAAACTAAACAACATTAGTGTTACTGGAGAAGCTGAAAACGGAAACATTAAAGTAATTGCAAATGGAAACAGGATGTTAAATAGCATTGAAATTAATTCTGATTTTTATAGCACTGCAAGTAAAGAGCAAATTGAAGAACTAATTTTAACTGCTGCCAACAGAGCTTTAGAACAAGCCGAACGTGTGGAAAAAAGTGAAATGAGCCATGCAGCTATGGGCATGATGCCTGGCCTAGGTTAGTCTAAATTTCAAATATAAAAAAGCTCCTGTAAAATTTACAGGAGCTTTTTTATTTCTTAATAATTTATTGTTTATGCTGATGCTTCAGCATTAAGTACTGGGTTAGCATACATTAGCAAAAATATTTTTTCTGCAGCTGGATTTCCTTTTAATTCGCCAAGTTTTTCATTCATATAATCCTCAAACTTTTCTTTACCACCTTCATCATATTTATCTACATATTTTTTAGATGAATGTAACATATCATAAGCAACATAATTTGAGTTCCATAAATGGTAATTCTGATAAATTTCTTTATCAATAATAGCTGCAATATTTTTTAACAGTTCGTTTCTATTTTTAATATGACTTAAAGCTTTAATACGCTCATTAATAGGTGTCCCAAACTGAATGTGAACATTTCCTTTATTTCCTCTTATACCTAACCCCATACTTCTTTCATCTTCTCCTTTGGCTTTTACATACTCCTCTCCCATTTCTTTTTTTAGCAATTCAGGCACTTTTAAACCAGCACAAGGGTCTAACTCATACGCTAAAGTTACCGGGGTAATGTTTAAGCTAATTAAATGATCTAATAAATTTCCATCAGCTGCCATTCCAAACATTTTTAATAAACCTGGAGCAGTTTTATCAAAACCATCTTTTGCTCGTCCTTCGCGCTGAGCAATCCAAATAGATTGCTTTTTATCTTTTAACGTATGGTTAATGTAAGCCGATAAATTTTGTGATGAAGCCAACATTTCTTGCTTAGGAATGTTTCTTTTTACAATAAAGCTTTTATTAATTCTTACCAGCTCTTTAATCCATGGCTCAGAAAGTAAATTACTTCCAATAGCAATTTCACTTGTATTGTGCCCGCTATCGTTTAAACAATAGTTAATTAAAGCCGAATCTAAAACAATATCTCTGTGGTTAGTAATAAAAAGAGGTGCACTGTCTTTAGCAATTTTATCTAAACCATCGTAGCTAAAATTTTTAACTGAAGATGCTAAAACACTATCAATAACTCTACAAACCATTTTGGATTGAAATTCATTAATAGATTTAAATGAAAGTAATATTTCTTCTAGCTCTCCAGTAACCAGTTCTGGTAAATAAGCGTTAACCACATCCATTAAAGGAGTTACTTTAAAAAGTGTTTCTACTACGCGATGATATTCATCATCATTATAAGGTCTTATGTCTTCGAAATTCAAAATATCGTGTTTTCTTCAAAAGTATAAATTCCTAGCTTATTACCCGAATTATGTATTCAAAAAATATTCTCTTAGCTTTGCAAGAAACAACAAAAAAGAACCATGGCTAAAGATGTGTACGCTAACTTAAGAGTAAAACTGGAAGAAGAAGGCGGTTTTCCAAAACCTTACTTGTTTAAATTTATTATTCCATCTGACAATAAAAAATTGGCTTTGGTTGAAGCATTATTTGGTAGTGAAGCACAAGTAACGACTCGTCAATCTAAAAGCAATAAATTTATTAGTATATCTGCCAAAGAAGTAATGATGAGTGTAGATGAAGTAATGAAAATTTACAATAAATCAACCGAAATTGAAGGAATTATCAGTTTGTAGTACATTCACATTTTTCTCAAAAAACATGAAATCATGAAAAAGAAATTCCCTAGTCCTGTAATTCATGAATTAAAGTACTATGTCTATATTTATTCTCACCCAACTACAAATGAAATATTTTATGTAGGCAAAGGAAAAGGGAATAGAGTTTTTTCACACCTTGATGATCAATCTGAAAGTCAAAAAGTAAAATACATAAGAGAATTAAGAAGCCAAAATCTAGAACCAAAAATTGAGATCTTAATTCATGGGCTTGAGGATGAAACAACAGCTCTAAGAGTAGAGGCTTCAATTATCGATTTACTTAAAATTAATAACCTTACGAATAAACAAGGAGGATATAAAAGTGCACTTTTTGGAAGAATGTCTTTAGAACAAATTAATTCAGCTTATGACAAACAAAAAATAGACATTGTTGAACCTTCCATTCTGATTAGAATTAATAAAGCTTTTAGATATTCTATTAGCGAAATGGAATTATATGACTACACTAGAGGTCAATGGAGACTTAATCCAGAAAATGCCTCAAAAGCGAAATATGCTTTTGCTATCTACCAAGGTATAGTGCAAGAAGTTTATGAAATTTTGAACTGGTATGAAGCTGGAAAAACTTATAGTGCCCGACAAGGAATAGAAAACATTGAACGTAAAGATGATAAAGTTTTAGAAGGAAGGTTTGAATTCGTTGGGAATTATGCTCCTGAAAAAATAAGGGATAAGTATAAATTTAAATCTGTTGAACATTACTTCAAACAACATAATTCAAATCCTATCAAATACGCAAACATCTAAAAGAAAACAATAAATGAACTACACCTGCACCATAGAAATTAACTTACCCATTACTAAAATTGTTGAACTTTGGAATAATGAGGCTTATTTTAAACATTGGCAAGATGGTTTTCAATCTATTGAAACCATAGAAGGTTTATCGGGCAGAGTTGGTACAAAATCTAAGATTTTATTGCAGCAAGGTAAACGTAAAATGGAGTTAATAGAAACTATTATCACCAATAATTTACCTACTGAGAAAAAAGCTTTGTACGAACACATACACATGACCAATACCCAAACCACAAAGTTTGAATCTATCAGCGAAAACAAAACACTATATATTTCGGAAGTTGAATACACCAAGTTTAATGGTTTTATTCCAAAGCTTATGTCCAAATTATTTTCTAGCATGTTTAAAAAGCAAAGTCAAAAATGGATGAATCAATTTAAAGCTTTTGCTGAAAGTTATAATAAATAGAAAAGGGATGCTATTGCATCCCTAATCACTCACCTAACTTATACCAAACCAACTTTTAAGAAAGCTTGGCAACACTAAAAACTATTTCCCTATAAACTTTGGTTCTTTTGCTTTACGCGTATTTACATTCGCTTTTTGCATTGTTATTTTATAATTTTCTTTTCCAAATTTCTTTTCAATTACTATTGGTTCAGTTGATAGCTCAATACTTTCATTAGTTCCACCTCTTCTGTAACCGTTAGTATGCTCATAAAAACCATTTGGATCACAAATCAGCATTAAATAAGTATCTTGTCCATCAAAACCTGGCTCACCATGTGATCCTCCTAATCCTCCTTGGTTAGTCCAAACTTCATAAGTTCCATAATAATAGTCTTCTCTATTAATAAAATACTCAAACTCATAAACTCCTGGGTAAGTATGGTAATACTCTCCTAATACTGGATTAAAAGGAATTGAGTTATTATCATCCCAATAGCTATATGGTGCTCTGTGATCGTAATCAACTCCAAAATAAGCTCTTCCATCTCTACCATTCGGTCCGGGAGTGTTATCTACTATTATACAACTTGTAAAAAATAACGGGGCTATTATTGCCAATATGATTTTAAATTTTCTCATAACATTTAATTTTCCTCTTACATTTCAAAAGCTATGCCAAAAAACATTTTTTTCTTTTATACTAATTTAATAGTACTTGCTTACCTTTGTATTTTATTGAACTGATAGACGAATTATGAATGTTATTGAGCAAGTAAAAGAGCAGGGATTTGTTACTGCCGAGCTTCAAAAAGAAAAAGATTTAATCAGCGAAATTGCACGTTTAAAAAAAGAGAAAAATGCTGTAATTCTTGCACACTATTATCAACAAGAAGAAATACAAGATATTGCCGATTATATTGGTGATAGTTTAGGTTTATCACAAGAAGCTGCAGCAACTAATGCTGATGTAATTTTATTTGCTGGAGTTCACTTTATGGGTGAAACAGCTAAAATTTTAAGTCCTGATAAAAAAGTAATTATTCCTGATTTAAATGCTGGCTGTTCGTTAGCAGATTCTGCTCCAACCCCGAAATTTGAAGCTTTTTTAAAAGATTATCCCAATCATACAGTAATTAGTTACATTAATTGTTCTGCTGAGATAAAAGCCTTGAGCGATATTATTTGCACCTCATCTAACGCTGTTAGAATTGTTGATAGCTTACCAAAAAATGAAAAAATTATTTTTGCTCCAGATATTAATTTAGGACGATATGTTGCCAAGAAAACAAATCGTGAAATGGTTTTATGGGATGGCGCTTGCGAAGTTCACATTGAAATTTCTGCTGACAAACTTAAAATGCTCCAAGGAAAATATCCTAATTCAAAATTAATTGCTCACCCTGAATGTCAACAAGATGTTTTAGACGAAGCTGACTTTATAGGTTCTACTACAGCTTTATTAAAATTTGTTGAAGAAAATGAAGCTTCAGAATTTATTGTTGCAACCGAAGTTGGTATTATACATAAAATGAAACAAGCTGCACCCAATAAAACAATCATTCCTGCGCCAGTGCACGAAAACAATACTTGCGCTTGTAGTGAGTGTCCATACATGAAATTGAATACTTTAGAGAAAATACATGCGAGCTTAACTCATTTACAACCAGAAATTTTTGTTCCTGAAAATACGCGTTTAAAAGCGTTAAAATCGGTTAACAGAATGTTAGAGTTGAGCTAATGAAATCTGATTTTCTTATAATTGGCTCAGGAATAGCTGGACTAAGTTATGCTTATAAAGTTGCTGAACATTTCCGATTAAAAAACGAAACTATTAGTATAACTATTATTACCAAAGCGAACAATGATGATAGTAATACCAAGTACGCTCAAGGAGGGATAGCTGCTGTAACCAAAGATTCTGACTCTTTTGAAAGTCATATAAAAGACACCCTTATTGCTGGTGATGGATTGTGTGATGAAGAAGTGGTAAGAATGGTTATTGAAAATGCACCCAAACGTATTCAAGAATTAATTGATTGGGGAACAAACTTTGACAAAAATGAGGCTGGAGAATACGATTTAGCCAAAGAAGGTGGGCATTCTGATCATCGTATTTTGCATCATAAAGATTTAACTGGAAACGAAATTGAACGCGCTTTAATACATAAAGT
>Ga0206123_10002487_pt1 | contig 16069 bp, 13 predicted proteins | sample Helgoland_Spring_2_FD_160086 | JGI IMG/M metagenome (GOLD analysis project Ga0206123, IMG submission 160086) | Pelagic subsurface seawater microbial communities from Kabeltonne, Helgoland, North Sea - Helgoland_Spring_Bloom_20160316_1 | ecosystem: Environmental > Aquatic > Marine > Epipelagic ...
ATGCCGTACCCAAACTGCTCAAACGCTTCGGTTTGACGATCGAAGACATCGGCCTGTGGGAACTCAACGAAGCCTTCGCCAGCCAGTGCCTGTACTGCCGCGACGAACTCGGTATCGACCCGGAGCTGTACAACGTCGACGGTGGCTCCATCGCCATCGGCCATCCCTACGGCATGTCCGGCGCCCGGATGACCGGCCACGCCCTGATCGAGGGCAAGCGGCGCGGTGCGAAATATGTCGTCGTGACCATGTGTGTCGGTGGCGGCATCGGCGCGGCCGGGCTGTTCGAGGTGTTTTGAAACGCGCAGCCGATGATCCACGTGACGTGCAGTATGAGGTGTCTGCAACCAGCGGCTACAGCGTTATCGATGAGCTCTTAAAATCGAAATTCGCAGGCCCGGCGGGTCTAACGCTTGCCGGCCCGCCTTAGCACAGCGCGATATCGGATGCCGCTCCGTTGGGGCAACGCATGCAAGGTTGCGTGCGTCATCGCGCAGACGTCAGGCATCGAGAAACGAACGGCCAGACGCTATCCGGACGCCGGGTGCACACCACCGCCGCTTTTGTCCAAGGCCAATCGTTGCACCTGCAAATCAGGATGCGCCTGCTCGGCCCGCCACAGATCGTACATCGACTGCTGGTTCAACCAGCTTTCCGCCGACGTGTCGAACGCCCGGGCCAATCGCAATGCCATCTCAGGGCTGATACCGGCACGGGCATTCAAAACACTCGACAACGTCTTGCGACTAACGCCCAACGCCTCGGCACCGTCGGTAATACTCAAACCCAGCGGCTCGAAACACAGATTTTTAAGTACTTCGCCGGGATGCGGCGGGTTATGCATGCGCATGGTCATACCTCAATGATAGTCCTCGTAATTCACCACATGGGCGTCGTTGCCTTCGAAACGAAACGTCACACGCCAGTTGCCGCTGACGGTGACCGTCCACACTTCGGCGCGCTGGCCCGACAGCGCATGAAGTTTCAGTCCCGGCAAGTCCATATCATCGGGCACCGTCGCTGCATGAAGCCGCGCCAGAATCAAGCGCAGACGAGCGGCGTGCCGCGCCTGAATACCGGCCTTGCTTCCGGTCTGGAAGAACTTTTTTAGGCCCTTGTGTCGGAAACTCCTTATCACAAGGCAATTGTAGCCCGTAACGTTACGGGTTACAATTGCGCTACAAATGTAGCAATAACCGAATGATGTCGGCCTACGGTACATTCATACTTTGGCTGGCCATGGCGCGTCGGCGTACCCTCCGCTACCAGATAGGGTGGCGCCACGCATCCCAAGCCCACATCAGCGTACGCCCAGCCCGACGAGAGCATCACCAGAGGCCAGTTCATCCCCGCGTTCGCGGGGAACGGCTATACCCGGAAACCCCGATCACCGTCGCCGGCGGTTCATCCCCGCGTTCGCGGGGAACGGCGATATGCTCCGGCGGCCGAAACACTGGGCAACGGCTCATCCCCGCGTTCGCGGGGAACGGAGCCAGCGTTCGCGCCCTGTCGCTCGGTTCATCCCCGCGTTCGCGGGGAACGGCTCTGCAACCACGATTCGCCGCCGGCTTCGGCCGGTTCATCCCCGCGTTCGCGGGGAACGGAACCCGGCAACGGCGCGATGGGTGGACAAGGGCGGTTCATCCCCGCGTTCGCGGGGAACGGGATGACGTCCTGCTGGTACAGCGTCGTCGCCGCGGTTCATCCCCGCGTTCGCGGGGAACGGGACCTCGGAATGGGCGGCCGCGGCGTCCTTGGCGGTTCATCCCCGCGTTCGCGGGGAACGGCCACTCGCGCACCTCGGCAGGCGTTACGATCTCGGTTCATCCCCGCGTTCGCGGGGAACGGCGCGCTGCGTTATCCCCGGCCTGCCGCGATGCCGGTTCATCCCCGCGTTCGCGGGGAACGGTGCGATTTCGACCTTTTGTGTTGGAGTATATCCGGTTCATCCCCGCGTTCGCGGGGAACGGCTCCATGCGCTTATTCAGGAGTACGACGTTGAAGGTTCATCCCCGCGTTCGCGGGGAACGGGCCACAGCATCGTACACATTGATTGCTTCGGCCGGTTCATCCCCGCGTTCGCGGGGAACGGAGGGATGCCGGTCGCTTTCGGGTGCAATCGGACGGTTCATCCCCGCGTTCGCGGGGAACGGAGCCGGCCGGACAATTGCCGCCGGCGGTCGAGCGGTTCATCCCCGCGTTCGCGGGGAACGGTCACCCTCAATAATGACGCCGGTGCGGAAAGTCGGTTCATCCCCGCGTTCGCGGGGAACGGGCGACCCGGCGGCCGCGGAACGTGAAGACGTGGTGGCGGTCTGGGTTCATCCCCGCGTTCGCGGGGAACGGACAGTACGCGCAAGCATCGGGTAGCGGCATGCCGGTTCATCCCCGCGTTCGCGGGGAACGGCACCGAATCGTTGCCGGTCCAGCATCTGCACGCGGTTCATCCCCGCGTTCGCGGGGAACGGCATGGGTTAACCATGGTTGACAGGCGTTCGCCCGGTTCATCCCCGCGTTCGCGGGGAACGGCGGGCTATATAGATCCCGGCCGGCTTTATCGGCGGTTCATCCCCGCGTTCGCGGGGAACGGGCTTGCCGCGACTAGATTTATCAGCGCGTCCACGGTTCATCCCCGCGTTCGCGGGGAACGGCCACTCGCTGTATATCGCGTTCAGTGGCGTTACGGTTCATCCCCGCGTTCGCGGGGAACGGAAGTTGGCCGGGAACGGGGCCGATGCCCACGCCGGTTCATCCCCGCGTTCGCGGGGAACGGGCCGAGGTCCGTCAGTTTTTTTCAGCATGTGCCGGTTCATCCCCGCGTTCGCGGGGAACGGTTCGGCGTATTGATTTGCGGGAGGCGTAGTGGCGGTTCATCCCCGCGTTCGCGGGGAACGGGTACTGATAATCACCCATATGCGTCACGACGCCGGTTCATCCCCGCGTTCGCGGGGAACGGCCATGCTTAAAAATGGCTCTTCAGTCTTCAGTCGGTTCATCCCCGCGTTCGCGGGGAACGGCCGATGCGCCGGATGCCCGATTACGACATGACCGGTTCATCCCCGCGTTCGCGGGGAACGGCTAAGCCCAGACGTACTCCGGTGTACTCGGCGCGGTTCATCCCCGCGTTCGCGGGGAACGGCCCTGTACCACTGACACGACAATCGTCCGCCACGGTTCATCCCCGCGTTCGCGGGGAACGGCGGCATATGCCGGTGCTCGGCGCATCATCCTGCGGTTCATCCCCGCGTTCGCGGGGAACGGCACGACCTATTCGTTACTAAAAAGCAACGTAACGGTTCATCCCCGCGTTCGCGGGGAACGGGTCTTCCCACGGATCAGCAGCGTTCTCCTTGACGGTTCATCCCCGCGTTCGCGGGGAACGGACAATCGTCTGTATTTTCATGGTTTCAGTCTCCGGTTCATCCCCGCGTTCGCGGGGAACGGATGATATCCACATGGCCTATTTGATCGGCGCGCGGTTCATCCCCGCGTTCGCGGGGAACGGACATTAACTGGCAACAAGGAAACAGTGTCGTTCGGTTCATCCCCGCGTTCGCGGGGAACGGCCCGCTAAAGCTTGATTCGCTCGTGCTAGGAACGGTTCATCCCCGCGTTCGCGGGGAACGGATTTCAATTCTCCTTGCTTTGATAAGTGGTGACGGTTCATCCCCGCGTTCGCGGGGAACGGAGAGTCAGGCGATAAACGATCGCGCTCCATGCCGGTTCATCCCCGCGTTCGCGGGGAACGGAACTACAGCTTCTTCGGCACCGTGCCGAAGGGCGGTTCATCCCCGCGTTCGCGGGGAACGGACGGCCGAGGTCAGTTCGATGAATACGCTCTTCGGTTCATCCCCGCGTTCGCGGGGAACGGTCTAATCATAGACTGTTGTTTTCAAAAACCAAAATCGCCCGCCGTAAATTCACCAGCGATATTGGTTGCTTATTGTGCAATTCGCATTGTTAAAGATCTTTAGAAATCAGTCGCTTGTGGGGACCGGCAGAAAACGCACCAGCCGCAATCCGTCGTGATCGACTGGCATGCGGCGGTTTTCGCCGCAGGTTTGGAACTCGAACCCGGATTCGTGACGGCTGGCCCACGCCATAACCACGTTGCCATCCTCTGCCAAACAGTTGATCTGCTCCCAGATCATCGCGCGTACTCGTTTGCTGACATCTCCGACGTAGACTCCCGCACGCACTTCTAGTAGCCAGACCGCAAGCCGACCACGCAGGCGAGGAGGCACTGCTTCGGTTACGACAGTCACCATAGCCATGTCAGCCGCTCCGATGACCGGCGTCGCCGAGCGAATCGGGGGTGGGAATGGCCGGCGGCACCTGCTCGGGAGCCGGCGGTGGTGGCTCGATCTCGCCAGCGGCGAGAATTTCCTCGATCATCGGAATCAGCCGGTTGAGCAGTTTCGTTTTCGAGAACGCATCGCGACACGCGATTCGGACCTCGCGGTCAGGCTTGGTTACGCCACGCGCGGCAACTTTGAACGCCGCCGGCACCACGGTATCGAATTTAACGATATCGGCGATGTCGTAGACGAAGCTCTGCGGCTTGCCGGTATGCAGGAAGCCGATAGCCGGGGCATAACCGGCCGCCAGAATGGCGGCTTCGGTGATGCCGTAAAGACAGGCTGTGGCCGCCGACAGGCTTTTGTTGATCGGATCTGAGGCATCCCAGTTATTCGGGTCGTACCGCCGACCGCGCCATTGCAGGCCGTGCTGCTTGGCTAGTTGCTGATAGAGCTTGCGCACACGGGCACCTTCGATACCGCGAAGCTGGTCCACACTGCGACGCGACGGCGGCGCCTCGCCGAAACGCAGCTCAAACATCTTTCGAACGATCTTTAAACGCAGATCGTCTTCCAGGGCGAGCCGAGCCTGATACAGCAGCTTGTCGGAGCGCGCGCCACCGGGCTGGCCTGCGCTGTACAGCCGCACTCCGGCTTCACCGACCCAAATCAATAGAGTTCCGACGGTCGCCGCGAGCTTGACCGCGGCGTGCGACACGCGCGTGCCCGGCTCCAGCAGCAGACAAGTCGTCGTACCCACGGGAATGTGCATGCGCTCGCCGTTGACTTCGTCCACGACAACGAATGCCCCGTCCCGCACGTCAATCTGTCCACGGCCGACGAAGATCATCGAGCGCCGATCCTTGATGGGAATCGGTTTGAGGGGCATGTAGGCCATATTAACGATAGACCACGATGATCACCGCGGTGAAAGACTCAGCAAACCAAAACCAAATGCTTTTCCCGGCCCGACCCCCGCTTTCACCGTATCCTGCAGTGCAGCCGCGTCGGTCGCTCGCAGCACGCCCTCGAAACACGCTTGTTGCAGGCATATGTCGTCACCGCGCAGATTGAGGATGTCACTCGATGTAATCAAAGCCGTCTCGATTATGAAACCGCCTTTGTGGGCTTGCCGTTCCAGCCATGCGGTTTGATCTTCTTCTGTCGATAAACCATAGCGCTTTCCTTCCCGGGTAACCGTTGGATTGGCGAACAGACGAAACCGGTAAAGACGGTCGAGCTCAATCAGCGCATGTGGATCAAAAATCTTGCCTTCCGGTGTTTTCTTAAGATAATCGTTTCTGGAAAACACCGACCAATCGGGGTCAACCGACGACTGGACAAGCACCGTCGGCTCCCGCCAGATAGATTCCGGCTCGAGTCGCCAGAGGAAGCGCGGCGGCCGCTGATCCTTACCTTGCACGAACGCGCGCACCAACGAGCGATGCATATCGTAGGCATCAGCGAGGTCACGTCGAACTTGGGAGTTCCGCAAATTGAGCTTTAGCCTAGAGAGGTGCATCATCGCCTCCCATGGTCAGATCGAGCGTCTTGACGAAGCGCGGGCCGAAACGGCGCTCTGCGAATGGGGCCACCGGTTCGTCGAAGCGTACTGCGCCTTCGCTGTCATCTTCGAGCACAAAGCGACGGATTTCATCGAGCGATTCATCGTCCCCGGCGTCAGCGACGAGCGAAGGCGCAGTTTTCAGCGCCGTCATGAGGTCCATTTCCACCAGGCCGTCCGGCATGGCTATCGGTCGCGAAGCAACGTAGCTTTTTCTGCCGAGACACATTGGCCAGTGCGGCGAACGCAATGCCGCGTCGATACGTGAAAGCAACTCGTCATCACCCTGGAGACCGACCAGAAAAACCGCATCCGACAGGTAATAGCGCTTGCTGACAACAGTGCGCTTCAAATCGGCGCGCCCGGTAGACGCCACGACGACACCCGTGGCTGTCTGGTAATCACGCATCGGTATGCCTTCGCGATCGACACGCACGCCCATGCGAAGTGCCGCAAGATCGTCGACCGCCTCGCTGCGATCCCGGCCTAGCGCGGCACAGATCATCCCCAGCACGCCGGATTTGGATGGCTCGAGCTGCGTGTCGCGCTCGTCGAAGCGACTGGTCGTACCCCAGGACTGCATCGGGCCGGCCAGGCAAATCAAAAGCGTAGCCACGATCAGCCTTCCAGCAGCTCTGCTGCGACATCACGAACCCGCTGGGCCAGCCCCTGGAGACTGGATTGCGCCTCGCCACGGTGCGTAGGCCACTGGTCGGTGAGATCGAGATACAGCCATTGGTCATGCTCGTCGCCGTATACTGCCGACAACTTCTGGTCGGCTTTGGACAAACGCTCGACCGATTGCTCGGTCAGCGAGTGGTCCATATGCGCGACCACCGGTTTCTCGAACGCATTGGCCAAATTCATGGGTGCCAGTCGACGCACACTGACGCCGATGAAATCAGGCGCGTTATGGGCCGCAAACGTATTCTGCTTGCCCGTGGGCACCGCCCGCACCATGGCGGTGACAAACGCTTCAACCGCCGACAACGCCAGTTCCCGATCGTCGTGGAGGTTCTCGACCAGCTTCGGAAAATCCAGAGCCGCGTAGCGATAGAAGGTCGCCGAGTTGAACTCAACCTGACCGATCATGTCGGCACCGGTATCACTCGGCCCACCTTTATCATCGACCGCTGTGAAGTAATCGAACTCACGCTCGACGCGATGCGTGCTAATCGCGTGTGCGACCTGGCAGGCGGCATCCTGGTTGACTTCGGGCAAGTCAGCGAGCATGCGGCCGAATAGCGCGACATCCACCGCCTTGCCACCGTCCAGCAACGCAATGGCTTTCTTTGTCACGTCTTTATTGGCCGCCGCTTTGCGCTCCTTCTTGCTGGCTTTTTCGTCGATCGCCGTGATCTCGTCCCAGTGCTCATCAATCAAGGCTGCGAAGCCGGCAATCTCCTTTTCGCCCAGAAACAGGAGATATTCGGTTTTACCCTCGGCGTCGACACTCAGGCCCGTCGCAGCCAGCGCACCCTCGATCTTCTGTGCCGCTTCCTCGGGGGCGCGAGCGGATAAGCGCTCGACGAGCAACCGCTTGAGGCGCTTGGTCCGCACCCCGCGTTGCGCCTGCGCTACCAGATCGTGCTCGGCGGCCGCCAGCCGCGTCGCACGTTTGAAACACTGGCTGCTGACACGCGCCCGCCGGTGACCGCCGAAGATCGCGTCTTTCGGTGCGCCGGTGTCATCTCGATTGAGATTGGATGGCGCGAAATTCTGTATGAGGTGAAGTTCGATGAATGCCCGCATGGTTTATGCCCCCTCGGTTTGTGTATCGGGTGTATCCGATTCGTTGTCTGCTTGTACGGCCTGATAGAAGTCGCGCGCCCATCGCTGTCGAACGCGATCCAGCCATGCCGGGTCGGCCCACGGATTGAGCCAGATTTCCATATCCTTGAGCAGGCGGGTCGGGTTGTAGGCCACGGTTTCGGTCTGGATCAGCCGCACCACCTGCCGCAAGTGATCTGCAATGTTGTCTTCATCAGCATCAAGAAGAGCAATGAACCGCCCTTCAATACTGTCGCTCTCGCGACGGCGCGCCACCAGCCCCAGTGCCGCCGCCAGACTTGGACGATCCGAGATCGCCGGGTTGAGCGCGACGATGCCAGCCACGAGGTAACGTGCCTTGCGTCGAGAATCGAAGATCGACCATTCCGGCGCCACGAATGGCTCGACATGCGGGTAAGCGGCCGGGTGGTTCCCCGGCGCGTGCGCCAGGCTCTGGCGTAATGCCGCAAGCGCCGCACGATCGCGCCGAGCCGCCAGTTGCTGCAAGTGAGCGATGAAAGAAACGGCATCGTATTGGCGTGTCTCGCCCGCGTCGGCGGCGAGAAAATAATCACGAGCCCAAGTCTGGAGAATCCACGCCTGACGCTGCCCACCGCCGTGTGGTTCGAGCCAACTCGACAGGTCATCGAGAAGTCTCGCGTAGTCAAGGCCGATCTCATCCGCTGCCAGCAAACTGACTGCCTGGCGCAGGCGCCTTACGACTGTGGATTCGTCAGCTTCCAACAGCGCGACAAAGCGTTTTTCGATACTGACACTTTCGCGGCGCGTGGCCAGCTCTCCAAACGCCGAGGCAAAACTGCGCGGCGCTTGCGTTGGATGTTGCGCGAATAACCCCGCCACGGCATAGAGCGCGAGCCGACGTGGATCGTCGGCGCGCGCGGCATTACCCGCAAACCGTTCGACGTAGGCGAAAACCCGCGAGTCTTCGCCCAAGGCCAGCGAACGGCTGTGCCGCAAAGCAGCGATCGCGCCGCGATCACGCGATGCCAGCGATCGCAAGTAGGCGATGAACCGTTCGCTGTGTTCAGACATGCTGGGCCTCCGACGATGCGTCGTTCGATGTCTGCGGGACATACTTGTTGAGCAGGCCGCGAAAACGCCGGTGGAACTGCGCCTCGGCCCGCAACGCGCGTGGCGTGCTGCCCAGGCCCACGGTGACGCTATGCCACGCGCTGGTGGCGCCCTCACGCAAGGCGTCTCGCCATTGGCGGCCGGCGGCATCGAAATCGTATTCACCGATTCGTGCGGTCATTTCTGGCAAGGCCCGCTCGGCAGCGGCGAAATAGACGCTCGTCAATGGCCCAGCGCCAAGCAGCGCCTGCGCACGTTTGCGCGTATCGGCACTCGACGGATCAGGCAACGTTTGCGCGAGCATTCTGGTAGCGAGCCATCTGAGATCGCGAAATAACGTTTCAGCTTCGGCTACGAGTGTTTGGAGATATATGGCACATTGCGCATCAGCCAGCAGATTGGCAGGCAATCTGAACTGTTCAAGCCGCCAGCGAAGCAACTTTGCCTGGTCGCTTGCCAGACCGGCAATAAGCACCGGCTGAAGCACCGCGTCGAAGCTGTCGGCCTCGTGAAGCGTGGCCGCATGGTTGAGAACAGCCGCCGAGCGACTCGTCTCATTCTCGGCGCGCGGCCCCGGCACAATCGCCGGCAGGTCGCGCCACATCGCGCGCCCCTCATGAAACGAAATACGCACCGGGCCATTGCCGCCGGATCGAAAACTCGCCATCGGGTCGGGCGCGTTTTCATCGTCAGCCAACGGATAGCCCGCTGCAAATCTCAGGACGCGTACATTGCCATCGTCTTCCGCCACAAACAGCACGGCACGACTCTGGCGGGTATAACGGTCGTTCGGCCCGCTGGCATACACGGGATCACCGCTGAGTTGCGCCACACTCAACGGCTCGCGCTCCCAGCTTGGCAAATCGTCTTGCGCGCCCCCTTGGGATGGCCGATGCAGACACAGCGCCAACGTCTGCGCCAAATTCCACCCAACCGGTATGACCGCGGCGGTATTGGCCAGCGCGCCAGCCTTGTCGGCACTACGCAACGTCTTGACCAGACCACCCGGAGTGAACTGTAGAAACCCGAGCAGCGTATTCAGGGCTGATGCGGGTGTAATCACACTCGGCGCGCTGTCTACTGCGTGATCGAACACTACGGGCGTATTGCCATTGGCGCTGCCAAGCGATATCTGGGTCCACGGCTTGGTCTTGTCGCGCGTAGCCTCGGCGTGTTCCAGCGCCGCGACCTGCATAAAAGGGTGCTCGGGATGAAACAGCCAGAAGCGATCGCGCCATGACTCGAGATATTCAATCACCGCATCGACAGGTAGGCCCTCGCGGTACCACCGCACACGATCAGCCACCTGCCAACGTTCAAACTTCTTCGTGACCGCGCGATGCAGAATCGCCAGAAGCAAGCGATACTGCGCGACCAGGCTCGGCGGTGAAGTTTCAGCCAGCGCGACGATTTCGGCACTGCGCTCGAAGACCTCCACCAGCCCGAGTGATACGACGCGGCCATCTGCCAGTCGCACCGGTAGCCAGGGCTCTGTCAACAATGAATATGCACCACCCATCTCCCCCTCCTTTCGACACCTTTCTAATATGCGCCGGCCTATCACGCTGTGCAGGCCAAATAAAATTAGCCCCAAGTTCTATGCTGGTCAAGTGGAGACTTTCAAAAATACGAAAAATATGAAAGCTATCGTATAGTTGCCGCTCCCGCGCTTTGCAGGAATGAACCGTGGAGACTTTCCAAGTCTTTATGCAAGCACAAAATTTCCCCGCTTTGCGGGGATGCCGAGGGGTCGCTTCGCGGCCCCTCATCCCACTTCTCCGTCGATGAAGACGAGGCCCAGTTCAGGATCAATCCGTAGCTTCTGCCCGCCGATATCGCCGCAGCCCGCAGATAGCGGCAATGGATAGAGATGCTGAAGAATCGGATGCTCCGCAAAGGCCGTGGGCAACTCGGATTGATGGAGGTGAACCACCACCGCCTTGCGGCTTAATCGTAACTGACGTGAATACAGTACGCGTGCCGTAGCGTCGTCTGGCACACGTGCTGGGTCGAAAACACGATCCGCGACCCGCCATCCGGTCTCGCTAACCTCCACCGGCACAACCGACACGGAGTCCGGCCCAAGCCGAGTCTGGTTACGGATGCCCAGCTCGTCGTCCCCACCAAAGGGCTTGTCGCTATAGGCTTCCAGCGGTTCGGCGTCGATATCGATCGAGATATTGATTGCCAGCTGACGTTTACCCTGCTCTTCACCCAAGTGTTCGCCGTAGGCTTCCATCTCGATGAATTCGCCAATCGCTTCGGGCACGTCCGCTGGCAGCGGCTCGTCGCTGTAGACCGTTTGCACCAGACGGTCTATATCCGCCGGCAGTTGCAGCGTGTTCTCATCGCGCAGGAACGCCCAGGTTCGACCAAGCCAGTACGGCGCGTAAACATAGCCCCAGGCGGTGTCCTTGAGCGACGGAAGGCGGTCATGCGTCAAACCTGCAACCCACAATCGCGGGCGATCGTGCTGGGCGGGGCGTATCCGATCGTGGCGATACATCCGCCCCGCTCGCTGGAGCAAGAGATCCACTGGCGCGAGATCGCTGATCATGAAATCGAAATCCAGATCGAGTGACTGCTCGGCAACCTGAGTAGCGATCATCAGCGCCGCGGCCGGCCGATGCTGATCGCCCTCGCCGAATAGCTCGAGCACTCGCCGTTCACGTTCGCCTCGCTCATCCGCTGGATACCGCGCATGAAATAGCACAACGTCCAGGTCGTCTCTCCGTGCCTTGACCTGCTGGTACAGCGACTGCGCCCGGTCCACCGTATTGACGATGATCGCGCCACATCCGCCGTCTGATACCAACGTCACGGCGTGATCAGCGAGCGTGTCGAGGCTTTCGTCCAAGGCGTGCAATTCGATCGGCGCAAGCGCACGGGCAGGCACTTGCGCGCCGCGCGGCCGATCGGCGTCCACCAGGGTGACTCGCGGGTAATCCAGTGCCGGCATGTCCGTGGGCTCAGCACCCCACGCGTCGACGAACGCATCGCGTGTCTTGCGCGGCAGGGTCGCGCTCATCAGCACAACCGAGCTGCCCATCGCTTTCAACCAGCGCAGCAGCGAAACGATCAACCCGCCGGTATAGGTGTCGTAGGCGTGGATTTCGTCAAACACAACGACGCGATTGCCGAGCCCCCAAAGACGGACGAAGTGGTGCTTCACGTTGAGCGTGGCCAGCAGCGCCTGATCGACGGTACCTACGCCATAGGCAGACAGCAGCGGGCGTCGCCGCTGGGAGAACCAGCCGGATGCCGATAGCGTTTCCTCGCGACTGTGCGCCACGCCGCGCAAATGGCGCACCTCCTCGTTCATGGCCGCGCCGCCGTGAACGAGTTGGATATCGGTTGGGCGCGCCAGGAAGCCTTTGAGAAATTGCTGCGTGCGCGTAAACAGCGCATTGCCCGTCGCCTGCGTCGGCAAGGCGACATACAGCCCGCGGTGATTGTTGGCTGCCTGCAAACGAAGATGTGCGAGAAACGCCAGCTCCGTCTTGCCTTCGCCCATCGGCGCCTCGACCAGAAGCAGCGATGGACCGCGCGCCGATTGCAGCAGTTCGTCGCCTTTTGCCTGGAGCGGTCGCGGCTCGGTCGTCTTGCCACGAACCCGGCCAAGCAGATCAGCGGTCGTCGCTGGTTCGGTCAGCAAGACCTCTCCGACCCGCCAACCGGCCGCATCCAGCGCCGCCGCTGCGAGCTGACGAGCATCGTCATAGTACGACTGCAGATCGTCATGGCGTTCGCCCAGCGGGAACCAGTCGGGATTAGAGGCAATCCAGTCCGCCGTACTGGTTAGCCCGGCAAGCCAGTTGACAGCAACCAGATCTGGCGCCACTAATGAGACGTCACCTTGCGGCGATAAGACATCCCAATACGCGGACAGAATCTCATCACGCGCAGCAGCCCAGGTCGGTGGCTCACCCAACGGCCGCGCCTTCTGTTTCTCGACAGAAGAGAAATGTCGGCCATGATGCGCGCTGATCGCCTGCACGACGGCTCCGACCCAGCTATGTGCCGCGCCTGTGCGCTCTTGGAGCGGCCGCGCCAGTAAAGCCGCAGTCGCCAGTGAATGATTCGTCTGACCGCACGCGCTTTCCGGAAAAGCCAGTCCCGCCCGCTCGATGCCGTCGCGTCCCGCCGGCCATTTGGCCGCGAAGCCGGGGATCGCTTTTCCGAAATCATGCAGACCAGCGAGCGCCGCCATCCACCGCGAGCATGTCTCGCGCGGCAACGACAGCCGACGACTCGCCCAGTCCAGCGTCGCTTCGGGCTCTCTCTGCAGTAGCATTTCGACTACCGCGGCCACATCCAACAGATGCGCCAGCAGGTTATGGCCTTCACCGTGCTCCGGGGCACTTTTCGACCAGATCGAGCGTGCCTCGGGACTCAACGACGAAAACGTATTCGACCGGACCTGTGGCGCTCTAATACTGTCGGCAGACATGTCTATCTCTTTTCTTATACCGCGATTTTTATTATCCCGCGACGCTGGCTCATATCGTGACCCAGTACAGGAAAGAGATCAAAACGCAGTTTTGAGGGTAGAGAGATGACTGCAAACTAACGGTTGCCAGCTGAAGCTTTTGCACCAAACGGCTTTTGCTAGAGAACGGCCATGACGACGAAAACGCTATCGACCTAACCGACTCATTCGGTCTCCCGCGCCACAGTGTGGCACTCGAAATCGGCCGTGGCAGCCCGGACTGCCTATATGGGAGTTCTAGTGAGCACCAGAACGTGCTCATAACCATGCTTAACTAACGAAGCGACGGCTCGTAATGAGCACGCGCCGTATCGTGAAATACCTGCGCGCGAGCATCACCGCCATATTCGCCGACAACGCGATCCAGCACTTCCAACAGGCTCAAGTAGCTGGCTGACACTTTGTCGATCGGGTAATTGGAGCCGAACATGCACCGGTGGGGCCCGAAGTTATCCAGTACGAAACGGTAGTACGGTGCGAGGCAATCATACAGCTGGTCGACATCGATTGGTGCTGCCTTTTCATGCAGCCGCCACCCGACGATCGGCATGGTAAGGCCGGAAAGCTTGACGCTGACATTGGGCAGTCTGGACAAGGCTTGCATATCGACCTGCCATTGTCTGCGTTCACCCGCACTTTCGCCTTGAGCTATGGGCGTTCCCAGATGACACAGCACGACGCGCGTGTCCGGGCTGCTGGAGATCGCCTTGCGTAAATCATCCAGTTGGGGCGAATACACCCAGGCATCGAAGCCGAGATTCTTTTCGGCCAGGATTTTCAGCCCCTGGCGCCATTGACGGCTATTGAGCAGGTCCGGGGACCGCGCCCAGCTCATGATGCGGGAGCGAGGATCGCTGGCGAGCTTATCGCGCACGCCCACGAATCGCGGGCTGGCATCGATATGCGCCTGCAGCAGTGACTCGAATTGCGGATGATCGAGCTCGGCACAACCGACGATGGCCTGCAGGGGCGTTTGAATATCGTTCTCGAGCCACGCGGTTTCATCGGCCAGTTGCAGATGCGTCCCCGCTTTCCATCCCGCTTCCACGTGGACCGCACCGCGAAACCTGTAGCCCAACCGGTTCAGCCCGGCCACATCGTGCTGGTACTCGGGGCTGGCATAACGCTTGCAGACATGATCGGGCTTGCCGATGAAATTCATCGTGGCGCTGGGCGTGGCCAGCCTGGCCACACGATGCAACAAGCGCCGGTTCCACCCCAGCGCCTTGACGAGCGGCGTTGCAGCACGCGGCGTGGTGTGCGGATCCCATAAATGGATATGGCTGTCGATCAGTGGCTGCATGTCTGCTCGTTATTCGGATTATTCGCGATTCATGAATTCGACGACGTCTGCGACACCGAAACACGATGGCTTTTATTGATGATCTTCCGGCATCTGTAATGCAGGTAATTCACCATGATCCAGATCTTTCTGAACGCGGGGTTGCGCGTCTGCTTGTGATGATAACGATAATAAATCTGCTGCCCGATCGCCGATAAGCGAAACAGGCCATAGACTTCATAGAACGCCCAGTTCTCCGACGATATCCCGGTGGCTTCGCAGTAGTAATCGATAACCTGCGAGCGGGTGAGCATGCCGGGCAGATGCGTGGGCTGCATGCGGGCGCTACGGGCCAGAAAATCATCATCGGCATCCACCCACAACGCCAGCATATTGCCCATATCCATCAGTGGATCACCAATGGTGGCCAGTTCCCAGTCCAGCACCCCGAGAATGCGCGTCGGGTCGTCGGGAGCCAATACCAGATTGTCGAATTTGTAATCGTTGTGGGTGATGCACAGACGCTCCCGGTCGGGAATGTTGTCCTGCAGCCACGACATGATGCGACGACCGCTCGGGACATTCCACGTCCGCGCCTTGCTGTAACGCCGACACCAACCATCGATCTGACGTTTGCTGTAGCCCGCGCCTTTACCGATATGTTCAAGACCGGCGTCGCGGTAATCGACCTGATGCAATGCGATCAGGGTATCGAGCGCATTGGTGCAGAGTGCATGGCAGTCGGCCCGATCCAGCGTGACGCCGTCGGGCAGGTTCTTTCGCGGAATGATGCCCTGCAAGCGCTCCATGACATAGAACTCCGCACCGATCACGGAGGAATCATCGCAATGGCAGACCATGGTCGGCACATGCGGAAAGTGGGGCTTCAGATCTCTCTGGATCCGATACTCACGGCCCATGTCATGCGCGCTTTCGGCCTTGGTACCGGCCGGCGGGCGGCGCAGAATATAATCGGCATTCCGGTACTCGAGCCGATACGTCCAGTTCGAGGCGCCGCCGGAATACTGTGTGATCCGGGGCGTGCCTTCCAGGTCCTTGCCCGCTTGTTGCTTGAGCCAGGCGTCGAGTGACTCGATGTCCAGCTCCTCGCCTTCGCGTACCTGGCCCGCCTGATCGATCGTGCTGCTCATGGCTTTCCCGAATGGCTTGAAGATGCGTTCGTCGATGTGTTCGTCGATGCGGTCATCGATGTTGCTCACGCAGCTGCGCGTACTTGGATAGCTCGAGGCGCGCGACCATACCCCGGTGCACCTCGTCCGGCCCGTCGGCCAGCCTCAGCGAGCGCGCCATGGCAAACAGGGCCGCCAGCGGCGTGTCATCCGAAACACCGCAACCCCCATGCATCTGGATGGCGTCGTCGATCACTGACTGCAAAAGATTCGCGGCAATCACCTTGATGGAGGAAATCTCCACCAGCGCCGGCATGGCGCCGAGCGTATCGATCTTCCACGCGGTATGGAGGATAAGCAGACGTGCCTGCTCGATCGCCATCCGGTGATTGGCCATTCGCTCCCGGTTACCGCCCAGATCGATCAGCGGTTTGCCGAACGCCT
>Ga0206123_10002489_pt1 | contig 16062 bp, 12 predicted proteins | sample Helgoland_Spring_2_FD_160086 | JGI IMG/M metagenome (GOLD analysis project Ga0206123, IMG submission 160086) | Pelagic subsurface seawater microbial communities from Kabeltonne, Helgoland, North Sea - Helgoland_Spring_Bloom_20160316_1 | ecosystem: Environmental > Aquatic > Marine > Epipelagic ...
TCGAGCACTCCAGTGAGTGAAGCAATCACGGGAACTAAAATAGCCGTCAATGCCAGAGGCATGGCTTCGGTAAGCCAGAGCACGGCAGCGAGGGCCAGGATAGCAAGCCCCGTGCGTATCGAAGCTGCATCGTGCTCGTTGATCGCCTCATCGAGGGGTAGCCAGTTGCGAATCAGTATGAAAAGGAGTATGGCAAACGCGATGATGGCTATTTTTCTCGCGCTTGCAGAGAGGTGATAGATCGAGTGCTTTTCACGTAGAATGGTTTCCTTGTGATCTTGCATGCGTAGACTCTTACACAGTTGTCATCATAGTATCAAGCCTTGGCCAGGCCGCGGCGAAGATAGAGCGAGAGGAGATCACCGATGAAGATGACCGCCGAGCCAAGCAAGACATAAAATATCATCTCATCATAAGCGCGGGAGAAGTTTCTGGATAGCTGGATGTGGAGACCCAGTGAGGCAAAGCCGAGCATGCCGAGCACGGTGGCTTCTCGGACACATGTTTCCCATCGGTAAAAGAGATACATTAGGAAGCGGTTAAATGAGATAGGAACAAAGCTGGAAAAATAGCATTGCAGGCGACCTGATCCAGTATGGAGCAGCTGGCGTGGTGCTTCAGCTGGCTGGTTTTCAATAACCTCTCCCCATAGGCGTCCGAGGATGCCGAAGTTGTGTAGTGCAAGTGCTAACACTAATGGCCATGCGCTGACTCCGAGTAGGCCGATGAGTAGGTATGCGTAAATATATTCTGGGATTGCACGGCTAATCACGAAGAGGAATCGTGTTAGCAGACCGACGCTTCGCCAAATAATATTTCTAAAGGGATTGTCTTTGCCTCCAAATAGACCCAAGGGTTTGGCACTAGCAAGTGCTCGGCTTGCCCAGGGAAGCAGTAGCCAGGCTGCGAACGCTGAGATGATAATCGCTGCAGTAGCCATCGCTATAGTGTTGATCACGGCAGTTTTTCCGTTTTCGCGCCAAAGCTCGTTAGCCCATGGAATAGCATCATCCCATGCACCGCTTTCTCGCACCGGTGCTGGAGTCATCTTAGTTAAGAAATGAGATAGGCGATCACTCTTGCTGAGTTGCATGGTGTTTGAGCTACTGGCCTTGACCAAAGGTTCGGTAGAAACATTGATGATAGATGGGAACCAGGAAATGATGACCAATACTACTGATGACCACATTAAGACCCTTGCCATCATGTTTCGTGGTGCCGTGCGTTTGAGTTGTTTGATGTTCTCCCCAGTGCTCCCATTGGATTCTGGCATAACAATTCGCTTGGGGATTCGATTGAGGCGTTTTCTGAGCATGGCTCCCAGTGCGTCTACGAGGAGAATCACCGCGAGCAGGAGGTAAAGCTCAGTCCACAACTCGTTATAAAAATGATTCTCAAATGACCGCGTGATCGATAAACCAATGGTTTCGATGCCGATGAATCCAAGAACCGCAGAGGATCTCAACGCACACTCAAAACGGTAAACGGTGTAGGTAGCGATGTCTGGAAAGGATTGAGGGATCAAGGAAGTGAGGAATGCTTGCAGCGGCCCTGCTCCTGACGCGATGAGGTGATCTCGTGCGAGGACTGATTGTTCGTCAATGATTTCAGAGAAGACTTTTGCCAAAGTTCCCGTAAAGGGTAGAGCTAGGGCAACGCAGGCGGTGATTGGCTCGTGGCCAAGCGCTGCAAGGAAAAGGATCGCCCAGATAAGTTCATGAATTGAGCGCATTAGTGTGGTCAGTAACCGCACGCTAATTTGAATAGGTCTGAGTAGATATCGAGCAGCTTTGTTGCCAGCTGAGACATCACCAATCATAGCAGGCCACCATTTGGAAGAAGCCAAAAAGCCCAGCAAAAGCCCAGCGGGAACCGCCATGCTCATGGCGATGAATGCGTATCTCAAGGTGGTGCCCATTTCCTTGAGGATGCGCGCGGCAAATGGCATGGCGTCATCTGGCAAACTCTGGCTTTGATCAGTGAGGGTGGGGTGCAATGCGGCACCTAAAAAACCCTCCTCACTGCCAGGAGGTGAGGGGGGCATTGGTCCAAGAATATAACGGCAACCAAAAAATAGAACCAGTAGCGCCAGCACGATCCATTTTCGGCCGTGCCCTTTGATTAAAGGTTTTGACGGTAATTTAGTCATGTTGGACTAAGTCCTGTGAATCCATCTTGAAAAGAGCTTGGCAGTCATCATTGCTTAACGCCTCTGGTGAGCAGTCAAAGGCAATGCTGCCATAGCGCAGCCCGATCAAGCGGGGGAAAAACTCGCGAGCCAGCTCAAGATTGTGCAGTGAGACAATCAGGGTGATGCCTTCTTCTTTGGAAAGCTGCGTCAACATCTGAATGGTGTCACGTGCGCGTGCGGGGTCGATCGAGGAGACGGGCTCATCAGCTAAGAGGATAGAAGGTTGTTGATAAAGCGCACGTGCCACCGCAACGCGCTGTTGTTGGCCACCGGAAAGGCTATCTGTGCGATCGTATATTTTCTCACTGATGCCTGTGCGCTTGAGCAGTTCGTATACACGCGTAATTTCATCACGTGTTGGATGGATGAGCTGGCGTGCAGTTTGCAGGAGATTGATTTTGCCTAAGCCGCCATTAAGAACATTGCGTAGCACACTAATGTTAGAGACCAGACCTAGGTGCTGGGGAATCATCGCGATGCGTGTGCGCAGCTGCTTGATCTCTCGAGCGCTTAGTGTAGTTGGGGAGCGTCCAATAAGGCTAATGTCACCGGCACTTGGCAAAAGCTGGGTTCCCATAATCCTTAGTAGCGTTGTCTTGCCGCAGCCAGATGGCCCTATCAATGCAACCTGCTCGCCGGACTTTACATCCAAAGATACAGAATCCACTGCCTTAGTGGATCCGAATTGATGAGTAATCTGGGATATTTGCAGTGACATCGGAAGTAGTGGTAAACAAAAAAACAGGTCAGGGCAATGTAATCACCCTGACCTGTGTAAGATTGTATTTGTCGTTTATTTTAACTTCACCTTTTTCATGACATCAGCGATGCCCTGAAAGGTTGCATTGTCGACTTTGACAAACTGATTGCGGTCAAACGCCTTCAGTACGGCTGGATCCTTGCAGTTAATGAGAGTCTCTTGAAGTTTGTCGGTAAAACCATCACCGAATACTTTATCAAGGCCAGCATGAGCGGTGAAGTTGTAATCTGCGTAGGTTGGTGTTTCCCAGATCACACGGCATTTGTTGGCGTCGATCTTACCCTCTTTGACGAGGCGCTCATAGGTGCTGAAGCTGAGAGCTCCAGCTTGATAAGTGCCGTCCTGAACTTGGTAAGCAGTTTTGTCGTGCGCACCGGAAAAACCAGGATTATTGAAGTATTCAAGAGGTCCTAGCCCAGTGTGCTTTACAATAAAGTGAGAAGGCATGATGCAGCCTGATGTAGAGCCGGAGCTTCCAAAGGTGAATGTCAGCTCATTAAGGGTAGCTGGGAATGTCTCGGATTTACTAAGTCCAGTAGATTCATGGGCAATGAAATAGGATTTGAACTGAAGATCTTTGGCTCCTGCCACGATCGCGCTCGATCCTGGGATCTCATTGCGCGCTTGCACTCCTGATACACCGCCAAACCATGCCAGTTGAATGTCACCTGTGACAAACTTGTCTACTGAAGCGCCGTAGTCGCTTGATGCTATAAACTCAACTTTGATGCCGAGCGTTTCAGAAAGCCATTTGGCTGCTGGTGCATAACGTTCAGCCTGAGCTGTGGTGTCTTGATCCGGTATTGCGGAAAAACGCAGAACGGGTTGATCTTTGCTTTCTGGCGCCTCGGCGGCGTTTTTTTTCTCCCCACAGCTGCTTATGGCAACAGAGCATGCGGCAAGACAAGCCAATCCAGTGTATTTCATTATATTGTTACGTTTCATGTGTTTGTGGTAGTCAATAAAACTGCTTGATAGAGACAATGGCGAACTTGCTGTGTCCAGTCTAATCTCGTGATTAGGGGGTGAAAATCCCGTCATCATGCAGTCTAGGCACAAGTCAGCTTGGTCTAGTTGTAATAGGGCGTGATTTTCATGACTAAAGTTGCCTAAAGCTGCACGTAACTAGGAAATATTGATTTCTTAAACATCTGGTATTCCTTGCTTATGTAAATTCACGGCACGTCGTTATCGTTGAAGATTAGGCGATTGTGCTTGTGGGGAAAAAAAGAGTTAAAAAAGATACCAAAAGGTATTGACGTGACGTCGATTTCGGGTAGTTTCCCGCCGCCGCTCCATTGGAGGGCACGCGAGAGACATTCAGGTCGATCGGGGACAGTGTTCGCAAGGGCTTGTCTACGGTCGGTTTTTTTATCTCCACGTTAAAGTGATCTTTAAAAGTATGGTCCTGCTTACAAGGCGGATAACATGTTGAAACTTACAGCCACCACGGTTGTTTGTGGAGTGTTACCCGGACGGTGTAGTCAGGATGGAAGAGGAAAGATTGAATTGTGCGCTGTGTGCCTGTTTTATAACTGGTGCGCAGAGAAGTGGAAAGTGGATCTCGCAAGGGAAAAACTTTCTGCTACTTGTCAATTTGGTAATCGTAAATTTACGTCTTGTTTTGATGTTAAAGTTAAAATGAGAATATAAAGATACAAAGCCTATAACTGTTTAAAAAAGTCCATCGCAAGATGGCAATTTATACGGAGAGTTTGATTCTGGCTCAGAATGAACGCTGGCGGCGTGGATAAGACATGCAAGTCGAACGAGAAAACTGATTAGTTTACTAAGATGTTTTCTAGTGGCGGACGGGTTAGTAACACGTGAGCAACTTGCCTCGAAGCGGGGGATAGCCTTCCGAAAGGGAGATTAATACCGCATGTGGCCCCCTTTTATTAGGGTGGTTAAAGGTGCCTTCGGGTATCGCTTCGAGATGGGCTCGCGGCCTATCAGCTTGTTGGTGAGGTAATGGCTCACCAAGGCTACGACGGGTAGCTGGTCTGAGAGGACGATCAGCAACACTGGAACTGAGACACGGTCCAGACACCTACGGGTGGCAGCAGTCGAGAATCATTCACAATGGGGGCAACCCTGATGGTGCAACGCCGCGTGGAGGATGAAGGCCCTAGGGTCGTAAACTCCTGTCATATGAGAGTAAGGCATATGTGTTAATACCATGTATGTTTGATAGTATCATAAGAGGAAGGGACGGCTAACTTCGTGCCAGCAGCCGCGGTAATACGAAGGTCCCGAGCGTTATTCGGAATCACTGGGCGTAAAGAGTACGTAGGCGGTTTGGTAAGTCAGGTGTGAAATCCCGGAGCTCAACTCCGGAACTGCATCCGATACTGCCAGACTTGAGTAATGGAGAGGCAGGTGGAATTCTCGGTGTAGCAGTGAAATGCGTGGATATCGAGAGGAAGACCAATGGCGAAGGCAGCCTGCTGGACATTTACTGACGCTGAGGTACGAAGGCCAGGGTAGCGAAAGGGATTAGATACCCCTGTAGTCCTGGCAGTAAACGGTGCGCGCTTGGTGTAGGAGGACTCGACCCCTTCTGTGCCGGAGCTAACGCGTTAAGCGCGCCGCCTGGGGAGTACGGTCGCAAGACTAAAACTCAAAGAAATTGACGGGGACCCGCACAAGCGGTGGAGTATGTGGCTTAATTCGATGCAACGCGAAGAACCTTACCAAGGCTTGACATGTATTGCTAAGCACGTGAAAGCGTGTGACCCTTCGGGGACCTTACACAGGTGCTGCATGGCCGTCGTCAGCTCGTGTCGTGAGATGTTTGGTTAAGTCCAGCAACGAGCGCAACCCCTGTGAATAGTTGCCAGCACGTAATGGTGGGGACTCTATTCAGACTGCCCAGGTCAACTGGGAGGAAGGTGGGGATGACGTCAGGTCAGTATGGCCCTTACGCCTTGGGCTGCACACGTACTACAATGCCCAGTACAATGAGAACCGAGACCGCGAGGTGGAGGAAATCTGCAAAACTGGGCCCAGTTCGGATTGGAGGCTGCAACTCGCCTCCATGAAGTTGGAATCGCTAGTAATGGCACATCAGCTACGGTGCCGTGAATACGTTCCCGGGTCTTGTACACACCGCCCGTCACATCATGGAAGCCGGTCGCACCCGAAGTATCTGCGCTAACTATTTATAGAAGCAAGGTCCTAAGGTGTAGCTGGTAACTGGGATGAAGTCGTAACAAGGTAGCCGTAGGGGAACCTGCGGCTGGATCATCTCCTTTCTATGGAGTAATTGACAAACTGTTCACGCAGTCACTGTCGAAGGTCGACGCCTAAAGCTCAGCATTAAGTTGGGTCATGGTGTCTAAGTGACAACGCGAAAGTGTTTCACGACTTATTAATTAATTATAATTAGCGTATCATGTTAGAAACATGGTCGCAGTGCACAATTCAATCTTTCAAACGTTTTACTGGATAATATCCGGGGAAACTGAAACTCTTCTATGAAACAACCATCCTCTGGAAAGGGGGTATAGCTCAGTTGGTAGAGCGCCTGCTTTGCAAGCAGGATGTCATCGGTTCGAATCCGGTTACCTCCACCAACTTTCTGCGGGCAACCGCAAGGAAGCGTAAGCTTTTTTATTATGGGCCTGTAGCTCAGTTGGTTAGAGCACGCGCTTGATAAGCGCGGGGTCGCAAGTTCAAGTCTTGCCTGGCCCACCATTTTCTAATGGCTGGAGTAAATGTTTCATTCGTATTTTTACTAGCGAACATCATTAAATGTGTTCTTTGACATCTGTAGAGAAATTATTTTGGGCGAGCCTCACCACTTCGGTGGTGAAAGTCTGAAATAATTGATATTTCCTGTTCTGTATAGATCTCTGGCGGCATGCAAATGCTGTTGGAAGTTCTAAATGAATATATAATACAATTTGATTATGAGCTTTGTCTTGCAGTCCTTGGAAATACTCGAAACCAACCAACTGTATCAGCTTCGTGCTGATACAAAACCAACCAAGGTTAGTGATGATGATACGCAAGTATCTGAATTACTGACCCTGATTAACAAACAAACTAACGATCTAGGCGTCGCAAGACGCCGAGAAAGAAAGAACCAAAATTTATGGCAATAAATTTCGTTACCGTCGTTTGAAATATAACGATGATAACAAAGCTGAATTTCGAAATAGAAATCAAGCTTTAAAGGGCACATAGTGGATGCCTTGGTGCTAGAAGGCGATGAAGGACGTGATAAGCTGCGATAAGCGTCGGTGAGCTGCAAACAAGCTCTGACCCGACGATTTCCGAATGGGGTAACCTGGTATCATTAATATGATATCGTTGCTTGCTGAATAAAATAGGCAAGCATACGCAATACCCGGTGAAGTGAAACATCTCAGTAACCGGAGGAAAAGAAAGAGAAATCGATTCCGTGAGTAGCGGCGAGCGAAAACGGAGGAGCCCAAACCGGGGGATTTATTCCCCGGGGTTGTAGGACCCCGATATGGGACCAGAGACGATAGGCGAAGCATTTGGAAAGATGCGACATAGAGGGTGAAATCCCCGTAGCCGAAATCCTCAATGGCCCTAGGGAGTTCCTGAGTAGCACGGGACACGAGAAACCCCGTGTGAATCTGCGCAGACCACTGCGTAAGGCTAAATACTAACTAGCGACCGATAGTGAACAAGTACCGTGAGGGAAAGGTGAAAAGTACCCCTGTGAGGGGAGTGAAATAGAACCTGAAACCATGTGCCTACAAGGTGTAAGAGCTGGGATTTATCCTGGTGATTGCGTGCCTTTTGCTTAATGAGTCTACGAGTTAGTGTCTGTGGCAAGCTTAAGTCCTTCTGGGACGCAGGCGTAGCGAAAGCGAGTCCGAATAGGGCGATTTAGTTGCAGGCGCTAGACCCGAAGCGGAGGCGACCTACCCATGGCCAGGTTGAAGCGACAGTAAAATGTCGTGGAGGACCGAACCGATGTGTGTTGAAAAACGCTCGGATGAGCTGTGGGTCGGAGTGAAAGGCTATTCAAGCCCCGTGATAGCTGGTTCTCCTCGAAATGCATTTAGGTGCAGCGTTGCGTGTTGATGAGTGGGGGTAGAGCACTGAAAGGGCTAGGGGGCATACCCGCCTACCAACCCCTATCAAACTCCGAATACCATTCAATAGAGCGCAGCAGTGAGACAGTGGGGGATAAGCTTCATTGTCGAAAGGGAAACAGCCCAGATCAGCAGCTAAGGTGCCAAAATCATGCTAAGTGGAAAGGAGGTGGGGTTTCTTAGACAGTGAGGATGTTGGCTTAGAAGCAGCCACCATTTAAAAAATGCGTAATAGCTTACTCATCGAGAGACCCTGCGCCGAAAATGATTGGCGATAAGCATGATACCGAAGCTCTGGATGTCAGAATCCTGCGGGAATCTGGCGTGGTAGAGGAGCATTGTCATCTGCATTGAAGCGCGAAGGCGACTGAGCGTGGAGTGATGACAAGAGAGTATGTAGACATGAGTAACGATAAGCCGGGTGAAATCCCCGGCCGCCGTAAACCCAAGGTTTCCCGGGCAACGTTTTTCGTCCCGGGGTTAGTCGGGACCTAACCCGAGGCCGATAGGCGTAGGGGATGGTAAGCTGATTAATATTTCAGCACCTGCAAAGTGAAGGGGACGCTTTCCGAATTGCAACCAAGTTATTGAATTCTGAGGGGAGGCCTTGTGCCGAACCGTATTGCATGAAAGAGAGCCAAGAAAAGCCGACACGATTAAAAGCAGCCCGTACCGTAAACCGACACAGGTGGGTGGGTAGAGTATACCAAGGCGCAAGAGTGAAACCTGGTCAAGGAACTCGGCAAAATAGCTCCGTAACTTCGGGATAAGGAGTGCCCCTCTTCGGAGGGGCCGCAGTGAAATGGGTCAACCGACTGTTTAGCAAAAACACAGCATTGTGCAAAGACGCAAGTCGAAGTATACGATGTGACACGTGACCAATGCCAAAAGATTACGGTGAGGTGTTAGCACTTTAGTGCGAAGCTCTGAGCCCAAGTCCTGGTGAATGTCGGCCGTAACTATAACGGTCCTAAGGTAGCGAAATTCCTTGTCGGGTAAGTTCCGACCTGCACGAATCGTGCAACGAGTTGACCACTGTCTCGACCAGGAGCTCAGTGAAATTGTAGTGCCGGTGAAGATGCCGGCTACCCGCAGAAGGACGGAAAGACCCTATAGACCTTAACTGTAAGCTGTTACTGGTTATTCGATTTTAATGCTCAGCATAAGTGGGAGACTTTGAAGGGTGCGTTTAGGCGCATCCGGAGTCGTCAGTGAGATACCACCCTTTGACATTGGATAATCTAACCTCGAGCCGTCATCCGGCCGAGGGACCGTGGCAGCCGGTCAGTTTTACTGGGGCGGTATCCTCCTAAAGAGTAACGGAGGAGCGCGAAGTTTGGTTCAGCACGGTCGGTAACCGTGTGTCGAGTGTAAAGGCACAAACCAGACTAACTGTGAGACCTACAAGTCGAGCAGATACGAAAGTAGGCCTTAGTGATCCGGCGGTAGAAAGTGGAATTGCCGTCGCTCAACGGATAAAAGGTACCTTAGGGATAACAGGCTGATCGCGCCCAAGAGTTCATATCGACGGCGCGGTTTGGCACCTCGATGTCGGCTCGTCGCATCCTGGGGCTGGAGCAGGTCCCAAGGGTTGGGCTGTTCGCCCATTAAAGCGGCACGCGAGCTGGGTTCAGAACGTCGCGAGACAGTTCGGTCCTCTATCCTCTGTGGGCGTAGGAAAATTGAGAGGTTCAAACCCTAGTACGAGAGGACCGGGTTTGACGCACCTCTGGTGCTCCGGTTGTTCTGTCAAGAGCATGGCCGGGTAGCTAAGTGCGGCACTGATAAGCGCTGAAAGCATCTAAGCGCCAAGCAGTTCTCAAGATTAATTTTCCCTGAAAGACCGTGGAAGACCACCACGTTGATAGGCTGGGGGTGGAAGTGCAGCAATGCATGCAGCTCACCAGTACTAATCGTCTGTCTGGCTTGATTTCTTCGGAATTCAATTCCTAGTGAATTGAACGACGAGAACAGAATGAGGCATCGGAATATAAGCAGTCCGGTGTCCAAGTCATTCGAAATTCAAATATATGTTGATTGGTTTTAATGCCATATCGTCGCATCTGCGGCGCGAGTCAACCAAGGACAAGAGACAAAGTGATCAAATCACATTATGTATCTCATCATTACCGGAAATATCTCTCTACAGTTGTCAGCGAATGCTTCATGCATCACTTCAACCGATCTTTACCAAGACCCAACAACACAAACTCAATCATCTCAGCAATCACCGCTAAGGTAACTGGAGGTCGCTTTTTAAGCACATAGCTTTTTAAGTATAGAGCTTTTTAAGCACACCGCATAAAACGCGCCCTCTGGTGACCATAGCATGGTGGAACCACCCGGTCCCATTCCGAACCCGGAAGTGAAACACTGTTGCGCCGATGGTAGTGGGGCGATAGGCCCTGTGAGAGTAGGTCGTTGCCAGGTCTATGCCCGGCTTCATCGTAACCGATGAGGCCGGGCTTTTTTTGTGCACGCTTCTCTGGCACGAAGCACAATGATTGCCACTACTGCTCAATAGGCTCACCTTCACCGTCTCATTCTTTCGCATTAGTGAAGATTTTGATTGAAGACATTGCTGCTGCAGTGAGCAGCCCAACGATACTTTTTTTGGGGTGGTTACGATTTTGAGGAATATTGCAGACAAGTATGCATTAAAAAGGCGTTTAATTGGTTGTAGAACAGGTTAAAAAAAGACCTAATAAGACATCGCTGAAATCAATAGAAACTGCAGCCCAGACTTGCTGCATTTGTAGAGTGTTTCATCGTCCATTTTCCTTGATAAGATAGCTCAGAGACAAGACATACAGCGACAAGATATACAGCCATACCATACCATCATGAAAACGACTCCTCACCATTCATCTCCGTTCCCCATTATCAAAAAATCAAAGGTGGTCCACGCTGGTTTTACTTTGCTCGAAATGGTCATCGTCCTTGGCATCATTGCGATGATTATGGGAGGGGCAATTTTTGTCATGAAAAACATTTCAGACAGTGGAGCTATCACGGTCGTGGATGGCGATTTTGCCTCAATTGATAACGCATTACAGGCATACAGAAATAATGCAGGAAATTTCCCCTCTGGCCAGCAGGGTTTGATGGCATTGGTGGAAAAGCCAAGTTCTGCACCTCGTCCACGTAGGTGGATCCAAATTATGGACCAGCTGCCAAAGGATCCATGGGGTAATGAGTATGTTTACAAATATCCTGGCTCTAAGAATAGGTCTCGTCCCGAACTGATTTGTTATGGCAAAGATGGTTTAGAGGGCACGGAGGATGATATGTCCAGTCAGGATCCACGCTAATATGCAGCTAGGTCAAAGGCATACAAAGAACAGACAGGTGGCCGGGTTCACCTTGCTGGAAATTGTCTTTGTATTGTCCATGATTGCGATCTTAGTAACGTGGTTGACCGTTAGCTTGTCGACGGTCGAATCTGAACAAAAGCTGCGTGAGGCAGCCGGTAGGATTGAATTGCTTGCGAAACGAGGGTTAAGCATTGCTGTCATGCAGCAGCGCCCTTACCAGCTTACCATCACTGCTAGTTCTGTATCCATAGCCCCTCGATATGAGCTTGGGCCAGATGAAGTTGTTTCCATGGAAGATGAAAAGGATGGAGCGGTAGGTGACAGCAGGAGCTTTGATGATATTACGGCGAGTGAGGCATTAGATGCCGATGTTTCTTATGAAGTAAAACGTTGGCGATCTGATGATTGGGAGGCGCTCGAAGAGGGTAAGCGAATCGTGCTTAGACTTAACCCTATTGGTTTGATAGAGCCGATAACGATCCGTTGCAGTATGGGGAAAAGTTGGGTTATGCATGAACTTCATCCGCTTACGGCAGGTGTCCGTGATGAAGAAATGAGTATCGAAAAGGAATGAAGATTAAATCCTCAAGTCACAATACAGAACTAGGCATGGCTAAGGTTAATGCTTCTCGAGGTATTGTACTGCTTGAGATTGTTATAGCGCTGGGTCTTTTTGCTGCGGTTGCAGTTTCCCTCGTCAAGGCATTGCACATGACCAGTCAAACGGCAGCGATGATTCAAGATGGCATGCGTGTTGATAGAGTTTTGCGCAGTGCAATGACAGAGGCCTTGAGTAATCCATATATTAAAGAAGGGACTCAGAAAGTTGATATTGCTGAGCTGACCGGTGATGATAAGTCATTTTTTTCAGGTGAGCTGGAAACGATTGTCGAAGCTCTAGAGCTAGAGAACGAAGACGGTCAGTTGTTGCAAAACATGTATCGTGTGGAGGTGATTTTTTATTGGCGTAGTAGTGATGGCGAATGGCAAGAGCAAGGAGCAGAGACATGGAGGTATGGAAACCTCTATCGCCCCTGAAGGCGATTGAATCGATGAATAGGCAAACAAATCACCACCAGAAACGACGCAACAGGGGTTTTACCTTGTTGGAGATTGTCATTGCGCTTGGGTTAATGGGGATGTTGGTAGGCATGATCTTTCGTGTGGCAAGGACGTCGGTTCAATTGAGTCAAATGGTGGTGGAGACGCAAACGGTCACGATGGAAAAAAACGCGTTCTTCAATCTACTTAAACATCATTTTGAAAACATGCCTGGAAACGCAATTATCAGCTTGGTAAGCAAGGACTCTCGGAATGGAGATGTTACACGTTCTTTATTTACGCTGACCTTTCAAAATGTGCCGATGTCCTTTGACTGGGGTGATACGCCAATAACTGCCGAGGCCATTGAATTGGCTACCGTGGAACAACGTGATGGTTTTGTTGATGTCATCTTAAGGTTTTATGATGAGAAAATCCTGGCGGATTCAGATACAAGGGCTAACGATAACCTTGAGCCTTTCGCTGAAATCACCTTGATCGAGGATTTGTGGATGTGTGATTGCGAAGTGGTAGATGCAAATTCCATGGAGCAGTTTACAGAGTGGGATAATGACGGCAAGTTACCGCTACAGGTGAAGTTTTATTGTCGATTTGAGCCCAGCTCTGATATTGTGCAGCAGACTTTCTGGGTAGTTTCCAAGGAAAACCCTGAAGTTTTTTTCCGTCAGGTGATGCAGCAAAATGCAGTGCAGATCCAAACCAATTCCGGGCAGAATGGTTCAAATGGAGATACCATTAAGCTCAACAATAAAATAAATCCTGCTTTGCCGCCATCGGGCGGAACAGGGCAACCTAGATCAACGGGAGAAAATCAGTGATCACCACATGAAGACTCGATGCAGACATAGAGCTTTTCAATGTGCTTCTAATGAGGGGCGTAGCGGGCATCGTTGCATGGCAAGCAAGGGGAGCGCGCTGGTGGCTGTGTTTTGGATTATGGCGGTGCTCTCTTTGGCTGTCTTTGCGGCGGTAAGGGTTGTTTATCATGATGCGGATGCATCCGTCTCACAGATCCATGGTTTTGATGCTATGCTTGCTGCTGAGCGGGGGGTTTCAGTAGCGGTGAATCCGGTGATCAAACGTACTGATCCACTATTGAATTGGAGCGACGCTGCACAGGGTATTTCCTACCGTGCCCGCATTGAATCAGAGGCGTCTAGATTCAACATTAATATCATTTTAATGCGTAAAGACAAGCAGCTGCTGACAGATATTTTTACCGATTGGGGCATGGATCTGCTTGATGCGCAAATGCTTGTCGATAATCTCATCGATTGGGTCGACCCTGGTGATTTGACCGAGTTGAATGGTGCTGAGATTGACTGGTATGACGGGCAAGGTCGTCCAAATCATCCCTTTAACCGACCTTTTTATAGCCTCGATGAAATGCGTTTGGTCAAGGATATGGATTTTCTTGAGGAAGTGAACCCGCGCTGGAAAGACTGGTTTACGATATGGAGTAATGGCAAACTCGACATCCATGAGGCAAAGGCCGAATTGATAGCCGCCGCTGCCGAGGTTTCCATTGATGATGCTAGAAATATCGTTGAATATGTTCTGGGTCCTGATCAGGAAAAGGATACAGAGGACGATCAGCGTTTTCAGAATTTGACTGAGGCGCTTAGTTTGATAGGACTCTCTGAGTTGCAGCAGCAAATAGTTACTCCAAGATTGACAGTGAAAGACACAACGACCCGTATTATCAGCGATGGTAGGGCTGGTTCAGTGAAGCGAAGGCTGACGCTGGTTCTCAAAAGTCGTGTAGGTCAGCCTGTCATATTAGACCGCAAGGAAGAGATTTTGCCTTAATATAATAACAACTCGTTTAAGTAAATAAGTCACGACATCACATGAGTAACAAAAAAAACAGGCATTTATTAATTCCAGGTTCTGATGGCTGGGAAATATGGGAGGGTAGTGCTGAAGGCTCATTTCAGAGGTCTCTAGAAAATGGACCGTTGTTGGCTTCGGAGATTGAGAGCTTGCCGTCAGCCGGTCTTCTAATGGGCTTTCCTGTGCGCCAAGCACTCGCTGTTCCATTTAAGGTGCAGACAGACGACGAAGCAATGTTTGAGGATCTGGCAACGATGCATTTAGAAAAATCAGGTATTCGACCAGAGGAAAATGCCGGTAGATTGACTGATTGTTTTCAAGCCGGGCAACAGGATGGTCAGACAATCCTACTTGCTGTTGTTTTATCTGCGCCAGAGGTCAGTAACTTGCCAAGTAGAGCTCCGAGCGCTTTTGATATCTCAGCACGTTTATTCCCTATGGCTGAAAATGCAATCACGCTCTGGCGAGAACTAGGGCGATGGGTGTTTGCAATCAGTAGCCATGGTCAACTTATTTATTTTCAGGCCTTGTCTGGTGATCGGCTGAGCGGGGATACGATTCGTGATGTATTTCTAGCGCTCACACAGTTGGGTTTACAGGGGGTGAATCTTGAGTTGCACCAGGCCGTAGTCTGGAGATCGGGATCTAAGTGCGATCCAACGAATGAGGAAATAAAATCATTCGGTGATCAGCTTGGTGCTCAGGTTTCTGTAGAGCCTAAACCGGATCCTGTAGTGCCAGAGTCTCTCAGTAGGATTATTCCTGCTGATGCGCGCAGCGAAAAACACTTTCATGAAAAAAGGCAAAAGCGAAACATATTGATCGCAGCTATTTTGGTCCTTTATTTGGGTCTTACGGGGTACCTTGGCTATCAATATTTTCAGTTGAACGAGGCACTCAGTAAACAGGATGATAAGATCAAAAGGGTGACTATAGAACACGGGGAAATCGCGCTATTCAATGCCGACTGGCAGCAACTTGCTCCTGTGGTAGACAGTCAGCGCTGGCCACTGCAATTATTGTATCGAACAGCAACGATCATTCCTCCATCACAAGATTTGCGTTTTAAGGTTTTCGAGGCAAGTCGTGAGCGTATTGTGATACGTGGCGAATCAGCAGATCTAAAGATCACGAGCAGCTATGCTGAAAAAATCCGAAGGGCGCTGAAGGATTACGACTGGTCGCTTCCCCCTGCCGAGGACGACAGAAAAACAAATCGCTGGATGTTTTCTTATGAAGGTAATTTGAAAGGAGGCATGTAATTATGAATTCACGTGAAAAAACTTTGCTTTTTGTGCTCTTTGGCGTGGCTTTTTTTGTCATCAACATTTTTTTATTCACTTCCTATCAGACGGTGATGCAAAAAAAACGCAGCCAGCTTGATGTGGGGGCTAAAAAGCTGAAACTCATGGAGGCAGATCTGGCGACATGGGAATCGAAGGCGGATGATGTAGAGTGGCTTATGAACAATCAGCCGGTAGTGGGTGTTCATGGTAATATCGGTGCCGAGCTAGCTGCATATACTGAGAAAGTTGCCAATAAACACGGCGTGAGCTTATCTAAGCGTCCCAGTCCACAGCGAGCTGACACAGAGGAGACAGGCGCATACCGCAGTGCTCGGGCGAAGGTCGTCGCCAACGCAATGGATGGGCAACTCTACAATTGGCTTGTTGAGTTGCAAGATCCCGAGCTCAATAGGGCGATTACATTTCTGAGAATCAGCCCGCAACGCGATGACCCGACTCGGGTGGATTGTGAACTTGAAGTTACACAATGGTTTCGCCCAGAAATTGAGGAAGAGCCTGTGGTCGCTGAGTGAGCGCAGAGCTT
>Ga0206123_10002494_pt1 | contig 16053 bp, 10 predicted proteins | sample Helgoland_Spring_2_FD_160086 | JGI IMG/M metagenome (GOLD analysis project Ga0206123, IMG submission 160086) | Pelagic subsurface seawater microbial communities from Kabeltonne, Helgoland, North Sea - Helgoland_Spring_Bloom_20160316_1 | ecosystem: Environmental > Aquatic > Marine > Epipelagic ...
AAATATTTAAACTATTTTAAATAAAAATTTAAAAAAAAAAAAAATGAAAAAAAATTTACTTTTAACTTTTGCTATTATAAGCACGTCCTCGATTATTGCGCAGGTATCTTTCACTAACAGAAATGACTTGATTGGAAATTATGAAGGTAGTACCTCAATTACTGTTGATATGAACGGTGATTATTTAGACGATTTTGTAAGAGTTTCAGAAAATGGGGTTGGTATCGATTACCAGCAGGAAGACGGTAGCTTCGAATCTGTATTTATTGGTATGATGATTCAGTGGATTCCTGATTGGAGTGCTGCTGCTGCCGATATTGACGGAAACGGCTATACTGATCTTTTGTTGGGTAATGGACAGAGAGCCTCTTTTTTATTTGCAAATGACGATGGAACTGCTTTTGAAGAAATAGTTTACTCAGATCTATACATTTTTTCACAAAGAACTAACTTTGTGGATATTGATAATGACGGAGATTTAGATGCGTTTATATGTCATGATGTTGATGGAAATCATGCTTATAGAAACGACGGGGGACAAAATATGGTTTTAGATTTTGATCTAATTCAAACAATTGATCTTGCTGGAAATTATGCCTCTTTATGGGTAGATTATGATAACGATGGAGACACTGATATGCATTTAACAAAATGTCGTCAAGGATCGTCACCTGGTGACCCAGAGAGAACAAATGCTATGTACAGAAATAATGGCGATGGAACTTATACTGAGGTTGCGGAATCTCTAGGTATAGCAGATAACGAACAATCTTGGGCAACCATTTGGCAAGATTTTGATAATGATGGAGATTTTGATGCTTTTTGTGTAAATCATAGTGATGCGAATCGTTTTTATGAAAATGATGGAAATGGAGGTTTTAACGATATTATAGAATCTACTGGTATCAACCCTACAGATCTTGGAGCTTGGGAAAATCACGGGGCCGATTTTAATAATGATGGCTATATTGATATATTATCAGAAATGGCCAGAGAGTTATATATGAATAATGGTGATATGACTTTTACTGGCTTTGACTTGCCTTTTGATGAAGGAGCAGTAGGAGATTTTAATGGTGACGGATATCTTGATGTTGGAAGAAGCGGAAACCTTTGGATGAATGACGGTGGAACCAATAACTGGGTAAAATTTGTTTTAGAAGGGGTTGAAAGTAATTCACACGGTATAGGTGCAAGAATTACTATTAATGGTGATTGGGGTTCGCAAATAAGAGAGATTCGTTCGGGTACGGGTTATAGCCACATGAGCTCTTTATTTGCTCATTTTGGAGTAGGAACTAGTACAGAGATTGAATCTGTATTAATAGAATGGCCTTCAGGAACTGTTGATTTTATTGAAAACGTAGATATAAATACGCAACATGTTTTTGTTGAAGGAGAAAATTTAGGAGGAGGCGACTTTGAATTTGATCAAGTAAATTTATATCCAAATCCTGCAACTTCAGTACTAAATTTTTCAAAAAACAATGTTGTAGGAACCACTGTAAGAGTTATAGACACGAACGGAAAAATAGTTCTTAATACAACAGTTTCACCAAACAGTAATATCAGTGTGGAAAGACTAACTAGCGGAGTATATTTTGTTCAACTAGAAGTTGAAAATAAAAATGTTAGTTATAAATTTATAAAAAAATAATTATACATCATCGTAAAAAGGGCTGTCACAGCCCTTTTTAATCTAAAATAAGCAAAGTATCTAACTTTAGTTTATATTTTAACCATGTATTCAAGCTTTTCATATCTTTTACTCTATTCCTATTCGAGTATTTAGTATCCCATTTAATTGAGAAAACTGGAATTGTGTCTATTGTTTCGAAATTAGTGGTTACTTTATTATAGTAACTAATTGACTGAATTTCGCTATAATTCATCTTTACTTCCTTGCTAATATCATCAAATCGTAGTTCCTTTACTTTAATACTGGTAAGCTTGTCCTCTAAAAATTTAATTTTTGCTTCTTTATCTTTTAGTAATTGTTCATTCTTTTCATAAAGCTCATCCAATATATCAAACTTTAATTTACCAGATAATTCTTGTGCCATATCACCACTTTGATCAGCAGCTTGAAAAATTTCGAGTGTTGTATTAGTTAAATTAGAATTTTCCTTTAACTCATCTCTCCAATGCTCTATCACTGTCTCTGGAACTAATCTACCAATTAAATAAACTTCAATTTTATTAGAATCATAATCTTGGTTAGATTTTAAAATAACAGCCCCTTCATGTTTGACACTGGTCGTAATGAATTCTTTTGCTTTATTTTCAAAAACCTGAACTTTTAGAAGGTTTAAAAACAATACAACACTCGGAACTATTACAATTATTGCAATACTTGTCGCAATTTGAGCTATTCTTTTTCTACGTTTTGAATTGGCATATTTTACCATTGGGAATCGTAAAATTTTTGCGATTAAAAAAGTAGTTAAAGCTATAAAAACAGCATTAATTGAAAATAAATAGATAGCTCCACCAGCATAATTAATATTTCCTATTGCTAAACCATATCCAACAGTACATAGTGGAGGCATCAATGCGGTGGCTATAGCTACTCCAAATATTACACTTGCCATAGTTCCCTTTTTTGTTTTAGCAACAATTAAGGCTAGGCCACCAAAAATAGCTATCAAGACATCTAATATTGTAGGATAGGTTCTAGCTAGTAATTCTGGTGTCTCTTTGGTAAGGGGGGATATTGAAAAATAAAGATATGCAGTGATCACACTCAAAGCAACCATAACACCTAAGTTGATTAAAGACTTTTTTAAGCTTTCCACATCATTGATCGCTACGGATAAGCCTAGGCCAACAATTGGTCCCATCAATGGAGAAATTAACATGGCACCAATAACCACTGCTGCACTACTTACGTTTAGTCCTATCGAAGCCACAAATATGGAAAAAATTAATATCCAAGCATTGTGCCCTTTTATAGAAATATCTGATTTAACACTCTCGATAGTAGTTTCTCGATCGGTTTCTTCTCTGAGATCCAAAAGTTCTTTAAAGAAAAGCTTTAGTCCTTGCCAAGCAGATTCTTTTATTTGATCAAATTGTTGGTCTTCAAAAATTTCATTAGAATCTTCTATCTTTTTTTTTTCCTGCATCACAAGTATTTATTATTATCCTTAATTTTAATTTGGAGCTATTTTATATTTAAGATTAAAAATAATCTTTTATTTTAAAAAAACCTTTTTTTATAACCTAAAGTAATTCAACCTCAGCATTTGGATTAAATAAATATACTTTACCCGTATAAATTTCAACACACTCAAAACGTTTAACCCGTCTTGGTCCCCTTTTAAAAATCTTTCCATTATAAATTCTAAATCTACTACCTAAAGGTATTTCAAATATATAATTTTTATCGTTGGTAGCATCATATTCTTTAAGTGCTAAAGATAAGTTCGTATCAGTATCACTACTAGCTTTTGGGTTTTTAAAATGAATCGCTAAAAAAGGCAATAATTTATTTGGAAATATTTCTGGTCTTAGGTAAGGTAACATTAATTGCTGAAATGTTATTTTCCATTCAATTCCATGAGGTTTAATTGAATTTCCGTATTTTTTAAAAGTTATTAAATGAGCTATTTCGTGAATTAATGTAATTAAAAAGCGAAAATTATTTAGATTGGAGTTAACTGTAATTTGATGTTGCCCGTTGGACATTTTTCTATAATCACCGTGACGGGTAACTCTTTCATTAACAATTTTAAGATGAATATTATGTACAGTAATTAATTGAAAAACAGAAGCTATTGAAGCTTGGGGAATATATTTTCCAAGTATTTTTGACATTGGTTACATTAGGGAGTAGAATTAGAGACTTGTAGGACTTTACCATTATAAAATTGTTGCCCATTAATTGAAAACTGCATAATATATTTTGCTATTTGTTTTGCAGAAATACTCGCCTTATATCCAGGAAAGGCTTCTTCAAGCATTTCAGTTTGAACGGCACCCAATGCCAACACATTAAATGATGGCCCTTTTTCTTTATACTCTTCTGCCAATAGCTCTGTAAGCGCAATCAAAGCTCCTTTACTACTACTGTAAGCGCTTAAGCCAGGAAATTTCATACTCCCTTGGATTCCCCCCATGCTACTGATATTTACAACATGGCTCTCTTTATACATAAAGGGAAGCATTGCTTTGGTTAAAGCTGCCAAACCAAAAATATTTACGTCATAAACACTAATAAATTCATCTATGGAGGTCTCGGCAAATGGTTTGTTTAAAAGGGCTCCAGAATTATTAATTAAAATATCTACTTTTTTCCAGTTTTCTGCTACAAACTTTGAAGCAGCTTGAATATCGTCTGAATTTGTTATATCAAAAGGAAATATAGTACAACCATTGAGGTTCAAACTTGATATGGGTAAAATATTACGTGATAAAGCTAAAACATTAAATCCTGCATCTGTAAAAAGTTTTACAAGTTCGTAACCTATCCCCCTACTGGTCCCTGTGATAACAACATTTTTCATTTACACAAACATGGTTACAGGGTTTTCAACATATGTTCTAAAAGTTTGCAAAAAAGATGCTCCAGTAGCACCATCTACAGTTCTGTGGTCACAAGCAAGAGTGACAGTCATTGTATTACCAACAACTATTTGTCCATCTTTTACAATTGGTTTTTGAACAATAGCTCCAACAGAAAGTATTGCAGAGTTTGGTTGATTTATAATAGAGGTGAATTCTTTTATTCCAAACATCCCTAAATTAGATACTGTAAAGGTACTACCTTCCATTTCTTCAGGTGTTAGTTTTTTATTTCTTGCCTTAGCCGCTAATTCTTTTACATTGGTTCCAATTTGACTGTAAGTCATTTGATCAGCAAATTTTAAAACAGGTACTAGCAAACCGTCGTCTACTGCAACCGCAATTCCAACATGAATATGTTTTGCGATTAAAGTGGAGGTATCAGTCCAGTGAGAATTAACTTTTGGATGTTTACGTAATGCCATAGCACTGGCTTTTACCACCATATCATTGTAAGAAATTTTAACGTTCGGGTCTGAATTAATTGCTGCTCTAGCAGAAATTGCATTGTCCATATTTAACTCAATAGTCAAATAATAATGGGGAGCCATAAATTTTGACTCGCCAAGACGTTTTGCAATAACCTTTCGCATTTGAGAATTTTTCACCTCTTCAAAGCTTTCCTCTCCAACAGGAATGTAAGATGCAGAAACAGAAGAAACAGGTTGGTAATTTTCAATATCACGTTTTATAATTCTTCCTTGTTCTCCGCTTCCTTTTAATTGCGATAGGTTGATCCCTTTTTCTTCAGCTAACTTTTTTGCAAGTGGTGAAATAAATATTCTTTGATTTGAAGTTGTATCACTGATAGCTACTGTTTTTTTTGGAGTTTCAATTTTCACTTCTTCAACAACGGGAATGGCTATTTCTTTTTCAGCCTGAACAGGAGTGCTTTTATCGTTTGAAGAAAAATTTTCCAGTAAGCCAGAAACATCAGTACCTTTAGGACCAATTATGGCTAATACTGAATCTACCAACGCTGTTTCTCCCTCTTTTACTCCTATCTCCAACAAGACACCAGAATAGAAAGATTCGAACTCCATCGTTGCTTTATCAGTCTCTATTTCAGCAAGTATATCGCCTTCCTCAACAGTGTCACCTTCTTTTTTATTCCAAGTGGCAACAGTACCTTCTTCCATGGTATCACTTAAACGGGGCATCGTTATCACTTCTACTCCATTTGGAATCACTATTTGAGAACTCTCTTTTGATTCTGTACTCTTAGGTTCTGAGCGAGGTGCTGGTTCTTGTGCTTTATCCACTTTAGAAACAGTCGAACTATCTGGATTAATAAGACCTGAAATATCTTCTCCTGGATCACCTATAATAGCTAGCAATACGTCAACTGGTGCGGTCTCTCCTTCTTGGACACCCACATGAAGTAGCGTTCCTTCGTTAAAAGATTCAAACTCCATCGTTGCTTTATCGGTTTCAATTTCTGCTAAAATATCTCCTTCCGAAACTTTTTCACCTAATTTAAAAAGCCATTTAGCTACGGTCCCTTCCTCCATTGTGTCGCTTAAACGCGGCATATTTATAACTTCTGCCATATAAATTTATATTTTATGTGATAAAAAGGGGTAATCTTCTTGCTCGTAAACAACATCGTACATTATATTTTTATCAGGATAAGGTGAATCTTCGGCAAATTGCTCGCATTCAGCAACTAAATTCTTCACTTTTTGATCAATTTCCTTTATTTGCTCTTCTGTTGCGTATTTCTTATCTATAAGGATGTTTTTGATATAGCTAATAGGATCTTCTTCTTGCTTGTCTGCTACTTCTTTTTTGGTTCTATAATGTTGTGCATCACTCATTGAATGGCCTCTGTAACGGTATGTTCTAATTTCTAAAAATGTAGGTCCATTTCCATTTCTTGCTCTTTTAATAGCTTCATCAAGAGCTTCAGCTACTACTTCAGGCTTCATCCCGTCGACAGGTTTACAAGGCATGTCATAAGCCAATCCCATTTTCCAAATTTCTGAATGATTAGCAGTTCTCTCAACAGACGTTCCCATAGCATAACCGTTATTTTCAACACAGAAAACAACAGGTAAATTCCATAACATTGCTAAATTCATTGTTTCATGAAGCGAACCTTGGCGCATTGCTCCATCTCCCATGAATGTCAATGTCACGCCACCTCTATCAAAATACTTATCAGCAAACGCAAGACCCGCTCCTAGAGGAATTTGTCCTCCAACAATACCATGCCCTCCATAGAATCTATGTTCCTTGGAAAATATATGCATTGAACCACCTAAACCAGAAGAGGTTCCGGTACCTTTCCCGTACAATTCTGCCATGACTTTTTTTGGATCTACCCCCATCCCAATAGGTTGCACATGATTTCTGTAAGCAGTAATCATTTTGTCTTTGGTAAGATCCATTACATGAAGGGCTCCTGCAAGGATCGCTTCTTGGCCGTTGTATAAATGAAGAAACCCTCTTACTTTTTGTTTGATATAAACCTGAGCAAGTTTGTCTTCAAATTTTCTCCAGAAGTACATATTTTCGTACCAATCGAGGTAGGTTTTTTTTGTAATTTTTTTCATAATATTTCCACTATTATAAAATTAGGTAGTTTTAAATACAGCAGACAAAAATACTATATTATTAGCATCTACAAAATTATAATTCTTAAAAGAATTATAATCAAAAAAAATAACTTTTGAATGGGCAATAAAAATCTGTTAAAAAGATTAAGAAGGATTGCAGATTATAAAAAAGTACTATCAAAAATAAAGGGTAATATATTTTTTACGGAGTTAGATTTTACGACCTTACCCGATTCTCCCATAAAATATATTTCGATTAAAGAATTTTGTTTCACCTCATACTCAGCTAAGACTTGCCTACAAGCCCCGCAGGGAGGCACCGCTTTGGTGATTTTAGTATTGAGAGATTTTGCGGAAATAGCCATAGAATGAACCGTGGCCTTTGGATATTGAGATCCAGCATAAAATATGGCAACTCTTTCAGCGCAAAGACCGGAGGGATACGCTGCGTTTTCTTGATTATTACCTGTAATAATCTCTCCTGAGTTTAATTGCAAAGCTGCACCTACTTTAAAAGAAGAATAAGGCGCATAAGCTCTATCACGAGCTTTATGCGCCTTATCCATTAGTTTTTGAATCGAAACTGGTAGCTTTGAAACGCTTTCAAATACATCTAAGTTTATTTCGATTTTAATATTTTTCACAGAGTCTAGTATTCGTCATACTCATCGCCAAAGTTAAATGTTAAACCAAAACGAAGGGTTCCCTCTAATGGACTAACTACTTTTGAAGTGGAAATTAAATATGAAATATCAATATTAATAGTGGTGTACTTAAATCCAGCTCCTAACGAAAAAAACTTTCTAGCTCCTTTTGTTACATGTTCGTTAAAATACCCTGCTCTAAAAGCGAAAACATCTCTATACCAATACTCTGCTCCTAATGCCCATGTTAACTCATTGAGCTCTTCACTAAATCCATTTGGCGCATCGCCAAACGATTGAAATACGCCCTTAAAAAAGTTAACATTTGGGTCTTGACCCTTATAAATAACTCCATTTGTATCGCTTATAAGAGTATCAACATTTGGATCATAAACACCATCACCATCAAAATCTTCAAAGGTTCTCTCGGTTCCATAAATTGGTGGCGTTGGTACTAGTAATTTGTTGAATTGTGCAGTAACACCAAGGGTATTGTATTCATCTAATATGAAATCAAATCCTGCACCTAGAGCAAGATTTGTAGGTAGAAAACTTTCTTGACCAGTCTCATCATATTTTAGTTTAGAACCTAAATTTGAAATATTAATTCCAGCTCTCCATCTTCCATCAAAACTATTCATTGGTATTTCTTCACTTTGATAATAGGATGATATATCTACCGCAAAAGTGCTTGCAGCATTTGCATCTTCAATAGCTGTTTGTAATTTTAAATCGGACCTTATGTATCGACCTGTTACTGCGAGTGCAATACGTTCGCTAACTCTCAAAGAATAAGTAAGATCAAATAACATTTCGTTTGGTTTTACAATAAGAGGCTCTTGATCAACAGTTTCTCTTAATTCAATCTCTCCACTACTAAAATATCTAAAACTTGCTCCTACAGCACTTTGTTCATTTATTCTATTGTAGTAAGTTATGTTACCTAAAAACACATCATTTACAAGCTTACCAAGATAGGGCGTGTAAGTCACCCCTATTCCTTGTTTGGATAGAGCAAAAGCAGCTTTTGAAGGATTCCATTGTTGTGAAAATGCATCGGCAGAAGTTGCGACACCCATATCTGCTAGACCTGCAGCTCTTGGGTCTGCTCCAATAAGTATAAAAGGGACTCCAGTTGTAATCACTCTTGAATCATTCGAGTTGGGTGTAATTGTAGTAATTACATTTTGAGCAAATGTGTTGTGTGTAAAATAAAATAACAAGGTAAAAATAAATACTTTTTTCATTTGGTTAAAATTTGTGCAAATATAAATTTAATTTTATAGAATAACGAGTTTTTCATATTTTTCGACTCGTTTGTTAGTAAGCGTTGAATTTACGGTGAGCTTGTATACATAGACCCCCTTGGCTATAGATTCACCAAAATCGTCTTTTCCATCCCAAATAATATCTCTTGATAAAAACCCATCGGTAGTAATAATTTGGTTTTTTGTCCAAATTACTTTACCCGTAACTGTAAATACTTGAATTTGGACCTCCAAGGGCTCAAAGGGACGATTGTGATTGAACCAAAACTCTGTATAATCGACAAAGGGATTTGGGTAATTTAAAATATTGGTAATTTTTAAATCGTCATTACCAGCTACTACAAATTGTATTTCGGAGGTTGCAGAGTTATTATAAACATCCCAAGCTTTGAAAGTTAAGGTATGTAAGCCTACCTCTAAATCTCTTAGTGTAAAAGAAGCGGTACCATTTGAATAATCATCAACATCTGCTTGGTAATAATCGTTAATGATAAAGGGATTGGATTCATCTCCATCAATAATTGCGATCATATCGTGGCCTATTCCACTTGCAGTGTTGATTCCATTTTCATCTGAAAGTTTTGCTATTAATATTGGTGAGTTGTTAGTAACACCACCGGAAACAAAACTTTCATCGTTCATAAAAAGGTTGATTAAAGGTCCTTGATTGTCTTCTGGAGCATCTTCATTTAAACCTCCAATCCTGACGTTTGAATTATATCCAGTTTGGTTATTTAATGAATTGTCTCTCTGTGAATAAAGACTTACACGTCCTGCACCAAGGGGTATTTGAGTGTCTCTGGGCATTATAAAATCAATTTCAAAAACTCCATCAGAAACAGTTGCTTTTCCATTAAACAAGACTGCACCTAGAGTTGTAAAGTCCATTATTAATAATTCGCCCGATTGGGTAACACCGTCATTACCAAGGGTACTCCTCTCTCTGTTTTTATCGAATAACTTAACCTCAAGCACACCATTATAATCCGTTAAAATATTTCCATTGTTATCTCGAATTTCTCCACCTAATTTAACCTTATCTAACGCTTTTAAAATTTCTGTTGACTCTAAAATTGGTATATCATTTAAAGTAGTTAATTCAATTTTTTGTTTAGGAAAAGCTAGTCGCATTGAGGGGTCTCCAATAAAAAAAACTACTCTTCTATTTAGACTTCCTACGTTATTTTTTGCAATTCTAACTGCTTCTGCTGGAGTATTAGGAATATCTCTATCATATCCAAATAATTCTGGAGCTAAAAGATCATTAAAATCAACCGCAGTTATGGTTGAAATAGATCTAGTGGTAGTGACCAAAGCAATTGCACCTCCATCCTTATTCCAATAAGAAAGTTCTCCTGCAGTGATTCGCTGGGGATTATCAAATTTGGTGAATTCGCAGGTGACTGTTACAATGCAAGAAAATTTATAATTATTTCTTAAATTTTGTGCTGTTTCTTTTGTAAATATAAATTCGGAAGCCAATCCATCTTCACCTCCATGACCGAGATAATTTATTATTAACGCTCCTGTTTCTAACGCATTTTGAAATTCGTTGTTGACATCTGGATATCGGTCTCCTCCGGCAGAAGCGATTTGTTGAAAAGAATCCGAATGAAGTTTTATGACATTGATAGTTGGTTTTTCGGTGGAAACTTCATCACCTAATCTGTCTAAATTTTTTTGTAAAGATTCAAACTCCCAAATTTCATCTACATCATCAGAAACTAATACAAAATCGTTACGCCAATTCCCATAAGATTGTTTCGAATCGTATTTTATAATTTTATCAACCATAGCATTTGCTAATAGAAGGTCATCTGCTAAAATTCTTCCTACAGCAATATCTAATTTTTCATTTGACAGCATTAATCCTTCTTCTGGGTCCATATTTCCATAAAAATCGTCCGACATAAAAGAAGAAAATGTACTGTTACTGAACAACCTATGGTATGTTGGCACTACATTATTATTATTGGATATACGATTTTTATAATCGTATGAAGTGTCTCCGAATAAGCATAAATATTTTATTCGTTTATCCTCTGAAGATGCGTTATCATAAATATATTTTACAAAATTTCTGATGGCTACAATATCTTGTTTCCCTGAACTAAATTCTTCATAAATTTCATTTAACGTAATGACTTTTATATTAATTCCATCCACTTGATATCTGTGATCAGCAAGTTTTGTTGCTGCTTGTAGCAGAAATGAGGGAGTGATAATTAAATAATCTATATCCTTAAAATTTCCAGACTCGTCATTAAAAATAGTCCCTTTTAAATTTTGATTAGGAACATACGATTGACTAATTTTTGTAGGTTGGTAATAGTTAGAGGGGTTTACGGCAACATATTCTTTAGATTCTCCAAGGTTTGCCTTAAATAAAAACAAGGAATTACCTGCATTCACTTTTGAAACAATCAACCTAGGATTAGTGATATCCCATACTTGAGAAAATTGTGAAGCGTTACTAATTTGATATTCTCCGATTCCTGAAGTTGTACTTGCTTGATTCCATTTAAAAGTCATTTGTTGATTATCTCCTCTGAGTAAAACCAGGGCCTCTGCACTTATGTAATCGAGATAGCCTATGCTTGAAGGATTGCCACCGTTGTTATAAATCAAATTAAAAACAATATTTTCATTACCCGATGGAAACTCTCCAACAAATTGTTTTGAATTCAACAATGTAGGATCTTCAATAGGACTAAAAATCAGAGGATCTAAACTAGTTCCATTAATTGAAATCGCCATAGATGTACTAGTTTCAGAAGCAGAAGCAACTTTTACTTTTACATTCATTAATTCTCCAGAAACTATATTTGGAAAATTTAATGTAAAAGCTTGTTCACTTTCTATGTCAAAGCGATTACTGAGCCATCTTCGACCTACTTTGGCAGGATTAAACTCGTCACTTTCAAAAAATTGATAACTATTGTACTTATCAATAATGGTAGTTGCCTCACCAGAGGGTTCCACCATTTGTTGAATTCTATTACCTAAACCTCCACCAGAAACTATATAATAGTATGATTCGTCACTATAAGGGTTGATATTCGTATCAAAATCATCTCCTTGAAATACTTTTGTGCCAACACCGTAAAATAAAATAAAATCATTATTATCAAAATTCCCATCCTCTTCGCCTATTATTTGTATGGAATTTTCTATTAAATCAAACTCATTATTATCTATATTTTTAAATGGAAGAGCTTTTCCACCATTCCCAAATATTTTTATAGTACGAGGATCTAAATTGTCGAAATTCATACCAATGCTAGTTAAAAAACTTTTGTCTATTCTGTGGACACCTGTTTGATCAACTTTAAATTTATACCAATCTCCTGAAGCTAAAGCTGAATTTGAAACAGGAATCGTTTTCAATGGCCTATTTTGATTACTATATTTGTATGAAATTTTAAATGAAATAATTTTTTTAGGGACACCATTTACATTGATTATTGGGTTTATGAGGATAGACGTGTAAAATTTATCTCTAGCTTTTCCACTTTTTAATTTAGCAATATGTTTATCAATTAGAAGCTTTTTATTAACGATTTTTAGTTCATTGTTGGAAAGTTTTTTATAAATGATGTTTGATATTTCTAATGAATTTTTATCAATATAATTAATATCCTCCCATTGTTTGATAAAATTCATTTCTTGATTTATCAATAAACGAATTAATACCTCTGAATTTTTATCATTCACAGTGTTTTTTTGTGAAGTTGAGCTCCATTCACTCTCATTAGTGTTATTCCAGTCTAATTCAATGAGTTTATCTTGTCCAACTAATGTAATCGGAATAAGTATAAGAGTAAAAAAAAGTATAAGTTTTTTCATATTTATTAGTAACGTAACAAATATAAAGTTAGTATGACGAAAAAATTAAAATTAGAAAAACTCTTTGTCTTATAATATTTAAAAAAAATATTCGTTAACAGTATTGATAATTAAAAAACATATTGTTTTAATATTTGAAATATTATTGAATTATTATCGTTAATTACTATATTGCAATCCAATTTTTTCATAACTTAAAACTATGAACTTTAAAAACAATTTAGCACCAAAGTTGCTTATTTTATTTGTTACTTCTTTATTATACGTAAGTTGTAACCAAGGAAGAAACTATAAAGATAGCTCAAGAGCTACCGGATGGAAAATGAATGCCAAAGAAGGAGGCTTCCAATACAATGCAGAAGCAAAAGAACAAGAAACTGGCCCAGGTCTTGTATTTATTGAAGGTGGAACATTTACTATGGGTAAAGTACAAGACGATCCAATGCACGATTGGAATAACTCTCCAAACCAACAACATGTTCAATCTTTTTACATGGATGAGACTGAAGTTACTAATTTAATGTATTCTGAATATTTAGACTGGTTAAAAAAATTGTTCCCCCCTTCTGAAGAAAACTATAAAAACATTTACAATGGAGCTATTCCAGACACGTTAGTTTGGAGAAATAGACTTGGTTATGCTGAAGTAATGACAAATAATTACCTCAGACATCCAGCATTTGCTGATTACCCAGTTGTTGGTGTAAGTTGGAAACAGGCTGTAGAGTTTTGTAATTGGAGAACTGATCGTGTCAATGAGCAAATATTGGAAGAAAAAGGCTTTATTACGAGAGATGCAAAGTATGGTGTAGAAGCTGGCAAAACTTTTAATAGTCAAACTTATTTGAACTCACCTACCCTGAGTTATGGAGGTAATGATTCCATAACACGTCAATCAAAATCAACTCAAGCTAGAATAAAAAGAAACAAAGACAGCATCAATATTTATGTACAAAGGAAAGATGGCATTTTGTTACCCGACTACAGACTACCCACAGAAGCAGAATGGGAATATGCAGCACTGGGGCTTGTTGGTATAAGAAATTATAACGTTTATAGGGGGAGAAAAAAATACCCTTGGGAAGGTCAATATACGCGTTCAGGAAAAAGAAAATCCAAAGGAGATCAATTAGCAAACTTCAAACAAGGTGATGGTGATTACGGAGGAATTGCAGGTTGGAGTGACGATGGAGCAGATATTACTGCTGAAGTAAAATCGTACGACCCTAATGGTTATGGATTATACGATATGGCTGGGAACGTTGCAGAATGGGTTGCTGATGTATACAGACCAATAGTTGACGATGAATTTAGTGATTTCAATTATTTCCGTGGAAATCAATACACAAAAGATTTTATTGGTAACGATGGAAGAGTAAAAATTGTGACTGCAGATTCGATTGTTTATGATACTTTAAATAACGGAAAACTTATCGCCAGAAATTTACCAGGTGAAATTTATCAAATTCCAGTAGATGATAATGAGACTTATTTAAGAACAAATTTCTCAAAAAGTGATAACAGGAATTATCGTGATGGTGATAAAAAATCTACAAGATACTTTCAAACATTTAGCGATGATGAAGATGAAGATAAAACCAATATAATGTATAATTCTCCAGTTCATAACAGATCAGATCGTCAATTTGATAAAACTACCACTAGGACTTCATTAATTAGTGATGAATCACGTGTATACAAAGGAGGTTCTTGGAGAGATAGAGATTATTGGTTGGATCCTGCCCAGCGAAGGTATTTTCCAGAAGATATGGCCACTGATTATATAGGTTTTAGATGTGCTATGTCAAGGCTTGGATCAAAATCTAAAGAAGGAAAAAGACCAAGAAACTAGATAAAAATAAATAAGAAAAAACCTCTTCAACAAATGAAGAGGTTTTTTTGTACCTTTAATTGTATGAAAATTGAAGAAATACATTGTCATTTTTTAAAGTCTTCTGGAATTTGCACTGACACTAGAAACATTGCAAATGGTTCTATTTTTTTTGCTCTCAAGGGAGCTCATTTTAATGGAAATAAATTTGCTCAATCTGCTCTTGACAAAGGAGCCTATAAGGTAATTATAGACGAAGAAAAATATATAAATGACCATTCAATTCTAGTTCCTAATGTTTTAAAGACTCTTCAAGAATTAGCTACCTTTCACAGAGTTTATCTCAATATTCCTATCATAGCACTTACTGGAAGTAATGGAAAAACAACTACCAAAGAACTCGTAAATGTAGTTTTATCAAAAAAATTTAAAACGGTTGCCACCATTGGAAATTTTAATAATCATATTGGAGTACCGCTTACATTACTAAATATGAATAAAAGTACCGAATTAGGTATTGTGGAAATGGGAGCAAATCATCCTGGAGAGATCGAATTATTATGTGCGATAACAAAACCTGATTATGGCTATATTACAAATTTTGGAAAAGCCCATATTGAGGGTTTTGGAAGTTTAGAAGGTGTAATTAAATCAAAATCAGAGCTGTACCAATATCTTAGAGCAACAAACAAGACGGTGTTTGTGAATGACAACGATAAAAATCAGAACAAAAATTCTGAACACATTAAAAAATTTACATTTGGAGATAAATCACAAAATTGTGCTCCTCAACTTATTGATTCTTCGGACGGATTACTATTGTCATTTGAAGGCTTGACAATCCAAAGTCATTTAATAGGACATTATAATTTTAATAATATAGCTGCTGCCATAACCATGGGATCTTACTTTGGAGTTGATAGTATGAATATCAAAAAAGCGATTGAAAGCTATATTCCTGATAATAATAGGTCACAAATAATAAAAAAAGAAACCAATACCGTCATTTTAGATGCCTACAATGCAAATCCGACGAGTATGATGGCGGCACTACAAAACTTCGTCCAGTCAAACAGTCCTAATAAAATAGTTTTTCTTGGAGACATGTTTGAATTAGGTGTTACCTCTGAAGAAGAACATCAATATATTAGTGATTATCTAGAAAAAAAATTTGATGGGCAATGTTATTTAATTGGAAATGCATTTTATAAAACTACTTCCAATGTGGCCAACATAAAAAAATATCCATCGTTTGAGAACTTAAAACCTATACTAGAGAACTCCTCTTTTTTAAACACTCATGTTTTAATTAAAGCCTCTAGAAGTATGGCCTTAGAGAGAAT
>Ga0206123_10002496_pt1 | contig 16049 bp, 9 predicted proteins | sample Helgoland_Spring_2_FD_160086 | JGI IMG/M metagenome (GOLD analysis project Ga0206123, IMG submission 160086) | Pelagic subsurface seawater microbial communities from Kabeltonne, Helgoland, North Sea - Helgoland_Spring_Bloom_20160316_1 | ecosystem: Environmental > Aquatic > Marine > Epipelagic ...
CAAAGGGGGCCCTTTGCCCAATTACCGAAGGATTGGTAAAATTGAACGCTCACAGCCAATTATGGAGGAGGCCATTTTCAGTCCTGATGGAAAGTTCATGTGGACGGGCTCAGAATGGATTCCTGCTCCTCCAGAGGCTATGGATCTCAGCGATACTGATGAGGCTACTCGTTCTCAAATAGAAACCTTGAGTCATGACAGGATACCGATAAATTATCCAACTTATGTACAACAAGCAGAGTTTTCTTACTTAGTGGCTGGAGCCATAATTTTGATTATAGTTTGGTTTATTTTTGACAACTATCAATTTAATGTTCGTGGAAATATATTGTTTGGTTCCTGTGGTTTGTACGGGCTCATGTCTGTTGCTGCGGGAATTAAGGGGAAAACAGTGGCTGCACACCCGAAAGAAGCAGTATTGTTTGAATTACAAAATGGGCATGTTAGTTATGCTGAATTAGAAAAAAAGATAGGAATTGATTCAAAAGAACTTAGAAAGATTCTGACTGAATTAGACCGTGAAGGAGTTATCAACGTTAACAAAATCGATTCATAGAAACCCAAGTAACAAATTAGTGAATCAGAGCATAATATAATCCATTAGCATACAAATCAATGGGGTTATGCATAAACCCCTTGAGTTAGAATCACTGAACCTAAGGGTTAGCAGTGGGCCTTGTCAGACGCTACCGTTCCGACATGCATCTCACGTGAGGGTGTACATAGGGCTGCAGCAAGTGGGGTTGGACTCTCAGAGATTTGAATTCGTGCTAGATTATATTTGTTATTTTGCTGACAATGTTTATATTAAATCGATACATGGGATAAATAATGTTTGATGATCATTTGGCCGAATTATTCGGTCCAGAACTTGAGAACTGGATGGAAAAAAACAATCTCATTGGCGAATTTATTAGTTGGTCTGAAATTGAAGTTCTCCCCGACAACCATCCTGATCATGATAAATCACTAGAGGAGCATTCGGAAGATGAAGAAACTGCTTTCCACCTACGCGGGGATTCAAATGTCAGCATTATAGTCACACTTCATTCCGCCACCATCGTCGAAAAATCTGAGAATTTTCCAGAGCATCTTCTAAATGAACTGAAGGAAATGGCATTAAGCGGTCAAGTGAAGTATCAATTAAAAGAATTATAATTTCGAAGTGGAGTATTTTTTTCTCATGAAAATCCGAACAAAATACCCTTAGCTTTTGATTAAAATTTCACGTTTTCTCTTATGGGACGGTACAGACAAGCGACATATCATTTCCATGAAATCGCAAGGGTTCTTTCAAACCCCTCAAGACATTATGGGGAAGTACAATGGGTGTTCAGTCCCCCAGTACACTCGCTACCCATGTATACGCACACGAGCACAAGGGGTCCCCTATTATTCAAACTAGTAAATTAAAGGTCCCAATCTATTTTCCAAACTACTGATTCAACATTAGTATGAAAGTTTGTCCAATCTAAATGTGCGCTATTCTGGTAAATTATTCGTAATAACAGTCTCTAAATTTTCAGCTAGTCTTGGCCCAAGTAGCACCATACATGTTAGCGAGTGAATTAGATCTCTCAATGCTTCGATATCATCGACAGCAATTGGTCTTCCAAGGTTGTAATAGTCACGCCAAGCCAACCAGTTATTGATTACCCGATGGCCGCCTATCATGAAATTGAAAACGGCTTCGGGAATTTGAGGTAGCCTCACGTTCTGCCCATGATTGAGAACTAAGGTGACCATTCTTCCGCCAAGAATTTCAATAATTTCATCCTCCTCCATTTCCCAAGTAGCCATAATCGATTCGAACTGCTCATTCTCAGTATCGATATCCGAATAAGAGTGTACTTGGAACCGGGGGCGTTCCCTAGGGTCTATTCTCCCCTTACCAGTTACTTCAGCACACCAGTTGGTAATTCTAAATTCTAGCATATGATTACCAACGTTATCAATCGGAATGAGTTCGCCCAACCAATCATGGACAGATGTTTGGAAATTCTCAAAATTATTTATCTGTGTAATCTCTGTAGCCGACAAGTCACGAAGGAATTGCCCTAGTTGGGAGGAATATTCCAACACCTCTATCCTGTCATCGCCACATGGAAATGGGATTCTGCTCCCAAGACCAAACGAAGATACAGGAATCTCCCCATAATCTGTAGCACACATGATGGCTAGAACATGAGACCAAACAGTTTCTGCCGCTTCTCCAAGCTCATTGATAGTATCTGGCTGTTGCCCGTACAACTGCTCAAAAACCTCTTGATTAAGATTGGGCATTCTCAGTGCACCATTATCAAATGTAGGTAGCGCTGCAATAAGATTGGACTTTGTAATATTACGTGTTCCTCCTGTTGGAGTCTCTTCCTGATGTGGGATTCCATAGAGTTCGCAGAAACGAGCAACATCTTCCCGGGATGAACCCATAAGCCTTGTTCTTCTGATATTATAGTAGATTGGGAGACATTGTGCATTCTGAAAAACAATATTCCTATTACCGGCCATGTATGGTGTGAAGAAAGCATTCATGTGGGAATCACGCATAATCTCTCCCGTAATGATAACCCAGCCATTTGTCTCGTTCCATCGCACGGCTTCAGTAACTGGTTCATGCCAAATTTTTGTAATATTTGGATCGTAGTATGAGTGTACATGGTTGAGTGGCTTGACGGTTACCATGCGAATATTATTCTCCACAAAGCCTCCACCAGCAACGATGGCTGCGTGTACATTCTGAGGGATGTACCGAGAACGCTTCATGGACCACAAATCAAACTGATGCCCCTGTATAGATTCACGGGACGCTTCAAGGGCCTGCTGGAAATTAGGTATGAAAAATTGATTTTCACATCGAAGTTGAAGTGTTATTTCATCGAGGTGAATGTAGGAGAGGTTGCGATTTTCCTCCATTGCTGGTTTGTTAACAACAGCGATATCGGAAATCTCGATCCAAGAATCGAATTCCTCAAGTGTTGTGTAGAATATGTTGTACCATGTGTCCATGTGAGGGGCTGCAAGTGTCACTTGTATATCTGAAATATTCTCGGCCTCATTTCTAAGCGTTGCCAATTTATCAACGCCAGTTCCTGGAGTAATTGTTCTATAATGAATACAGGGTTCTTCGCTTCGATCATATGTCAAGATGCACGATCCAGTATCGACATCAAACACCTTCCCCCGCTGCCATGTTCCTGACCTTCTTTGCTGTCCGCCAAGCATATCAAAGACGGTGTCGTAACTTTGGTGAAGTTCCCGCCTCATGCCACAATAAGTCTGTGCAATCGCAGCTGAATCTGGAACGACAAAACAGGTAATTAGGTCATTCTGCTGGGAGGCGTCTTTGAGCAAGGCAATCCGAATGAAACAGAGAAAAGGGTCATACAGAAAGTTCGATGGTTTCTGCCCTCTATCGTTTTTTTCTTGATGATAAACATCCCTCCAAGGACGGATTAATCCCTTTATTGTTGCTAAATTTTGATAGCCTTCATCCGGTGAATCCGACCCCTCCCAAGGAGGATTGCCGATTATCACATCCAGCGGAGTATTTTGCTTTAGATTGTTAACATCTTGACGATTCGGGTTTTGCAGATGTGCAATTAATTCGTCTCCTTCAAGGTCAGATAGCCATCCTTGTCCGACTGCCCCTCCTTGCCAACCCTCTATTGCATCAGTAGTGTAGATTTGCGGCCTGATTTGCGCATCTTGGATTCCAAGATCCCCTAGAAGCAATTCTAATTGGAACGTCGTGAAAACGACGCATGCAGGTTGGATGTCGAATGCAAAGATTCGCCCCGGCTCTTGAGGCGTGCCAATCGCTCTTAGGATTGCATTTCGTGCTATTGGCTCCCGTTCAGGGTTTCCATTCAAAGTTGCATTGTAAATGAATCTCAAAATTCCAAGATAGAATCGTCCAGTTCCCACACAAGGGTCGAGTACCCTTACTCGCCTTGCAGGAATTCTCTCGTGATCAGCAAGGAGGCCTCTGGCATAGACCCCTCCTCTCGACATAAGCCTTTGATGCGTTCGAGCAATCATGAATTGAACGATTGGAAACGGCGTGACTCTAAGGCCAAGTTCTTGTGACTGGAATTCAATCTCCCCTTGCCGCATGAAAGCAAGCATAATCTCCTCAATGGTATCGGACTCCTCGAAATTCAAGTTCGAGGAACTCAAGACAGCGTCCGCTCTTTCAAGATCGGTAGCCAAATTCATCGCGACCCGGTTCAATCGGATATTGTTGAACATTGAACGAATAAGCACATCACGGATAGGAGTATCTCTGTTCAAGAGGTCATCGGGGTTTTGGGACCTGGAAATGAGTAGGCCAATAGCGAAAACCTGCCCACAAAGCATGTTGTGGGCATCGTCATCTGATGCAGGCGCGAAAACCCTCGCATCACGTAGTATAGACATTCTAATTTGTTCTATTTGCTGGTCCTCATAAGGTGTACTGAATCTTTCATAGATGCCTCGGTAGACATTCATCAAAGACATGATTACACCATTTCGTGTGTTATCTATTGTTGCCTCAATATCTTCAAATTGGACCATCCATGTCCTGAACTCTTGCGCCGCAGTAAGTACTGCTTGTTCACCCAAATCTCCCAATGTCCAGAACTCTGCCTCACTCGGGGCAATTTGGTGTTGATTAATTACCGTAATGTCACCGTTTACAATCTGAAGGTGGAGGTATTCCCAGTAATTGGTAAAGATTAGATTCGGACAAATCTCTTCGAGGTACTTACGTAATTGATTACGATTTGCTGGAAGCGCATCATTCGCAATTAACTGTTGGAGATTTGTAGAATGTGATTTTGCCTCCACCAGACAATACATTCGTTCCGCTTGTGGTGAGGCGCCTTGATGATAAAGACGAAAATCAGGGCGCCCGCTGTCGAATAGCCCCTCCTGTCTAACCTCTGTGTTCTGAAGAACGCGTTCAAGGAGTTGTTCGAATGCATTGTAGTAACGGGTCTCTGGCCCCGCTGCTTGCTCATCGGCTCTGAGATCATAAAAACTAGTGAGAAATTGTCGCATTGTGGCAAGTAAATCTGCATGACATTAAATCTTTTCCCAGCATAATCGCTTTCGGCTAAATTCAGTGGGTATATGTAAAAAACCATTGCTTAGATATTGGTAAATCAAAGGGCTTGCAGCGGGTCGTATTCGTCCCTACCGTTGTATTCGTATAGGAACACAACGGGGGACCTCGTGTTAGATGACTTCGAGTCTATCCTTGAGGATGTAATCTCAGAAGAGACCTGCAATATGCTCCGTCTATAGACTAGAATGAAATATCCGAGAAGTTTAGTTTTATAAGTAGGTAATTGATTTATACAAGTTGGAATACAAATAAATTATGGAGCATGAAGGCCAATTTGGCGTTCGCCATCTTTTTTCGTCATGTTTTTACCTTTTTGTCATTGTTATCATTTCAAGCGTTACATTTTCAACATATATTATTGAGCCTTTTATGAGGGATGGATCAATCCATAATCGGCCGAGATTTACTATAAACCAAATAGCTCTTGATACAATTGCTGAAGATGATTCAATGTCCGTCATTGCTTTTGGATCCTCTATGATGTTCAAAGGTCTCGATGGAGGATGTGTTTCTGATAACTTACAAACAGAGGCTCTTGTGTACAACTTAGGGCAAATCTCTTCTCGACATTACACGGATATGATGCATATTCCAAGAACTATATTATCTAACCCAGAATTAGTTTTAATCGAGGTTTCGCCTCATACGCTAAACAACCCAACTTTCGAAAAGGAACTAGATTATGTGGAGTTGCGATTTAAGTTAGATTCAATGTATCAATCTTCGATCGATTCTGGTGATTGGAGTGATTTGATACAACCCGGTCACGAAAGTTGGATTGCGACAAATGATTTGGAGAGGACGTATTTTCGTCAAGAATATATTCCTAAAGCAATCGAAGAAAGAATGTTGAACATTCTAATGGACGATACTTTTAGACACCCAGAGTGGACGACTTCTGGACAATTTGATTGGCTACCTCCTGTAGATTCAACGGAGTGGGAAGATTACCTACAATCCCCTTATTTTACTGATGATAAGTGGGGGTTTGATGGTATGACGACTGAAAAAAGAATTGAATATAATACTTCAAAGATGCGGGACTCTTCAAAATATTATCCTTTGAATAACTCTCTTTCAACTAAGGCTTTACATTATCAAATAACAAGTTTACTTAACAACGAAATTAAAGTGATGATTGTTAATCCTCCCCAACACCCTCTTTCTTTAAGTTACGTACCTGAAGGCCAATGGGATTCAGTAAATGAAACAATACAATATTACTCAAAAACCGGAGGTGTTTATGTCTTTGATCAACTTTGGGAAGTCGATTGGGGTGATGAACATTTTTGGGACAGAAATCATTTGGATGACGAAGGTAGATTAGAATTCTGTAATCGAATTAGTCCATTAATTGATTTAGCATTAGCGGATTAGTGATTTGATGGATTTTATTAATTTCGATTACTACACATTATTCCTACCAATTGTCGTATTGCTTGTAATGGCATCAAGAAGAAAACTTCGCCGCCAAATTTCAATTCTTCTGATTTCTAGTTATATCTTTTTCATTCTCGCTTCTGGATGGCATGTTATTCTCTTGATTATATCAACAGTAATTGACTGGTTTGCTGGTTCGAAGATCCACAATTCTGATAAACACAAAACTCGCAAAAAATGGTTATTAACCAGTTTGTTCGTGAATCTTGGTTTACTGTGTTTATTCAAATATATCGATTTTATAATAAAAAGTCTCAATCTGTTTACTATGAAAATTGGCCATGACCTTGATTTGGGAACACTAAATCTGATATTGCCTGTGGGAATTTCATTTTACACATTTCAAACTATGTCATATACTATCGACATTTACAGAAGAAAGCATACACCTTACGAGAATTTTATCGACTTTGCATGTTATGCCGCATTTTTCCCACAACTCGTTGCTGGACCTATTGTACGTTCTCAACATTTCCTTGAACAGATAAGAAAACCACTTGCATCAAGCGCATTTAGAACACGTTTAGGGTTGACATTAATCATCTATGGGCTTGCTAAGAAGATTGTAATCGCTGACAATGTTGCATTACACGTGGATAGCATTTTTTCGGAGGGTACCGCTCTGAATAATACTGCACTAGTTTGGTGGGGAGCTCTTTGCTTCGGGATTCAAATATATTGTGATTTCTCAGCGTACACAGATATAGCATTAGGATCAGCTCATCTATTGGGCATTGAATTACCAGAGAACTTTAAATCTCCTTACTCTGCGAGGTCTCCTCAAGATTTTTGGAGAAGATGGCACATTTCTCTCTCTACATGGCTTCGTGACTACCTGTATATTCCATTAGGGGGGAGTCGTGGTGGAACCAAAGTTTTGGTTTTTTCAATAATGGGGACCATGGTTTTAGGAGGTTTATGGCATGGAGCTTCTTGGAATTTCGTCCTATGGGGCGTAATTCATGGGTTATTATTGCTATTTCATAGGGCATTAGTGAAACTCAAGATTTTGAAGACTCTATTTTCCTACTTTCCGAAAGGGATGTCGCTATTCGGTTGGGTAACAACGCAATTTTTTGTTTTCATGACTTGGTTGATTTTTAGAGTTGAAGACACATCAATATTGGTTAGAGCACTAAAGTCTTACGTGTTCATCGATTCTAATTGGGATATTGATGAATTTTTGCAATCTTTACCAGATGTTAAGTTACTCGTTTTCTGCATAGTACTTTTGTTTATCGTTTTCCACGGGATTAGTTGGAAAGTTGGAGGTCTGAAGATTTGGATAAGTAAACAAAACCCAATTATATGGAGTTTAGTTTGCGGAAGTCTAATCTGCGCCGCAATATTGTTGAAGCCTGCTGAGAATGTTGAATTTATTTATTTCAGATTTTAGAACTCTGTTGAAAACCTTAATACTAAGCCTTGAAAGCTAAATTACAGATTATAGATGAAAATAATCACTTTTTGTTTGAATAAACTCGGTTAGATACTCCTACAACCCCCTAGTGAACCGATTTGGTTGTAGATGGGTTCTCTATGATCAGATAAACATCAAAATGAATTTGATTTAGTGATAGAATAAATGAATAACATATGCTCGCAAGGGTTCCTCCATAAAACCCTCGTACATAGGTAATGGCATTCACAAGGGTTTGCAGTGGGCCATATTGAACCGTACCCTTAGATTGGTTGCATCGAAGGTCAATTTTGACGTCAATCAGATGCGGGTTTCCCGGTACGAGCACTCCCATTGATTCAAGTGGTTTCGAGTTACAAGAAGCCAGCCAAACTACAACAGATTGATGTTTGTAAGGTTCTATCAAAAGTACGTCGAACCAAATCCAAATCCACATACACGATTTTGAAGGCCTACTTGCTCATGATGAACTGTCCGTCTTCAGACAGCCACTTCAAGGCGATTTCGATTAAATCGGAACCAGCCTCGTTGAAATCAATGGTTCACCGAGCAAATGTATGGGTCGTTTCGATATGCTGGTACATTCCTGTGCTGGTTACAATGTACGTCTGACCGTCAATGTAGTATGCCTCAGTGATGAAGTAAGTATCAAGGATAAAACCAAGTTCAATCAATTCATTGTTTGCGTTTATGACATTCATGGCATAGTAAGTGTTTGCGCACTGGTCGCAATCGGCCCAATGATAAAACACTAGTTCGTTGTTGTAAACATAAAGACCTGCAGTGTACATACTGTCCATATCTAGTGGAGTAGAGTTCCAATAACTCTCCACGTCAAAGGCTATCGAAACAGAATTTGTTGAGGTATCAAACTTGTAAAAGTTGGAATTGTAACTCGAAGTGATTAAAACGAAATAAACATCACCCTCGAATTCGAGGTAATTGTGAGGGTTAGACCAGCCAGATTGCCATTCATCATAGTTCGCAGTGTTCGTATTCAGGTTATAGGCGGTTAAAACGCCGGTGAGGGTATCGTAAACATGTAATTCACCGCCGTCTGTTCCGTTGTCGGCTGCGAACAAAATATGCGATCCAGTTTTGTGGACGTGGTACTGCTGAATATTGTTGTACATGCAATCATTTCCAATCCATGCATGCCCTGCTCCCGGGTTGATGTCTGCAATCATGTTGGTCGAACCATTTGCAGGCGTGTGTATCCAGAATTCCCTGCCATTCACTCCATTGTCTGCAAGGAAAAATACATGTCCATCCAGCACGTTAAGGCACTCTGGCGAACTGTCACCCGACAACGGGTTAAGATCGGTGACGCGCCATGTGGAAGCATTTGCGGGATTATGAGACCATAACTCCGTTCCGTGATTCACCGTTTCTGCCGAGAAGAACAAGGTCTGATTGACCACTCCAAACTCGGAAGGATGGGATGAGTAGGTACCCGGATTGATATCCATAACACGGGCTGTAATATTCATTTGCAAATCATACATCCACAACTCTTCGCCGTAGTTGCCATCATCGGCACTGAAAAACAACTTTGATCCTATTGTGGCGAATGTAGTATCACCATTGAATGCGTCGCCTCCAGAGTTGATACCATCGATGGAAACGGATTGCCTGGAAGAGAGATTGTACATCATCAATTGGCTCGTACCATTCTCGTCTGCGAGATAGAACACTTCTTCGTTGATTGTAGGTCCAAGCTGTTCCGAAGCAGAATGGATTGTTGTATTAAGGCCAGTTTTAGTGTTGAAATGATACAACGAACCATTTTGGCCATACGTATCGGATTGCATTAGGATATGCGGACCTACGTGATAGTTTTCTGAGTTAAACCAATCATTTACTTTTTCTTGTAAATTGACGGTGACACACATTTCTGTCTGTACTTCCACTTCATCAATGTCCAATATTCCATTGCCTGCCAAACCTGTGAATGTGCTGTTGTCAAACCCTTGCTGAATGGTTCGGTATTCGGTGCAAGTGGCGTACGGTGTACGGTCCATGACCACAAAGTGTTCCACTGTGACCTTGGTAAGCCATGCATCGGTACGAGGTGTTGTTTGGGTCGCAACACCGTTGCACACAGCCGATTGGTCGGTGATTTCGTTAGCGTCAAGTACACTGTTCTGGTTAAGATCCATGCCGACTTCAATAACGACGCCACCTTCAGCGCAGCCATGCAATGCACCAGAAAAGGAAGTGGCATTGGCGAGTGCGCTCATACCTGAGACACCATCTTCACCTGCTGTGCCGGCTTCACCTGCTGCGCCGGCTTCGCCTGCTGCACCGTCTTCACCTGCTGCACCGTCCTCACCTGCTGCACCGTCTTGCCCTGCCGAACCAACAGGTCCGATCAAGTCGATGAACGACCAGCCTGCCGTTGTGCATACTTGGAAGGCCGCATCTGCTTGTATGTGGTACAAACGTCCAAGAGTATCGCTGTTGCATGCTGGTAAATCGCTGCTATTTTCTACACTGTAAACCATCCAGTCGTCTGAGAGCGTTTCCACCGGAGTGGAGTCGTCAGCCGGTGGTGCATCGTCGCCACCAATGCAACCACTCAAGGGCATCAACAATAGTAGAGCAAGCAGAAACAAGGTGTAGATTCGGGGCATAAGGTGACGGTTTCAACGGGGGGATATCAACATTCCCGTAGTTAAAAACGGTCCATGCAAGGGGTTTGTTGTTGAAATTGTGTTTTAATACAAAGTGATGGAGGAATAAGTTGGAATTTCAACCGTATAAACGGTTAGGAACGCTTTAGTCGGGTGGAAGAACATATGCTGTACAATCAAACGGGTGAAGTTCAAATTCACAACTCCACCACCCTGCTCTAAGAGTTTGAATTCCATAAGGTTTGGACGCACAAGCGTTCGAACCCTCACCTTTGACGTCAATCAAATGCGAGTCTCTCGTTACGAAGAACTAAACGGGAGAAATTGGAATTGTCCGGACGGAACTTACGAGATTCCCGGTACGAGCACCAATCTCGCAGGAGAATTTAGATTTTGGTAAAATTAATAGACTTAGCACGCAGTAATTTTGCCATGCTACCAGGATCTATGCAGGAAATTAACGAGGAAGAGGGCGTTGTACTCCTTAGCTTAAACTCCGTTATGCGAATAATCTACTCATATTTCGGAGTTATTCTGTTTGTATCACTGGTTATTTTCGCCTTGGATTTGGTTGCGGATTTTCTCGAATCCGACAATTTTGCCGAGATCGAGGAGATTGCAACTTTTATTTCTCAATTGATACGAACATTAACCTATGGAATCGTGGGCACGGTTGGCATCGCTATTTTGATCAAATTATTAGCTGACATTTGGGGTTCGATGGCATATAATAAATCACTTAATCAAGAAGCGGCATTGTCACACTCCAGGAATTCACAACCAAGTTCCACAGAAGAATCAAATGAAATCACCAACACATCGGAAGTCAGCACAAGCGCTTCAAGGCCTCATTCATCAAGTCCAAGCGTGCCTCCATCTAGACCAGCAGGCCCACCTGCCCCTCCGACTCAACATGGCTATCAAAATTCGCAGGCTGAATCGGTTGGCTTTGATGTACCATCACCCCCTCAATCAAATTCGAGAAAAAAATTGTTTGATTTAATCACTTCACAAGGACATAGCATCGGAGAGTTCTCATTTTTTGAAGAGCGAATGACCACAGATGAAGGCAGGAGGTTGTTTTTCAACCATGCAGTTCAAAACAACATGCCAGTGGGCAGTTGGGAATCGTTTGAGCAAAAAATGAAACAATAGTACGAGGTCTACATTCGTCTTTATTTATACGGATAAAACCACTCAGTTTCCCGGTACGAGCACTCTCAGTTGACGCTTCTATAGTTTTACGCTTCTAAATATCGAACTCAAAAATAATACCGAAGGTTTCCTTAGCAATGAACAACTGGACAGATTATGTCCGCATCTGGGGAACCAAACCGTATCGCTGACATTATCGAGAATTCGAAAAATAGGACTCGAGAACTGAGAGAGATATTGTTGCGTACATTAGAACCAATTGTTGAGGAATTGGTACACTACATGGTTAAAGAATGCGTTTCACGAGATTATTTTCAGTTCATAATTTCCTTACCGGTAAGTTCCGAAACCAATTACTCCCATTCATTCGTAGATAAATTGTATTCTGCTGCTAGATCTAGCGACCTCGGAATCTCGCCAAATACAATTTTTGGGCAGTTACGAAATGATCGATCTAATCACAGAAGGGAATATAGGGCACGAGCAGTAAAACATGCATTTGATTCAGCAACAGGCCCAGGCCCCACGAATGCGCATGCCGATCGGGTTTTTCAACAAGCAAAACTATTGTTATCAACTGATAATGGAGTTGATTGGCCATTTGACTCCGACATACAGAAGCGGTTCTTCCACAGTGGGGATTATGAATTGTTGATGTCACTCATTACCGCAACTCCAGCATACGAGAGATATCTAATAGATCACCCAGATGAGTTTACCGCCGAAATTGGACAAACTGTGATGAAAAAATCAGACTCAGAACTTGTGAATTGGAGTGATTTCGAAAATGTCCTCAAGCGTATATTCTCTTTTCAAAAAGGCCGATTTACTGAACATAAGGGTGTTTTTCATAATTCATACTTTAGCACATTTGTGAGAGAGAGTGATTGGGGAACGGATATGTTCCGAATACCTAATGTTCCATCTGGTTTTGAAGAGGGAGACATACCGTTATTCGAAATATCCTCAGATTTTGAAGAATTCAATGTGTTGTCTGACCATTATGAACAATTTCAAATGGATTCTGTCGAAAAAAACTCGAATGTTGAGCCAGAAGAAACTTATTACCAAGAATTGGAAACTGTTGAAGTTGGTGAACCGGATTCCGATAAGAGAACCAAATCTCATTGGCTAAAGAAATGGTTTTCTAAAAAAGAAAAAGACACCGATCTCACAAAATTGGAAGAGCCATTGTCACATGAAGAGGAAGAAGAGGAAGAAGAGAATGAAGAGGTTCCATTGCCGAAACAATACCCTAAAATCTTATTTTCTAAGATCACTGAAATCTACCAATATTGCTTAGATGAAGATAGTGATGACTTAACTACAGATGAAACCGTTCTCGCATTAGAACATTATTCGGGTGCTAGGGGTGAACAAAATCTATTTTTTGTAGATTTTTCATAAAGCTGTAAGTTTCTTACCATGGTATTTACAGATAGTTTCCCGGTACGAGCACTCACAGTGATTCATGGGGTTTCGCCGCACAAGAATCCAGCCAAACTAGAAGTGAAAGATGCTTGAGCGCTGCTCATGCGCAACAGCACTCCTCTGTTCCTTGCCTTCTTGATGTTCACCGCAACCCTTGCTGGTTGTATTGGTGGAGACGAGACTTCAGAATCCGTCGACATCACGCCGTACACCGAACAAATTGATGCTAACAACGTCACCATCAATGATCTGCTCAGCAACATTTCCCAACTTGAATCGGATTATGCTGATTCTCAATCCAATGTTGGGCTTCTCCAGCGGGCCATCGAGAATCTCAGCGTAAGTCTTGCTACCCTCAACCAGGACATTGCCAGTTTGGAATCCGAAAAGGCAAGTTTGGAAACTCAACTTGCAAGTACACAAGGAGAACAAAATTCCACTGAACAAGATGTTGCAGAACTTCAAAGCGAACTCTCCGCACTCAATGCCTCGATCAACGAAAACATGTCCACTGTCACTTCTTTACAAACTCAATTATCCGCAGCCTTCTCTGATTTGTCCGAAGCCAATGCTCAAATTGCTCTTCTCGAATCAAATTGGGCCAATGCAAACGCCACAATTGAAACTCTTCTGACAGGATGGAGCGGAGCAAATTCAACCATCACTGACCTCGGTACTGGATGGAACAGTGCAAACTCGACCATCGCCTCCTTACAATCTGATTTGTCTGCAGCCAACTCAACCATTGCTTTGCTCCAATCTGGATGGTCGTCGACCAACCAAACAGTCACTTCGCTTACAAGCCAATTGACGGGAGCAAACGCCACCATTTACAGCCTTCAACAAGGTTGGAATACAGCAAATCAGACCATTTCAGGACTTTCAACAGGATGGGGGAATGCAAACCAGACCATTTCCTCGATGAGCACTGGTTGGGGTAATGCCAACCAAACCATCAGTTCACTGCAAAGTGATCTTGCTGCGGCAAATCAAACGATTGCATCTCTCACCACAGGGTGGAACGGTGCGAACCAAACGATATCATCGCTCACGAACGGATGGAGTGATGCAAATGGCACGATTTCAACTCTCATCTCGGGCTGGAATTCAGCAAATTCTACTATTGCAACTTTACAAACTGGTTGGAGTGGTGCAAATTCAACAATTGCATCGCTTATCTCAACATACAGTGCGGCCACCTTGTTTGAACTAGTCACGATTAGTTACTCGGCATATTGCCTTGGTGCTGCAAATCAAATGAACAGTGGTTTGGATAATGGCGATGGAAGTGGAACTGCTGCAGACGGACAGCTGAACGCCGATGAAATTGATTATTCATACATTACTTGTGCGAGAGCCATAATGGTCAAGGACATCATCAGCGGAAGTAGCAGCAGTTCTCCTGTCTGGTTCACAGCCGTTGGCAACACCCTCTTTTTCGTAGCCAACGACGGAACCAACGGATACGAATTGTGGAAGAGCGATGGAACAGCCTCAGGCACGGTGATGGTTAAGGACATTCGCAGCGGATTTTGGGGCAGTTCTACCTCCTATCTCGGAGCCTTTGGCAACACCCTCTATTTCCAAGCCACCGACGGAACCAACGGAAGAGAATTGTGGAAGAGCGATGGAACAGCCTTAGGCACGGTGATGGTCAAGGACATCTACAGCGGAAGTGGCGGCAGTTTTCCCAACGGCTTCACAGCTGCTGGCAACACCCTCTATTTCCAAGCCTTCGACACAACCAACGGATTCGAATTGTGGAAGAGCGATGGAACAGCCACAGGCACGGTCATAGTCAAAGACATCAACAGCGGAAGTGGCGGCAGTTCTCCCTCCTACCTCACAGCCGTTGGTAACACCCTCTATTTCCAAGCCACCGACGGAACCAACGGAACCGAATTGTGGAAGAGCGATGGAACAGCCTCAGGCACGGTGATGGTCAAGGACATCAACAGCGGGAGTGGCGGCAGTTCTCCCGGCGGCTTCACAACTGTTGGTAACACCCTCTATTTCCGAGCCGACGACGGAACCAACGGAAGCGAATTGTGGAAGAGCGATGGAACAGCCAATGGCACTGTAATGGTCAAGGACATCAACAGCGGAAGTGGTAGCAGTTCTCCCATCTACTTCACAGCCGTTGGCAACACTCTCTATTTCCAAGCCTTCGACGCAACCAACGGATTCGAATTGTGGAAGAGCGATGGAACAGCCTCTGGCACGGTGATGGTCAAGGACATCTACAGCGGAAGTAACGGCAGTGATCCCACCGAAATCTCAGCCGTTGGCACCACCCTCTTTTTCTCAGCCGACGACGGAACCAACGGAAGAGAATTGTGGAAGAGCGACGGAACAGCCTCAGGCACGGTGATGGTCAAGGATATTAACAGCGGAAATGGCAGCGGACTAAGTTATCCCTCCCTACTCACAGTCATTGGCTCCACCCTCTTTTTCAAAGCCGACGACGGAACCAACGGAAGAGAATTGTGGAAGAGCGACGGAACAGCCTCAGGCACGGTGATGGTTAAGGATATCAACAGCGGAAGCGGCAGCAGTTCTCCCTTATATTTCACAGCCATCGGCAACACACTCTTTTTCCGAGCCGACGACGGAACCAACGGAGACGAATTGTGGATGTATGGCCTCTTTTGAAATCATTTTCCTAAAGGTCCATTTCTCACCCAGGCCACAATTCTGCTGAATACACTGGCTTGCCATTGTTGGGAGATTAACTTCCGGACCAAATGGATTTCAACTCACAAGCGTTCGAACCCTTAGTTTTGACGTCCATCTGATGTGGTTTTTCCGGTACGATGAGTTGTACGTAAGGACTTAGAATTGTCCGTGCGGAACTTGCGTGATT
>Ga0206123_10002499_pt1 | contig 16040 bp, 13 predicted proteins | sample Helgoland_Spring_2_FD_160086 | JGI IMG/M metagenome (GOLD analysis project Ga0206123, IMG submission 160086) | Pelagic subsurface seawater microbial communities from Kabeltonne, Helgoland, North Sea - Helgoland_Spring_Bloom_20160316_1 | ecosystem: Environmental > Aquatic > Marine > Epipelagic ...
AGAGGTAGAGAGGTCTTCCCCATCACTCACCAAAAAAGTTTCGTTTGCCGCATTCGGATGCGTCAAGCATAGGTGTGTGAATTCAGCAAGGTTATCAATGGAGACGAAACTTCGCTTATTATGGATAGCCCCTAAAGGTTTTGGTAGCGGTAACTTTGCCAACTTTACGAGCCGAGCAAAATTTCCCGGCGCACCTGAACCATAAATTAAAGGGGGCCTTATTATGACAACCTCCATATCAGACCTTTCCGCTATGGCCTTGATCGTCAGCTCAGCTTGAAATTTAGACTCTGTATAGTCATCGTGGGGAGTTACTTCGTCATCCGCTTTAAAAGGAAACTGACTCGACGAACCATTCACGCCTATAGAGCTATAAAAAATAAAGCGTTTAACACCTGCTTTGACAGCTAGTTCAGCTAAAAAAACTGTAAGCTCGGTATTTACGTCCCGATACAACTTGTCGTCGACATTAGACTTATGCGCAACCGCAGCACAATGAATGAAGATATCAATCTCTCTATCTCTAATCTGCCCGTATGTTAACCCCCTCAAGTCATTTAGTACTATATTATCTCTAGCATCCACCGTTTTTTCTTGCCCCCTTACAGGGCAAAAAAGTGAAATATCATTTTTTAATAAATACTTGGCCAAATGGCCTCCAAGGAACCCAGTGCTCCCGGTTAACATCACGTTCATAAACTATCACTTATAAATTATTTTAAACAAGTAGAGCTTCACAGTTTTAGCTACAGGTTATTTCCTTCCAATTCTATACAACACTCTAGAAACCGACAGGGGAAGTAGCCTTAAAACAACTGAGCGTATAGCTTTATAAAAATAAGAAAATATACTTATATGCCCTTCATACAACATAAGATTTAAGTACTTAAACTCCCTTTTCAATAAAGAAAACCCTCTCCTTCTCTGAAAAAAGTTTTTATCAACTAGAATACGGGTTATCACCTTAGGAATATTCAAAAACCGGCCTCCGGCTTTCTTAATCCTCTGCCATAAAACGTAGTCCTCGCCGAACCTAAGGTTTGGATAACCTCCAACCCTTATAAATATTTCTCTACGAATTAGGGCTGTTGCATTGTTGACGGGAGAGTAACGATTCATCGATCGTTTTACTTCCTTATCATTTAACGGTACCGATCGTATATTAATTCTAGAACTAATATCATAATCATGAAGCTCTTCAATAAAAGCACCGACGACGTCGACGTCATCTGATAAGTAAAACTCCTGAACTTCCAACCTTGAAGAAACATAAACATCATCGGCATCATGTATCGCCAGCCACTCGCAAGACGAAATCGATGCAGCCAAGTTACGAGCATAACCAGGCCCTTCGTTTTTTAAACAACAAACCAATTTAACTGAGAAAAAGAAATTATGTGATGAAAAGGTACTTCTAATATAGGACCATAAAGATTCCTTTATAGGGCCATCTATAACTAAAATCAATTCATCTGGTTGTCTAGTTTGACTTAGCAGGCTAGCTATTGAGTTTTTAAAAGCCAAAGTATCGATACCTATATAAATAGGAATCACTACTGATATTGAATTTTTAATTAACTTCATAAGTAAACGGTCACGGCCTCAACAAAATGAACTGAGCCTGATACGCATTAGTGTTGAAAAACAACAATAGAACTATAGGCGATATTAGAACAAAAAGAACAAAAACATATGATGATCCCTTAAACCTACTAAAAGAGACCACTAGAAAAGGAATGATAATTAAAAATGAATAATAAACTAGTCGCTCAAAACTCATTTCATCGGTAATAACAGAGAAGACCGCAAATGATGTATAAAATGCGAAACTGGTAACAAGACCTTTTGACAACCTTTCATCTCTACAGCCTGAATTATAACTACCTTTAAATACAAAGTAACAAAAAACATACATAATCAACATACAAAAAGCAAAAGCCAAAGTGTTATTACTTGAAGATTCCCCACTCGACTTACTTGCAATCTGCAATATTAAGGAGCCTAAAAACAAAATGGAAAATGAAACTAAAGGACCTAATTTATATAGCCTTTTGATAGGTAAAAGAAAAACCATAAAAATGGGAAAGTAAAACAATGCGGCATTGTGAGAAAAAACAGCAATTAAGAAGAAGCAAAAAGATGAAAAGCGATTCCCAGAAATTAATAACGAAAAAGCATACAAAAGAAAAGCACTAGAAATCCCCTGCCTTAATCCATTTATACTCTGTAAAACATAGAAATTTGTTGTTAAAAAAGGAAGAATCATATAAGGAATGTATCCTTTTTCTGACTTCCCTATTCGGTTTAAAAGGGAGCTTGCAACTGATAAGGACGAGTGAACTAGAAGAAAGTAAATCCCCCCTCCTATCAATGCGTTATAAAAAGAATTAGACTCATGACTAATGGTTGTTATAACCCACCAAGAAAAAAATTCTCTATAATAATAGAAGACCTCAAAGTTAGGCCGAATAGTTGCATATCGCTGCCAGTCAACGCCGTCAACCTCCAGCGCAATACACCCAAAAAAGAAAAGCGAAGCAAGCACAAAGCTAAACACAAACCTAACAGCTCTGTCTTTTTTTAACTTCATAAATTGCACATTAAACATCAAGCAACTCTTTTGCCAATGTCCGCCAACTACATTTTTTTTCAACAATACTGCGAGTAGATTCAGATATGCTAATCTTGGCCTCTTTCTCTAAATCTAAATAGTTATTTATGGCCATTGCCAGGCCACTTGATGATTTTTCTATTGAATAGAAGGCATTACTTTCAAAAATCTCATAAGTCGCATTCACAACACCAGATTCACTAGAGTTTCGAAAGGAAATTATCGGAAGACCACAAGCCGCGGCCTCTAATAATGTTTGACCCAAGGGTTCATAAACTGAACTTAAGACAAAAACATCAGAAGCTTGGTAATATTTTGACGTATCTACAGACTTACCTGGCAGAATGAGTATCTTCTTCTCGATTAATCCCTTATGAACTTCCAATAAGTCGCCTCTTTGCGGTCCATCGCCAACTATAACGATAGATGCATTATCAGGAAGGTATTCAGCAGAGGCGGCCAGATAACTAAACCCTTTAGCGCTAACAAATCTTCCGACAGATAGGATAAGTATTCGATCTTCGGGTAAATTGAGCGACTTTCTCAAAGTTTTCTTAACACTTTCATTGACAGGAAAAAAATTATCTAAATCAACTCCTGGCTTCGTTATTTGAAAGTTGGAACTTCTATATTCGTGTGGTAATAGGACTGAACGAGCTTGCCTTTTCATGTTTTCAGAAAATAGAAAAACTTTATCAGAACGGAGAAGTGCTAATTTATCAAACCAGTTATGTATGATAGCTTTAATATGAAATAATGTTTTTTTAACACCAGAAGCCTTTTCATTTAACATTGAGGGGGTAGCTTGAAACCTTGCGAAACCAGGTGCTAAATAAACATTTCGTTTAAAAACTAATGTCGCAAAAAAGCTAGTAAACTGATTCCGATTAATTGATAAACGGACTGACTTCTTCTGATTTATTTTTCTAAAAATAAAAAGTATATCTAAAAATGAAAACGGTAAGAAAAAGAAATTTAAAACCTTACTTTTAAAAGGTCTAAACCGAAACCTAACAACAGGTATTCCATCAATTCTCGTTACGCGCTTATACTCTATCTTTTCTGACTGGGCAGCAACAACTATAGGTCGAAAACCCAAATTATTTGTTTCTTTAGACAAATACTTTAAGGAATTTTCAACACCTCCGAACTCAGGATAGTAACCTATAGTTGTAAATATAACTTTCATCTTTCTAGAACACTTTCCTTGATTTAAATTCATAAAATTTCCGATTAATTGAATCTTTTTATTTCTTATTAATAAAAGCTCGGATCATGAATCTAAACTAATCGGCTCTAAAGGTAATTTTTTGTTTTCCGACAACTTTATCATTGTTTGTGCAACGAGTTCACCTTCATTTCCTTCCCACTCAGTAGAATAAGTAGAGCTATAGCGCTGAACCGCATTCCGATCAACTGTTTCCCCTCCCCCCATAATACTTTTAACCGTTTCACCTATATCTGTTAACGACAAACACTCCTTCGCAAGCCCACTCTCTACATAGCCATAGTAGTCAGAAATATCTGATTCAGTGATTTCATAGTATATTGGCACTACGTCACTGAGAGCAGCTTCCAGATGAATACTGCTATTTCCTGAGATTAGACACTTTATGTCTGAAAAGAATTCAACTAATGACTCCTGAAAAGGATTGCTGACTTCGACCTTGAATTTTTTTAAAACAAATAAGAGCTCTTTAACCTTTCGCTTTGACAGGCCAGGATGCCACCTAATTTTTAAGGAGAAACCTGAAAAGTACAAATAACTAATCATGTCGGCGATATTTTTATTCGAATCGAGAGTGTTGATTGCGACACCTAACTTCTCTCTCTTTCTTACTATAACTTTCTGAAGTAGTTTTTTTTGACCTGAAAGAAATACTTTACGCTCTTTTAATCGAACCATATCGCTAACAATATTTTTTTCGCAATTACGATATACGTTCAACGAAAATTCACCGTCAAGAAAAGCATAATCAACATTTATGGCTGGAAATAAATTGCTAACTGAGGCATGTTGCATGTATGCAGTTTTTATCCCCATTTCTCTTGCCAAGGCTAATAGAGAACGGTTGGAAGCATTATGATCGTTGGAAACAATTACATAATCCGGTTTGACCTCTCTTAGTAACCTCTCAAAATAAACCAGTTCATCATATATATTAAGAAAAACATTTAAGTCATTCTTAATTAAGTTTCTATTTTTATCTTTCAACTGCTTTCGCAGTAAGTTAAACCTTAAAATTAAAACCAAAAAAGTTTTAACCACTTCCATAAAGCCATACGTCTTTATGTTGAAAGTATCATCTTCTATATCAGTCCTACTTAGGATTTTTTTAGGAGCTAATGCACAAACAACTTGATTATTTTTTCTTAGAGCTAGAATGCTCTGTTGAAGAGAGTTTTTCTGATTAACAGTTCCAGCATAAACTAAGAACTTACATTTTTTATTTGACGGTTTAAACCTGAGTCTAGTTTGTGAAAACAGTAGAAAAACCCAAATAGCAAATCGAGTAAAAAATCCGCTGTACTTTTTTTTATTTTCAGAAAAGTGTTTTAGCTGATCGTATTTTTGACCATGAAGATAAGCTAACCACAACTCAGGCTCTTTATCTAGAACAGTTTTTATGTGCTTAAACCATTTCATTAGAATTCTATAAGTCTTTCCTGAACCGCTGTATTAGCTTTGACAGTAGCATTAACTTTTTTTCCAATTATGCGCTTTAAGTACTTAGGAGCTATTCCATAACCCGGCCTGACACTACGAATGCTGTCTTCCGTAATTGTATCTCCAGCTCTTAAATCTTTCACAAAATATAAAGAACGACGGAACGTTACGTTGCCTAACTCACTCGATTTGCGTCCATAATCTACTTTCCCTAATGCTTTTTTAGCTGTTTTCGTATCACGACACAACGCAGCGAGCTCTCCAGGCTCTAGTGAGAAACTATCGTCCGGACCACCACCGCTTCGGTCTAAAGTAAAATGCTTTTCAATAATAGAGGCTCCCATAGCCGCACTCACTATTGCAGTAGTATTGTCCAAAGTGTGATCGGATAATCCAGTCAATACATCAAAGCGCTCGCTCATATCCGCCAGAGTTCTCAAGTTGTAATCTTCTGCCGGTGCAGGATAACCACTAACGCAATGCAAAATTGCCAATTCTTTGCAGCCCGCGCCGCGTGCCGCATCTATCGCTTCTTGTATCTCTTCAGCGTCTGCCATGCCGGTGGAAATGATCATCGGCTTGCCTGTACTGGCCACATACTCGATTAACGCTAAATCTATCGCTTCAAAGGACGCAATTTTATACGCAGGAGCATTTAAATCCTCGAGAAGATCGACCGCGGTGTTATCAAACGGCGAGCTGAACATAGTTATCCCTTCTTTACGAGCATGTTCAAACAGTGGTTTATGCCACTCCCACGGGGTATGCGCTTCTTCGTAAAGCTCAAAAAGAGTTCGCCCGTCCCAGAGTCCACCTTTAATCTTAAAGTCATCAGAATCGGAATCTAACGTAATGGTATCCGGTCGGTAAGTCTGCAGTTTGAGCGCATCCGCGCCTGCCTTTTTCGCTGCCGATATAATTTTAAATGCCGTTTCAATATCGCCGTTATGATTGGCAGAGAGCTCCGCGATAATATAAGGCGTTTGCTCAGGCGATATCTCGCGCCCGTTGATAACCATCTTGTGACTCATATATTAATCCTTTCGATTATTCCATTGCGCCCGGAGCAGCCCAAAACTGACCACATCGTGATAAGTTTTACCGTCAAAATGCTGCTCTTTATGAAGCCCTTCCTCTTTAAACCCTAGCTTTTGATGAAAGCGTATGGACTGGTTGTTAAAACCTAAGGCTTCACCGCATACTTTGTGTAAATTCAGTTCATTAAAGGAGTAGGTCAGTGCGGTTTTACCCAGCTGGTATCCAGTGCCCTTTTCTGCATGAGGAGCCAGATAGAATCCCCAGTGTGCCACTTCATCACAGGTTTTTCGGGTCAGACTGACAAATCCGGTGGGCGTTTGATTTTTTTCGTAAATCAGTACTGTGTGTTTTGAGGATTGTTTGACCAACTGATACCACTGAGCGTGCTCCTCGAGGCTGATTTCATGTGTTGAATACATAAAGCGCCGGATGTCCGGGTGATTTCTCCAGTTGAGAACCTGCGCTAAGTCCGATTCTTCCATAGGGCGAATACGGTTTTCCATGCTCGGTTACTCCATTCCTTTTAACATGCTCTGAGCCACTCGCTGAGCTCCCCGACCGTCAACCAGATGACTGGCACGGCCTGACATGAGCGATAAACGCTCCGGCTGTTCATACAATATCGCTACTTTCTCGCCAAGACACGTTTCAATATCAGACTGAGATAGCACCATTGCAGCCCCGTGACTTTCCAGCACCTTCGCTATTCCCTGTTGGTTGTCCGCCAGCACACACATCAATGTCGGCAGGCCCAGACAGCAACGCTCCCAGGACGTTCCCCCGGCAGCACCAATGGCCAGGTCTGACTGACTCATGAGCTCTGCCATGTTGGACACATTACTCAGAACCCGGACATTTAGGCGACTGTTTGTCTCCTGCGCTTTCACTTCGGTAAGCCAAGGCGCCTGCTTTCCTAATACAACCGTCACTTCCGTTCTATCGTTCAACCCGCTTGACGCGAGGGCGTTTAATGCTTTTTCAGTATAATTATCTTTATCAACTCCACCCATGCTAATCAGCACACTGTCGATTTGAGTCTTACCTTTGCGGTACTCAAGACTGCGTTCTCGAAACGCTGCAAACTCTGGGCGCAACAAAGCGTATTGACAACCCGTTAAAATCCGGCAGCTTTTCGGCACCAGCGGGCTATACATCCTGTCTGACTGGCCTAAATTCTGATCAACCAAAATATCGCAGTCGTGTGGTCTATCTGCTAAATCATCAATAACCAAAATATTCTTTACGTGGTTTCTAGCTCTTTGCTCCCAAACTTTATCAATACCATAGTGATCAATTACCAACCACTCAGGGACTAGCTTTTCTAAAACATTCTGGCTTTCTTCCACATCTCTCTCTTGACCACCTTTTAACCAATGACCATGAGTCAGATGATTACCTTCGGATTCCTCACACTCTGGAAGTTCATGTATGGAATAACCACGTTCTTTAACTAAGTTAATTAAACTTCCAGGCTGTCGGCGAGATATGAAAGTACATTTATGTCCATTTTGGCTAAGCTCATCAGCTAGGGTTAAACAGCGCATTACATGTCCAGCCCCCATTTCTATTGAAGCATCGACACGGAACACAATTGTTTTTACCAGCAAGTCCATCCTCCATCAACGGTCAAATTGCTCCCGTTTACGTATGACGATGCCGAGGACGCAAGGAACAATAACGGCCCCTTTAACTCTTTAGCTTGGCCGATACGCCCCATTGGTACTTTGTGTTCTAACTTTTTAATAAACGAAGGACTTTTACTCTGAACAATTTCCGCAGGAAAAGGACCAGGTGCAATAGAGTTTACGCGAATACCCTCTTTACCAAACTCACAAGCCGAATATTTTGTCCATTGCAACAGCGCTGCTTTCGCCGCTCCATAGAAAGGCGGGTTCACCGCCTGCTCAGAATCATAGATTCGTTGGTCAGGGCTTACCAAAGCATACATGGATGCAATATTAATTATTGAAGCTTCTCCACTGTCTTTTACACCTAACCTCAAATTAGGTAGTAAGGTTTGAAGCAAACGATGAGCTGCCACTACAGCTACATCATAACTATCCCTGTAGTCAGTTGTAGATGCACATTTTACGCTACCTGCCCCACCCACATAGGCATTATTAATCATTACGTGCAAAGCTCTATTTTTGAAGGCATCTGCAAACAGCGTAACTTGCTGGTCGGACGTTACATCAAATATCACGGGCTCGGCCGAATAGCCCTTATCTCTAAGCTCTTTAACTAATACATCGCATCGCTTTTTTGAGCGCGAATTAACTAACACGTGAGCACCTGCTTCAGCTAAACCAAAAGCCATCTCACGCCCTAAATAGCCAGTTGCTCCTGTAATTAAAGCCGTTTTATTCTTGAGCGAAAAAATATTAACACCTATACTCATTATGCGTTTCCCCAGAGTGCAGGATTTAATGTTTCTTCTTTCAGTACAGGCCTTGTTCTTTGTATAAATTCTAACATTTCAACTGGCATTTCATCTTCACAAAATGTCTTTATATTTTGATTAAGCTGTTCAAGCGACTCCATCCCCACGACAACCCCATTAACCCAATTTTGTGATCTCACAAAATTCAAACATAAATTAGAGAGGTCATGAGTCTGAGTTTGAGCAAGTAACTGTTGAAGCCATTCAATTATGTATTGAGGCTCATCAACATGAGCTTTAGCCCAATGCTCGGTGTTGTAGCTAGTAAGCAAACCTTGGAGAAGTGCACTCCTTACATGAACCTTTAACCCTCTTTCTTTTTGTTTTGTATGGATTAAGGGAATCATTTCATCCCATCGCCAATCCAATAAATTATATGGCATTTGAATGTAGCTAACGTGCTTATTATTAAGCGCAATTTCAAGTTCTTCTGGAGTTTGAACTGACGCTCCAATGCTATTTACTCGGCCCGCATCTTTATGCTGAAGAAGCCGCTCCAGCACTTTTCCTTTCATAGAATTCAGTTGTTGAGTTCTATGCAGCATCACCACATCTAACTTGCTGCTACCTAAATAATTCATTGACTGATAGATACTGCAGTCGACAAAAGCATTAATTACTGTTTTGCAAGCATCTTTAGGGCAATCATCTAAAGGAGACAGCTTAGTAATAATAGGGACACGTCCCATCCAGCCAGATTTTAAAGCGTATCCAATAACTTTCTCACTATTACCATAGGCTCTTGCTGTATCTATTCCCTCTATCCCATTAGTAATTGCTGTCTTTAGAATAGCTTCGACAAGATCCGGGGTAAGTTGGCCTGCTGCGTTAGTTATTCCATAATTCAAACCAAACTGCGCCGTGCCTATAATAAGCTTAGATGCTGGGTTACAATTTATTGGTTGAAAACGTTTTTTTTCTATCGCCGACAACAACTCATTAAAAGTTACTTCAATAGGTTTTTTTACTTCTAAAAATAAGTTTTCTAGTGTGAGATAGTCATCCAAACAATCGACAGTACATCTATAATGACCTAGACTCTTTTGCTTATATTTATTAAAGCTACTTATTCCATAACGTCTTCTTATAAATGGCGTTACATGTTCTTGATCATCTTTATCGTGTGTCGATATGGCTGCTTCTCTCAAGTGCTTAAGGTAAGTCAGTTCCGCACTTACCCCGTAAGGCAAACCAGACTCCACTCCATTACAGCAAATATAGTCTAGCTTTCTATCTTCAAAGTCTTTTGCTATCTCTTCAAGTAACTGCCCATCAGGAACCACATTATCTGCTGTCAAGCGAAAGACTCTAGTTTCATCATCGAAACCCGAGAGAGCTCCGACAATCCTTTCAAGAGTGTTATTGAGGCTGCCTCTATAAAAAGGTATACCGTATTCTTGCAATACTCGAACTAACGCGTCATCACTCTCTTCTTTCGAGGTAGCAACAACTACATCAATACCTTTATTTGCCGCCCTTCTTGCAGCAAGAACAACTAAAGGGATTCCTTTTATAGGTAGCAGAACTTTTCCAGGAAGCCTTGATGAGTTTGTCCTGGCTTGCAGAACAGCGACGTAACTCAAGAAACAACCTCACTTAAAACTTTGACGACTTTATCTTGCTCAGATTCGCTCATTGTAGGAAATAGCGGTAAGCTAATCGCTTCGCTGTAATATGACATAGCTTCTGGGAAATCTTCTGCCTTAAAACCAAACTGTTGGTAATAAGGTTGTGTATGTACCGGTATGTAATGCAGATTCACTCCAATACCCTGTTCCCGGAGAGATTCAAAAACTTCGCGATGTGTAGCCGAAACTTGACTCAGATTTAAACGAATAACATAAAGGTGTAAACCTGAGTAACTATCCGGATGCTGCCAAGGCAGAGTCAAAGGTAATGTACTTAGAAGCGAGTCATAGCGTTTTGCCAGTTCATGCCTTCGCGCAACGTACTCATCCAAACGTTCTAGCTGGCTCAACCCTAGAGCAGCTTGAAGCTCGGTCATACGGTAGTTAAAACCCAGCTCTACTTGCTGGTAGTACCAGGAACCGTCTGGCTCTTGTGTCATTAAATCCGGATCGCGCGTAATGCCGTGGCTTCTAAATAAATTCATTTTTCTGGCCAACTCATTACTATTGGTCAGCGCCATACCACCCTCGGCAGTGGTAATAATTTTTACCGGATGAAAGCTAAAAATAGTAATATCACTGTATTTACAGTTACCAATATAATCGTGTTGATATTTACCACCAATGCCGTGAGAAGCATCTTCTATGACTTTAACGCCGTATTGATCCGCCAGAGTTTTAATAGCCTGCATTTCACAGGGCTGTCCGCATAAATGTACGACCACCAACACTTTAGGCAGTCGCTTCTCAATGGCAGCCTGTTCGAGCTTATGCTCCAGTGCGCTGACGCTAATGTTATAGGTTTTCGGGTCGATATCGATAAAGTCCACTTGCGCCCCGCAGTACAAACCGCAGTTCGCCGAGGCAACAAAGGTTACCGGTGTAGTCCAAAGCCAGTCACCTTTCCCTAAACCCAGTGCTAAACAAGCAATGTGCAATGCTGAAGTGGCGCTGTTAACAGCTAAAGCATGTCTAGCACCGACTTTTTCAGCAACAGCCGATTCAAACGCAGGAACCTTGGGGCCCTGTGTTAGGAAATCTGATGTTAAAACCTCAACAACTGCATCAATATCTTCTTGTCGAATATCTTGCTTTCCGTACGGTATCATTAGATTTTACCGATTTGTTCGTAATTACCGTCAAGCCAGCTTTTTAGCTGCTCGTCAGTCATCCACTCTTCGTTATTATCGCTTGAATAAACGAAACCTTCAGGAACTCTTTTTCCATCTTTAATACGGTCAGAGTCTTTATCCCAGTTATTTATAGCTGGCAAAATTTTAAAATGTTCAGGGTACTCATAAGTATAAGGTGCGTCTTCAAAACCAATCATTTGCTCATGAAGCTTCTCACCGGGCCGAATACCAACAACTTCTTGCTTCGCTTCTGGAGCAACCACGCTGGCAACGTCAGTAACCTTCATTGAAGGAATTTTCTTAACATAGATTTCACCACCGACCATATCTTCAAACGCATGCCAAACCAGTTCTACGCCCTCTTCAAGAGATATCATAAAACGCGTCATACGATCATCTGTAATAGGCAAAACACCTTTGTCACGAATAGACATAAAAAATGGAATAACAGAGCCCCGGGAACCCATAACGTTGCCATAGCGCACAACAGAAAATTTCGTTTGATGTCCGCCTGCATAAGAATTACCCGCAACAAATAATTTATCTGAAGCCAGTTTTGTTGCACCATACAAGTTTATGGGGCTGCTGGCTTTATCTGTAGACAGTGCGACGACACCCTTAACACCTTTGTCTATTGCGGCATCAATAACATTCATAGCGCCATGAATGTTCGTTTTTACGCACTCAAATGGATTATATTCAGCTGTAGGGACAATTTTAGTAGCCGCTGCATGGACAACATAATCGACGCCGTCTAAAGCACGATACAAACGATCTTTATCTCGAACGTCGCCAATAAAGAATCGAAGGCGATCATCATTTGGGAAAAGCTTCGCCATTTCCCACTGTTTCATTTCGTCTCGAGAGAAGATGATAATCTTCTTCGGGTTGTATTTTTCCAGAGTCATAGGAATGAATTTATGACCAAATGAGCCTGTACCGCCTGTTACTAAAATTGTTTTATCATTAAACATGTTTAATCTTTCTTTTAAGTTATTGCGATGTAACGTTCATAACCGATACAACTCGGTTGTGACCTTCGGATTGCGGGAAACCTCTATGGAAACCGCTTTGATCAGATATCACTAAAGATCCAGCTTTACCAAGAACAGGAATAATTTTCTGATGATCAATAAGAGGGCACTCTGTCTTATTTGGTAAACTTTCGGAAATAGCCCTGTTAGCCGACCGGTAAGGAGAATCTTTATGGCTACCTTCAACATAAGTGTATGGACCGTCGTCTAAGGAAAGACAGTCAGTCAAATAGATAAAAGCCTTTAGCTGCTTATTGAAGGAATCAGCGTGAAAGCCTCGTGTTGAAGTGACTTCGTTATTAACGTAAAAGTTAAGATTCTTAAAGCTTAAGCTCTCAGCTCCCGACGAGATAAGACTCAGTATATTCGAGTTCTCATAATGACTTCGAAGTTCTTTTTTCAAATTACTAAAAGCATAATCCACATTAAAAACATCGATCATACCTTCATCTTGCCCTTGTCGTACTGACACCACTGTCTTTCCATAACTTGATAACTGAGAATATCCTTTCAGTTTTTCATTACTAAACTGGAACAAAACATTATCATTTTCCAACAATTTAGAGCCAGACTCTATGAACTCTTTTACACTATCTAGAAGTGAAGTTATTGTATCACTAATTATATTAACTTGTTTTTCCGATAAAAAATTTTCAACAATCACTATTCCAGAATCATCAAGCTTGTCTTTAATTATCTCATGATCATTTAGATTAGGAAAGCTAACTAAGGAGTTCCTACGAGCTAACTCTTCGGAAGATAATCTTTTAACATACGCTAGAGAGTCATCGTTAATTAAATTAATACCCTCTAAATTAAGATACTTTGAGCTACGCTTTTTTTTCAGATTAACTTCAATGCCAAATATTGAAAAATTCATATTACTTCCTAATAAAGAGCTTTTAAAAGCTTATAAAACATACCTTTATTTACTATATCTGTTGTACTAAACCTAAATTTAGGACTCTTAGCCCACAATATACTTTCATCAAAAAAGTGAGCTGGCAGTCTACGATTTAAATTATCGGTATTAATTAAGTCATAATCAAAACATTTACCATCTTTCTTATATAGCTCATATAAGTAGGATTTTAATTTTTTAGTACTTGATTCCTCTCCTAGGTCCCACTCTATACTCTCATAATCAACTACATAATCCTGATAACTCTCTACAGCTTTGATTATAGCGTTATGAGCCTCATGATATTCATCAAACATAACTGAATTTTTTTCATTTAAATAATCCCTTCCGCCACCTTCCATGTCGCTCTTCACAACAATCGGCAAACCACAAAGTTGAGCTTCCTTTATAACGCGACACTCACCTTCCTTCTGGGAGAAAATAGTAAACACTTTCGATTCATTATAGAGGTGAGATAAAAATGTATATGAGAAACCCTGGAATCCAGTATCTGGATGAGTTTTTATAATAGTGAAACTTTCTCTTTCCTGAGCAGAAAAATTTTCATAGTAATCTTTTAAAAGCTTTGTATAGTAAGCATTATTTGGTTCATTTTTATTAGAAGCAACAACAAAGATAATCTTATAACTATATCCTAAATCATATATTTTCCTGATTGCTCTCAAAAGCTCGTAATATTTCTTTTTATTATCATTTTTTGCAACGCAGATTAAGTCCCAATATTTTTCTTTATTTTCATTTCTCATTACTTTAGGAGTGAAATTCGCCGAAGATAGAGGGATAACAAACGGAGAGCCTTTGAAAGTGCAGGTGCCTGGTGCTGACATGTGGAAATCTACCCACGGAGGAGTTTCGATATTTTCAGAATGAAATCCCCAGTGAACTCCAATATAATAATCTTGTTTAATGCTAAGTAACTTCTTTCTTATTTCCCGGCTCTGAAAAATTTTTTTTAAAAATTTACCACAGTAAGATTTTGGAGTTTTTATAAGTGCTTTCCAGGAAGGTAACTTACCTTCAAAATAACTCAGCTCTTTATGAGTGAATACGACTATACCTTTTTGGTTTTCTGTCGCCTTTTTAAAAATATGCGCCATATTAACTGTAATTCCCTAGGCGTGATTAGCCATTTCTTTAAATTCTGGATTACTCTCTATTAGAGAATTAAAGGTTCCACTACCTTGAACTTCTCCATCACTAAGTAAATAAATACTATCGCATTTTTTAACTGTTGCTAAACGATGTGCAATCATAATGATTGTTTTTCTGCCAGAGAAGTCGTGAATAGCATCCATCACAAGCTTTTCTGTAATACCATCTAGAGCACTAGTCGCTTCATCCAGAACTAAAACCTCAGCATCGTCATATAGCGCACGAGCAATACCTATTCTTTGTCTTTGCCCACCGGATAACTGAATCCCTCGCTCACCGACTCGTGTATTTAAACCTTCAGGCAGGCGCTCAAGCAATTCATCTAAGTGTGCCATTTTGCTCGCTCGAATAACCCGATCTTCATCAATTTCTTCAAAGGGAATCCCAAATGCTATATTCTCCCTTATGCTTGCGTCGGCTAAGAATATTGCCTGAGGTACGAAACCTACATTGTTTTGCCAAGCTCTTTTTGTCTGTCCTTTCACTTCTTTTCCGTCAACGAATAAAGAACCGCTCTGAGGTTCGATTAACCCCAATAAAACATCTATAGCTGTTGATTTACCTGAACCAGAGGCACCAACTAGACCAATCACCTTATTCACCGGTATCTCCAGAGTAAATTCTCTTAGCGCCTTTTCTTCCTTACCTGGATAACTAAAGGTAATGTTATCCAACTTTATAAGCGCTTTGGGGGATAGTTTGCCGGCCGTGGATGCAGCTTTTATTTCTTCGCTAGCTTGGCTCGCTTCTAAATCCTCTTCTATACTATCGAAAGAAGATATATTGCCTTTAACCTGCGCTAAACTGGTGTACATTTGTTGGAAAGCAGGGAGTAACTTGAACCCTGCCAAAGCATATACGGATAGCACAGGTAAAATATTCCCGAGGTTGCCGTCATAAGCCGATAATAGATATAAGACTAAAAATATCACGGCACCAAAAGCAATGAGCTCCATAGCATAGCGCGGTACTTGCGATAGCCCGCGTGTAACACCTTGTGCTCGACCTAATTTATGACTAGTCTGTTCAAAGCGTTGATTGAACTCGGCTTGGCGCCCCAACAGTAACGTGTCTTTGATACCACCAAAACCTTCATTCATTAATTTAAAGCGCTGCTGATTGGCTTCTGATATAGCTCGTCCATTTTGGCTTAACTGCTTACGCACTGTTTTGTACAAAACAATATAAGCGAGGCCAAACATTAACAGCCCTTCCAAAGCAACTACAGGATTAAAAATGAAAATAGCGGTCGCCATTACTAAGGCCAATACACTTTTTGCGTTCATTTGCATTAACGGCTGAATTACAATATTCGTGACTCGATCCGCTTCTTGTGCAATACGGTTTGTCAGCTGACTACTGCTGCCACCAGCATGAAAAAGCCACGGTTGCCGCATATAATGCTTATATAGAC
>Ga0206123_10002500_pt1 | contig 16040 bp, 14 predicted proteins | sample Helgoland_Spring_2_FD_160086 | JGI IMG/M metagenome (GOLD analysis project Ga0206123, IMG submission 160086) | Pelagic subsurface seawater microbial communities from Kabeltonne, Helgoland, North Sea - Helgoland_Spring_Bloom_20160316_1 | ecosystem: Environmental > Aquatic > Marine > Epipelagic ...
GTGTGATCTTATTTCATAAAAGAGGGTTAGTATAGCAGTGTTCAGATGCTCGTCACGAGCCCTGAAAATTATTTATTTTCATATACTTATATTTGTTAACAGTGGCTTTACTATAGCTTATTACATAAGTTAATTCTGCGAGAATTTTAGGTCTGTCTATAATAAATGCGTTAATCTATTGTCCTATATTTGACAGTTAGGTCGTTAACGCTCTAGCGTTGCAGCCTGTTGATTTTGTTAGTTGAAATATTCTAGCGGTGAAAGCCGTCGGTAACTAGGGGTTTTATTTATGGTTAAGTCGTTGTTTTCCTTGCTCTCTTTGGCGGCATTGTCATCAGCTTTTGCTACACCGTCAAATGCTGCCGATGATGATACGTACCGGCATTTATTGTTGGCTGGTGGTGGCCTGACGGCCTGTTCCAGTTTCGCGTCGGATAACTGTGATGACGTTGACTGGATAGATAAGGAAACGATGCGTACCGACAGATATTTAAACCTGTCGAAAAAGTTTCGTTCGAAGGCAACGGCGGAATCGGTTTGGCCTACTTACCGTGAAGAGACTCGCAAAAAAGTCGCTGACGCGCTGGAGTTAATTCACGACCGTTTAAAAGAGGACATTGTTCCTGAGAGGGTTTTTCTGCGTGAGTTTACCCGGCGGGCGACACAGCAGCTTTATAACTCGTTGTCAGATGCAGAGTGGAATCGGATTATTGATTTAATTGAGCTACCGGTTCCGGATTCTGCACGAGAAGTGGTTAATTTGGATGAAAACCTCAAAGGTGAGTCAAAAGCGATTTTTCAGCGCTTTGTTGAAATGGCTCAATCGGTTGCCGGAGAGGATCAGAAGCCGAAAGTGTACTTCCTGACGTCGGCATCACGTAACCCGTACGATGAGATAGATTTTTACAATAGTGTATTTGAACAGCTGGGAGCAGAGGTACATTGGTTGCCGCTGGATTCAGCCTTAGCCAAAGCTCAGCGTGAAGGTCGTTGCGATGAATTGGCAAAAATTCAGCAAAAGCAATTAGGTGCTTATGAACGTGACCGGGTGCATAAAGACCGGTATCAGGAGCAAGTCGCATTTTGTAAAGATTCTGATGCGGCCGCAGAGATGCTAGCCGACGCCGACGGACTGTTTTTTAATGATGGCGATCAGAACCTTAGTCGCTCAACCTTTATTAAGGCGAATAATGAACCCGGCGACGTGCTGAAGACAATTATTGCAGCCGTGCAACAAAAGGAAGTGGTTATTGGTGGAATGGGTGCCGGCACAGCGGTTATGACGTCCAAGCCTATGATTTCTAATGGCTCAACGGCTCAGGCTATAAAAGAGGGGGCTATTGCTTCTGATCCACCTCCTTTTGGATGTGATTTAGACACCACTTGTCCGCCGAATGTTGGGCCGGATAGTCTGACTTACCATCCGCTGGGTGGGTTAAGTTTGTTTCACTATGCCACATTGGATACTGGGTTTTCTGAGCGTGGACGTCAGGGACGCTTAATGCGTTTGGCGGCTTCGAGCTCAACGCCGTTGTCTATTGGTATTGACGAAAATACCGCAATGGAAGTGAATTTAGAGAGCGGTGCTTTCAACATTATTGGCGAGCGTGGCGCATTTATGGTGGAAGATGCACAAGGAACCGATAATGCCGTAGCTGCTACGTTTCATTATCTGGTCGCCGGAGCATCGGGGGTTATCTCTCCGTATGGATTACAAACCGCCGAATTTGCGGAAGGTGATGATGTGGTTCAGGAAGAGCCGACAACCAACTTTCTCAGCGACCGTGGGTTAATCGATTCCATGCGTATTTTGTGTGGTGAGCGTAAGCAGGTTAGCTTGTTGAATAAAGACTTTCGCTTAATTGCGCAGCGCGGGGAATCCAGTCGCGTACAGTCTTCAGGTGGCGAATGCCAGATTGTAAACGGCAGCATTGGTATTGCCTGGCAGCCACAGGAGCAGCTGTAACGGCTGGGAAACCGGGGAAACGAGTGCTGAGGTTACAAGGGGTCTTTTGGAGGACGCCCGTGAATACATCCTTGTAGGGCTTGAGCAGCGCCATCCATGGCGCTGCACACCTCCATAAGGCCCCTCGCAACCGTAGGCGCACTCTTATTTCCCCGATATCCCAACTGGCGCGAATGAAAACGGTTGGCGATTGTCCCCTCACCTGAAAGACGCCGTGAACCCATCCCTGGCGCCACACACTTTGAGGAGAGGGAATAATCACTTATTGCCGTTTTCCTGATAGCCTGACGTTTACGTCCGGTCCGATATTCCACCTGACATGAATGTCAGGCAACGGAATACGTATCAGGCGACGCCGAACTCGGCGCGATAAGCTTCAACCTTGGGAAGATATTCTTTAAAGGTGTCGTCATCTTTCAAGAAGTTGATGACATCATTTAAGCTTACAATGCTGACCACCTGAGCGCCAAAATCACGCTCAACTTCCTGAATAGCCGATAGCTCACCTTTGCCTTTTTCCTGACGGTCCAGAGCAATGAGCACACCGGACAGTTCCGCGCCGTTTGCTTCGACAATCTCCATAGCTTCGCGAATAGCTGTGCCTGCGGTGATCACGTCATCCACGAGCATCACTTTGCCTTCCAGCGCTGAGCCAACCAGGTTACCGCCTTCGCCGTGATCTTTCTTTTCTTTGCGGTTAAAGCAATATGGGGTGTCTTTCTGATGGTGGTCGTATAAGGCAACCGCTGTGGCAGTGGCAATAGGAATGCCTTTGTAAGCCGGGCCAAAAAGCACATCAAAATCAATACCGGAGTCGACCAGCGCGGCGGCATAAAAGCGGCCTAAGCGGGCGAGGTCAGAACCTTTATTAAAAAGCCCCGCGTTAAAAAAGTACGGGCTGGTGCGCCCGGACTTTAAGGTAAACTCGCCAAACTTTAATACGCCACGCTCTATGGCAAACTCAATAAACTCTTTTTGATACGCTTTCATTGCCTGCTTATTCCTCGCTTACTTTTATACTGAAGCTTACGCTAAAGCTTGTTTCTGAATATCAATTAACTCGCGAATACTGTGACGCGCCATTTCAACCAGGCTGTTCATTTCGTCAAAACTGAAGGCTTCGCCCTCGGCTGTGCCTTGAATTTCGATAAACTTGCCGGCTTCTGTCATGACAATGTTCATGTCGGTATCGGCTTTTGAGTCTTCGATGTATTCCAGATCGCTGACCGGTTCTCCGTCTAAAATCCCGACTGAAATTGCTGCGACCATTTCTTTTAGTGGGTTTACTTTGACCATGCCCTGGCCGCGCATCCAGTTCAGCGCGTCAACTAACGCCACACAAGCGCCAGTGATAGACGCGGTACGTGTGCCGCCGTCGGCCTGAATCACGTCACAGTCGATAGTAATGGTGTGTTCGCCTAATGCGCTCATGTCGATGCAGGTACGCAGTGAACGGCCAATTAAGCGCTGAATTTCTAAGGTACGACCGCCTTGCTTACCGCGTGATGCTTCGCGGGCAGAACGGGTATGCGTTGCGCGTGGTAACATGCTGTATTCAGCGGTAACCCAGCCCTGGCCTTTACCTTTTAAAAAGCGCGGAACGCCGCGCTCTACCGATGCATTACAAAGCACCTTGGTTTCGCCAAACTCAATTAAAACCGAGCCTTCTGCGTGTTTGGTAAAGTTACGGGTAATGGTTACCGGTCGAATTTGTTGTGCCGTACGGCCACTTGGACGCATGTCATCTCCTTACTGAGTGAATGTCGCGATGTATAAATTGAGCGCAATTGTAGCAGAATTGCACGATTAATGGATCGCGATTCGCGCAGCAACGTATTACACTAGACCGAGTAAAAGAATATGAGCGGGAGGCAGTATGTCGCGTTCAGATGATGAAGAATTTGAGCTGTTTCGTCAGGAAATGACTGACGTAACGCCCTTGGCGGGTGAAGAAGTTGCGGATATTAAGCAGGCTTTTGAACCCACGCTGGCGCAAAAAGAGCGTCGCCGCGCTGCTGAGGCAGAAGAAGCTGAAAACGAAAACTTTTTATCGACCGAATATGTGGACTTAGTTGAGCCGGACGATGTTATTGAGTTTCATCGCGATGGTGTTCAGGCTGGAGTTTATAAACGCCTTAAACAGGGGCGTTACAGCATGGAAGCCAGTTTGAACTTGCACCACCATACGTTGGCAGAGGCGCGCACGGCACTGTTTAACTTTGTGAAAGATTGTCACGGCGCGGGTGTACGTACGGCTTTAATCATCCACGGCATGGGCAAGCACACAAAGCCGCATCCGGCACTGATAAAAAGTTACGTGAATAAGTGGTTGCGCGAGCTGGAGCCGGTACTGGCGTTTCATAGCGCACAGCGACCCCATGGAGGCCGCGGCGCAGCCTACATAATGATGAAAAAGAACGCCGAACAGAAACAAAAGAACCGTGAAAAGCACGCTAAGCGGTAACAGAAACGATTCGTTTTAAAGGAACCGACATGATTCAAAGTATGACTGGCTATGCTCGTTACGAGCAAAAAGCCGACTGGGGCACCGCAGTTTGGGAAATTCGTTCCGTTAACCAACGGTATCTGGAAACTTACTTTCGTTTACCGGAAACCTTCCGTTCACTGGAAAATTCATTACGCGAACAGTTTCGTAAAAAGCTGCAGCGCGGCAAAGTTGAGTGCAAGCTGAGCCTGCAGGTAGATGAAGCCCAGCAAAGCGCTTTGTCGATTAACGAAGACCTGGCAAAAAGCGTCATTGCCAGCGCCAAGTGGGTGAGCCAGCATTCTGCCGCAGGCCAGTTAAACCCTATTGATGTTCTAAAATGGCCCGGCGTAGTCGCCGCTCAGGACCAGGACATGGACGAGCTGCAAAAAGACGTTCTGGCTGCTCTGGAAAAGACCACCAACGACTTTATCGAGAACCGCAAAAGTGAAGGCGCAGCCATTGATAAAATGCTGCAGGAACGCTTAGACGGTGTGACCACGCAGGTAGCTTTTGTGCGTGAACGCATGCCGGAAGTTATGGCCTGGCAACGTGAGCGCTTACTAACCCGTTTTGAAGAAGCCAAAGTAGAGCTCGACCAGCAACGCGTTGAACAGGAAATGGTCATGCTGGCGCAGAAAACCGACGTAGCCGAAGAGCTCGATCGCTTAGACGCGCATGTGGAAGAAGCCCGCAAAATACTGAAAAAAGGCGGCCCTTGCGGACGCCGTCTTGATTTTATGATGCAAGAGTTCAACCGCGAAGCAAACACCCTCGCCTCTAAGTCTATCAACTCTGATATTACCGCTGCTGCGGTAGAATTGAAGATTTTGATTGAGCAGATGAGGGAGCAGATCCAGAATATAGAGTGATATATCCCGCTGTGTCTTATTGAGTCTAAATGCTTCTATTTTTACAGTAAATATTTGTTTATAAATGATATTTAATTAAGTTTTATTTTTATTTGAGTCTCTTTCTACTCAAATAAACCCAAGTGTGATGGTGACATTTTGGTGCCTTAAATAATCGATTTACTGGGTTTTCGTGCTAAAATGTTTTATGTCACCATTTTTAGTAAGAGATTCGATTATGGCCAGCGAGAAAGAGCAAAGAGTAAAAACACTTCCAAGTTCAGTGAACTCAAGCAAGAAAGCGGAGCAGGCAGTTAACTCGGGAGTTAGTAAACGTTGGCCAATCGGTGATGGGATTTATTTACGGGTTAGAGCGAAAGGATTGGCATCATGGGAGTTTCGGTTCTCTTTAAACGGGAAACGTTTCACCGAAACATTAGGGAAGTACGGAAGAAGACCACTAGGGATACCTTTTGGCGATGTTAAAGACCAAACAGTTAAGATAAGGCATGAACTAAAGAATGGATATATAGCTCCAGGTTCGAAAGTCCGTGCTGAAGCTGGTGCCTTCAAGACTGTGGACGACTTAGCGCAGCGGTGGTTATTGAAGAAAGGCAAGAGCCTTAAGAGAGTGGACATTATTGAGCGACGGTATCAGAGGTGGATTAAACCAAAGTTAGGCAATCGCCCTTTTGATAGAGTTGCTACAATTGAAATAGAAGAAGTTTTAGACGATATAGTTGACTGTGGGTTTAAAACAGTCGCCAATAAGGCGCTTTCAGACTGCAAATCAATATTTAATGTGGCAGTTAAACAACGCTCTATCGCCTATAATCCAGCGCAATTACTTGATCGAGGAGATGCTGGGGGCAAAGAAAAAAGCCGGAAGAGAAAGTTGTCGGTAGAAGAAATTGAAACGGTCTTTAAGGTTTTACGTCAGTATCGTCACCAGTTTACGCGCGAAAATTATTTAGCTATGGCACTTCTGATTACGCTTGGCACTCGCAAAACAGAGTTGTTATGGGCTAAATGGATAGAATTTAATTTTGAGGATAACCTTTGGCATGTGCCTCAGGAGAGGGTGAAAGGTAGGGAAGCTTCAGGATACGATGTGCCCTTAGTTCCAGTTGTCATTGAGTGGCTAAAGGAGCTCAAAATTAGAAGCGCTGGTTCTCAGTATGTATTTCCAGCTCGACGAGGCAATGCCGAAGGTCATGTTTGCGAAAATACACTGAACACCGCACTTCAAAAGATGTTTGGTCGTGGAAAGTCCAACGGAAAACATAAATATTTAGATTTGTTTTCTGAAAATGGAATCGGTCATTTCGTTATTCATGATTTGCGTCGAACGTCACGCTCATTAATTCGGTCAACGTCGTTTATGGGAGAGAAGAGAGCCTCATTTGAGGCAGCAGAACGTCATCTTAACCACAAATTACCTCCCCTTGCTGAAATCTATGACCCTGATGACTTCCTTGAAGAGAGGCGTGAGGCACTGCTCGTATTATCACAGAAATTAGCTCCTTTCATAAATATCTGAATGCCAGAGCATCTAAGTTACAAATCGGCCATTGGCGTGTCTTAATCGCCTCAAAGCTTCAGAATAGCACTGTCAGTAACTTGGGTGCTTTGCTTGACCCACTGAATTTACTATCGCGAAAAGTGTCTTAGGAGAGCTGTTACTCGTCATGGCGTTATGTGACGGGCGTAGCTGCAAGCGTTGCTTCGGATGTGTGTTTAGTATCATAATGAAACTGGGATATATGTCCGCTCCTTATACATAGAGGTACACATGGATAAATTCGAAAACGACGAACATGATTCACTACCTAATTTTGATAAGTTGATCCTATGTAGCAATGTTCTAATTCAAGTAGACAAGTTTTTTTACAGTGAAAAAGATGCATACGAGCCGTTAGTTATAAAAAAATCTGAAGATGGAACTCCAAGAATTTGGATTTACGCTTTAAACGCCGAACAAAATTTAATAACTATAGTTGCCGATTCAGCTCCGCGTTTAAAATCGATTCAGTCATATGCTACCCCTACAGGATGTAAAGTTACGCATGATGGCGTAACTCTCTTGGAGGCTGTATTAAACGAAGAGGATATACTTGAAATTATTAAGCTGGACTTTCGGCCAGTCGGTTTAAATATCTTCGGCGATACAAAATCGTTGCACCTTGGTGGTATGACAACAAGCCGCAATGTAATGAAAAAAACAAAAGTATTTGTCGGTATATAACGCCATGTTTATTAAAAACACTTGGATAAATGGTAAGCAATATAATTTCTATGAGGATAAAACAACCTCAGATAATAAGTTTACAATTCTTATAGGTGAGAATGCATCCGGAAAGAGTGAGCTTATAAGAGAGGTTGTAGGTGCCGTTATCAGAACTAACATTGTTGATTGTGAATCGGATTTATCGCCATATTCAGATCCTCTCGACGAATATCTAAATGACAAGTACAAATATACGATATCCCATAAAAGGAAAGAAATTAATTTCTCCCTGAATTTGATTTTTGAAAAGCCAGTCTTAATAAATTATAGGTCTAATAATTCTTATAGAGTCGTAAAGAATTACTTAGGAGAAGAATTAAAAATAAGTGATGGTGTATTTAGGTACAAGTTTGACGTTGAAACCACTTCAAGTCAAATTAAGTCGCTTAGAGAAAAGATGAATGTTATAGCGATATCAAACACTCCTTACGATAAGTTTCCCATCCTTAAATCTAAATCAGGAAGAGATATTAATAATATTGGATATTCCTGCATTTCTCTAAAAAACAATGAAGAGCAGAGTTACGACATACATGATTCAAGGTATAAAAGCGATTCTAAAATTGTTGAATTTTGTTATGCGCTTCTTGAGTGCCTGGAGCTCAATCGGGAGCTTGAGTTATTCAGGGTATTCGATTACCTAAAGTTAAGTACCAATATTCGTATGCATTATACACTCGATAATAAGAAATCAATGTTTAATAATATTAATAATGACGATGAATATCTTATTAATCTCAAAGGAAGAGCGAAGAAAATTTATCGGAAAATGATTAAGTCAGATGTAAATGATGAGCTTAAAGATATAGGTTTAGATTCAACAAGGACATTTGAATTCTCTATTAATGATAATAATTACCAAGAATCGCTAAGCGACATGATTATCTTAGCAAGATCTGGAATGTTGAACTTTTTGAACGTCGATTTTTTAGGGCAGGATGATTTAGCGTTAACAGAATTTAGCTCTGGTCAGCTTTCAGTATTGTACAGTACTGTCGGCTTGCTCTCGAGGATAAAGGATAATAGCCTTATATTCATAGACGAGCCAGAGATAAGCTTACATCCCAAATGGCAAGAAACCATATTGATTTTATATAAAGAAATCATAGATAAGTATAAGCTTTGCCATCTTATAGCTGCAACACATTCGCCGCAGGTCGCTAGCAGCTTAAGTGATGACGGTTGCTACGTTTTAAGAATGAAAGATGCGGCGCTTTTTCAGTCGCAGCGTTACAAAAATAGTTCTATCGATTTCCATTTGGCGGACTTTTTCAATGCGCCAGGAACGCATAATGATTTTATAGCTACAGAGCTAATTAAGGTGCTTACGTTACTCACCCGAACAGGTGAAATTGATCATGAAGTTAAAATTCGGATAGATAAACTTAGGTCATACGAAGAGAACATAAAAAAACACGACCCTTTGAATAAGCTATACCTTATGCTCAGTAAAATGGAGGATCGGATCAATCATGCCTCTAAATCCGATTGAATATACAGGTGATCAGCAGCAGTTTATTGAATCGTACATGTCACAAGAAGGATTCGATCATAACTGTTGGAATGACAACAATGTTAAAGATGACTTTAAAAGAGATTTTACGAAATTAAAATCGGAAATAAAAAGTTATTATAAACAGCACCAAAGGCATACTTGCCCATATTGTAAGAATCAGATCCCCTTAACGAATGGCCAAGTTTGGCATATAGAGCATATCGTACCAAAGTCTCTTAACTGCCATTTAATGTTTAAGCCAAGTAATATTTGCGTTGCCTGCGTTGATTGCAATATCAGTAAAGGTAGTAAAGGGGTCTTTTTTCGACAAGATATAGAAGACTCAGAGATAGCCGCAGATTACAAAATTGTACATCCTTTTTTCGACGAATATTCTGATCATATTGAGAAAGATGGTTACGCCTATCTGCCCCTTGGTCGATCAGAGAAAGGAAAGAATACGATCCGTATTTGTAAGCTAGATAGGTTTATTTCATTGGCGCTTGATGACGAACAAAGGGACACAGATATCATAGATTTCTCAGAGTCTATATCTTTGGACGATGAAGATCTGGAGGAGCAGATAGATAATTTTGTCGCTATGGCTATTGACGATTAATCTTTACTTAATTTATTCGTCTTCTCGACCGTCCTTCTGAGGGCGTAAGCGTATTTTTCGGTTTATCAATCGCTTCTTCTATGAATTCTTCAGCCTTCATTGTAAACCTGTTGTCCCCTTCGTAAATCATGTTCCAATACTTTATTAAACGCTCCTTGAGAGCAGATAAGGTATACCTTGCTGCATTTTTATGTGCTTCAATTGCGATATTTATCTCCTCCTGTAGGTCGCTTAATATGCGTTTTCCCCGTGATATTCTTTTCTCCAGCTCATCGCACTCCAGCATTAAATCTCGCTTATTAGCTTTAAGAGTTGGCAACTCATGATTTACTAACGAGCTGTGTTCCTTTAGAGATTGATGTGTAGCCTTGGAGCCTTTCTTGCCCCTTTTTAATCCGTATTTCTTCGCCACTTGATGATAAAATTCGTCTTGTAGCTCAGAGGCTCTATTTCTATGCCCCCCAATTAAAGCACGGCAATTTAATGAGTCTCCACCTTTGACTATAGGAATAAATAATAGGTGGCAGTGCTCGCTTGTTTCATCTCGGTGAATACATGCAAGTAAAATGTTTTCACTTCCTACTTTTTCCATTATCCATTTTGTCGCGTCTATAAAGTACTTTCTGCGTTCGACAACAGATAGTTGCTCCATAGCTTCGGGCGAGGCTGTAAAGATTGCTTCAACGGCCAGAACGGCGTTTTTTCGTATAGGTTTACTCAGTCTACCTAATCGCTTTTTCATACGTTCAAAGCTTTCGTAGGCTGTCTTACCAATTTTTGATGTGAGGACTTCATTCAACTGCTTTCTTTTAGGATCAGCATTTTCAGTTCTTTGTTCTCTATAACAATGCAACAAAGCACGTTTTGTTTCATTCAGACTTTTCAATTTTTCAAACCGCATTATTGCGAAGTTATTTAATTCTTTCATTTTAAGTTCCTCATTCTTTATTCTAATTATTATATATCAAAATAAATAAAAATATTAAAAGTGGAACATTAATTTAAAATTAATTTGAAGGAGGACTCACTCCACAATTTGTTTGCTGACAAATTATCGTTCGAGCTAAGGTGCGAAATAAAGGTTAATAGTAGCTTAAGTAAGTTCTGCGTTTTCGTATAGGTCGTATAGGTCACATAGGTAAAAATGGATTTAAACACTTTAATTAGATAGGTATTTAAAAAGGTAATTAAACTGCATATGACCTATATGACCTATATGACCTATGAATATACTTCTTCTTGAAAAATTCCTTCATCAACAAAGTCAGCTAACTTTAACCCTTGGTCATTTGCAAATGCTAATGCGAATTCAGTCTTGGATTTGAGTTCATAGCAAGTCGTTGATGGTCCTTTTATCTTTGGAACCCCGAGCTCTTTTAAACGCTTGCCTACAATGCTCCTAGCGGCCGCTTGAGTCATGTTAGGGAGTTCCCTATCAGCAAATGCTTTAAACTGGTTAACTATCGATGAGACCTCTATAAGTGGGCCTCCTCCAAAAGGCTTGCTTTTATTTAATTCGTTTATAACGAATCTTCCAAATGTATCTTGGCTGCTAAGTATACTTTCTCGAAGCACTGAAGTTTTAGGTGCGCAATGTGGGTTAAAGTTGCGAATATCTCGTCTGCGCAAATAGTAAAGAAGATACTCAACGCCGTTGTTCTCAAGCCAGTCGTGGTATTTGGAAAAAAATTCTGTATTCTGCGCAAGAGCTGAGCCGGTTTCCACTATTAGGTATCTGCGCTCCCTTTTGCTCGCGTTGATAATTTTTCGATCATTAGTGGCAAGAATGAGCCGACTGTAATTTTTAATAACTCGTGGCTCTTTCCCTTTTGGCTCAACTGTAAGTTCAGGTTCGCTGATCAAGGCCTTAAGTCGATCCGATTTATTTGTATCGAGCAAGCTCACTTCATCTAAGAATAAAAGGAGCGTTTGATCAATCACTGCGTTGAATCTTCCGGTTGCCATAGATGCACCGTTTAATCTCTTGCCATAGGCACCGACAATTCTTAGTAGGGGTTCGACGAAAGAGCCCTTTCCGCCACCTGGGACTCCTTGCAAAGCAATAGCGACGGATGTTTTTTCAGTTGGTTTTTGAATCAAATGAGCAATCCAATCCAGCACGTACTCCCATACACTGCTTTCTTCTTCGGTGCTGATGAGCTTTGTACCTAACTCTAAAAAAGGAGTTACATCTCCCTCGAGCTCTTCAGCATTCAATCCAATGTATGTATTCAGCTTGTTCTTAAGTATTGATGGCGCAGAGTCGAGCGAAGGATAAAAATATACGCCTTCACGATGCTCTTTATCTTGCCACTTTAACCATGCTTTACCGGCATTTTCACCTTTTATTAATGGTTTATGTAGAAAGCGCTGAGGGAATTGTCGCGCGTTAATGCATTCCCATGAGGTTTGGCCGTGTTCATTTATCGATTTTGCATAAACATCAGAATCGCTTCCATACGTCACATGGATATACTTTTCGTTCATACTACGGAGAACTTCCAACTCCTCTTCAGTATAGTGAAGCTTAGTGCGTCTTAAGCGGGTCATGAGTTGTTCTCCTTAATGCTCTTTGGATAATCTTCAACGCTCTCCTTCCAGGTTGTTATTAGCCATTCTTCAATCACCCAGCTAGGCCAACCCACTAAGCGAGAACTCAGTTGGATTGGCTCAGGGATCAGTTTTTCTTTTCTCATATTGTCGATGGTGCCAACACTCGTCTGTAGAACGTTTGCGAGGTCTTTTCGTCTGAGGAACAATTTCTCTTGGGACATATCTGTATTTCCTTTTACATCACACAACCAGGCTTGCTGTGTCTCAAAGGCTATGATGAAAGAGATTGTCGGGTTCGGCGAAAAAAGTTAATATGCCGCGCTCACAATTCAGCTTTTAACTGCTCATGCCATTTCTGACCAAATGGAAAATTCTTTGAAAAATCGTTTCTTCCGCTTTTGCGCTCTCTGTCATAACCTTGTTGACGGTCGCCGCAAGTATCATTTTTGTCCTCGCCATGAGCCTGGTGGGTACCGGTATATCCGGGATAGAGAGCTCTTAAAGTCCCGCCTCTCAGATAAATGGCCAACTACGGAGGGGCATAGGGCAAAGATTGCTGCCTTATCGAATGAGTTAGATTTGTTGTCTACTAATCCGCGAGACGTAATAGTAAAGAAGTTTATTAGAAACGGGGTATTGGCAAAAAAATCAATAACTAAGCCTTTACAGGAGCATTACCCAACTGCCGCTGGTAGGATTGACTTCAGTTACTTTGACCTGCGGTACAAAGCTAGGGTGCTGCGAGGCTTCTTTCATGCTCTGGAGATGCAACAGTCAGACGACTTTTGGTTTCTTAAATCTATAGACGAAACTGACTTTATAAAAGTAATATTGATTGTGTCAGCGAGATTTGAAGCGTATTCAAATCTGCGCAGGGAAGCGGAAAGACGAAGCAATAAGGCAGATGAAAAAATAATTGAAAAGAATGTGATTATGAAAATCCTTTCCTTGCCTCGGAAGGCAAATGGGCGCATCAGTCGAAGCGATGTTGCTTCTGAGCTGCAAATAAGCCGCTGGGCGGCGGGTCGGTTGATATCAAAGTTAAAGCGTAATGGTGACATAAATGGTGACATTTAATTGCACTTTCGACTTAAAGTATCTTCAACATATTGATTTTTAAGGTTAAAAACTCCTATGTTCGATATTTTTTATGATTAGATCCAGAATATAGAGTAACCTACTTACCTCTCCATCACTTCACGTTCTACAAGCATAGCTTGACCAATGTTTGGAAAGTGAGCCGAATATATCTACTATTCGGCTCACGACGAGAGTAAAATAAAGTAATTAGCAAGTATAAGCGGATAGCTCTGGTAGCCTAAATGCTAGCTGAACACAGGGTGGCAGCAAAAGTCATACCCACACTCCATCACTTAGTCCGTCTTAAACTTCCTAACCAGTGTTGATAATGCGCTTGATTGCTGCTCCAACGACTGACTGCTATCACTGGCACGCTGCGCAACGTCAGCTATGGTATCGGCGGAACCTTTAATCTCACTGACATTTCGACTAATTTCTTCCGCTACCGATTGTTGTTCCTCGGCTGCGGTCGCTATTTGTGCGTTTTGATCGCTGATGTGGGCGATAGATTGCACAATTCCCGAAAACTCACTTTGTGCCTGATCGGCTTTATCCGCGGCTTGCTGAGAACGCCCAATATTGGCTTTCATGACGTCAACAATAGACTGAGATGTACTCTTGAAGTTTTCGAGCTGATCCGATATTTGAGTGGTTGAATCTGCGGTTCGCCGCGATAATTCCCGCACTTCGTCTGCAACGACCGCAAAGCCGCGTCCCTGTTCACCGGCGCGAGCGGCTTCAATGGCAGCGTTAAGTGCCAGTAAATTGGTCTGCTCTGAAATATCTCTAATCGTTCTAATGATAGAGACCATCGACTCACTGCCTTCCTGCAATGCCTGAAGGTTGGTTTCGGCTTGTTCAAGTGAGTTGCGCAGCTCGGCAACACTGTCATTGTTTTCCTTGATAATACGAACGCCGTTGTTCGCAGAATCCTGTGTTTCCCGGGCCAAGTCTGCCGCCCGTGAACAACTGGCGGCGACTTCGTCTGCTGCAGAAGCCATTTCATCCACGGCACTCGATGCCATTTCCAGTGACTGTTGTTGCTTACCTGCTGAGTCGGTGATTTCTTCCGACAATTGCTTATTAATTTCTGCGTTATCGCTGACCTGAAGAGATGCATTATTAATGTCTTTGACCAGTCGGTTAATGGACAAAAGGAATTGATTAAAGTTGTCTGCAAGATCGCGTGTTTCGTCGTTGGTTGAAACTTCAATCCGTTGCGTCAGGTCCCCGCCGCCCTCGGCTATCTCTGACAGCTTATTGGATACGTTTACAATAGGAGTGGATATGACTTTAGATAAGTACCAGCCCAGTAAGGTAAATAGAAGAATCAGAATGATTCCGACGGCGACAATAACCCAGGTTAACTGGTTGGCGCTATTCATCACCTCACTTTCTTTCACTAAGCCAATAAACTGCCAACCGAGTTTGTCGGAAATGTAGGTGTTAACTAAGTAATTGTCGTTGTCTATAACAACCTGACCGACTTGGTTTTGGTCAGACTGTTTGCTTATTTGGGCAAAGTTTCCGTTATAGACATCGTCAATATTACTGAAGTTATTGTCAGAATATTTAGGATCAACTAAAACGGTTCCTGTGTCCTCAACAAGCATCAAATAGCCTGACTCTCCAATCTTGACGTCGGCGATGAGATCCGTCAGTTGAGCTAAAGACACGTCCATGCCTTGTACTCCGACCAGCTTGCCATTTTGTTTCAAAGCTTTGACGGTTGAGACGATAACGGCGTCGTCCGCAGCCCAGTAATAGGCATCGGTTCGCACTATTTCGCCTTCTCCCTGTATGGCGGCCTCATACCATGGGCGAGTTCTTGGGTCGTAGTTTTTGCTGAGCGGGCCCTGTGGCCACTGAATGTAGCCGCCGTTGGCTGTACCTAAGTAAAGATAGGCCAATCTCGGATGTGTTTTAGCGAAGCGGGTATAGAAATTAAATACGGCAGCTTCTTCTTTAGACTCATTTAATGAGTCCATTTGCGTTCCTTCAGGGTTCGACAAATAGGCACGTGCATTAGGGACAGCCTGATTAATCAGTGGCTCCTGGGCGATGAAATTCAGGTTTTGCTCTATTTCTCTGAATAGAATTTGAATGGCGTTATCAACTTGCTTAACTTCGCGAGATGTCGTGGTTTCAAAGTCTTCTACTGCTTGATCCCGAATTTGAAGTATCAGAATGGTCGATATAATGATGATGGGCAGAAACACTGTACTGAAGAATGACAGAGTAAGTTTTTTTGAGATATTCATAGCCACCCTGAACCTTGTTAATATTATGTTAAGATTGATTATAGGTTAGATTTAAGTCAATCAAAATTTGCGTTGGCACCCTATAGAACTGTTTATCGGTCACTTTAAAGAAAAGCTGAAATAAATTAGGTGCTTTATCGTAGAAATAGGCAAGCCGCCGACTAAATTTGACCTAGCAACAGCCACGCCCCGCCAAGGTAAAGCATAGTGATAAGTACGCTTTCCAGGCCAATACGACCGGGACCTTCGCGTTCACGTCGAATGAGGCCCATGATTAAAATAGCGGACATCAACACCGTCAGACACACCCAGAACAAGGTACCGTCGGTCATGGTGTGATAAATCGACCCGCCGCGGTAGGCAATATCTGATGCGGCGGTAAATAGGGTGTCAAACGCGTTGCCACCAATAATACCGCCTACCGCCAGGGTTAAGGCGCCGCG
>Ga0206123_10002502_pt1 | contig 16036 bp, 25 predicted proteins | sample Helgoland_Spring_2_FD_160086 | JGI IMG/M metagenome (GOLD analysis project Ga0206123, IMG submission 160086) | Pelagic subsurface seawater microbial communities from Kabeltonne, Helgoland, North Sea - Helgoland_Spring_Bloom_20160316_1 | ecosystem: Environmental > Aquatic > Marine > Epipelagic ...
GCTGAAGAAATTGTGAAAAGTTTAGAAAATCTTCAGATTGCTGGCAGCAAACCTTATTTCTACGAAGAAGTAGATAAAGAAAATAAACACAATTTAAATTATAAAATAGGGGTGTTAAGATTGGATAGTTAAAATGATACAAATAGAAAACAAAAAAAGAGAATGAACCACCAAGAATTGGAGAGAAGTTTCATATCTCTTCGAAAGCATTTTGTAGATATTAAAGTTTACATTAAGGAACATTTCAATAAAGATGGATTATTAAGAGGATTATTACTAGAGTTTGAACGACCATATGAAGAGGGATTATTAGAAAATATAAAGCAATTAGAAAGATTAGATGAATTAGATATTCCTATTGATAGTGAAGAATTAAATATTGAAAAATCTTATCACAAACTTAGTGATAGTTTCCACAAATTAAACCCATATATCTATGAAACTTATCAAGATGATATAAAATTAAGAGCATTTTTAACTCATATTTTGATGATACTTCAAGATTTAGGTGAACACTACTACTATAAAGCGATTAAAGAACGAGATGATGATAAAACAGATAAAAAAGATAATCCCAAAAAACCCAATAAAAACAGGGTTTTACAGTAAATATTTGACAAATTGTTCATTCTATGTTATAATATTTGTATAATATGATAAAAAAAACACACACAAAAGAAGATTTAGATTCTTACACTATTGATGTAAGAAATGATAACGTAGAAGGAGCATTGCGACTTTTAAAGAAAAGAATACAAAAAGATGGTTTGATGTTTGAATTGAAAAAACGAGAACATTATGTGAAACCTAGTGAAAAACGCAGAATGAAAAAAGCCGCTGCGATTATACGACAAAAAAAGACACAAGCAAAAAAAGGTATGAGTAAAGGAAACTATAGAAAATGACAGACGATAATGTGATACAAGGGCCGTGGAAAACTCATGTTAAAGTTCCAGAAATGGAAGAAACTAGTCAGTTAAGATATAACTTGATGTTTGCTGAAGATATAACACAGTCGATTATAGTACAAACGCTTCGTGTTCTTGATGAAAACAAAGTTTCAGATAGAGAAAAAGATGTTTTTATAAAAGATTTTGGTTTAGTAAATGAAACTTTAAAATCTTGTATACTTCGACATTTTGGTTTTTTTCATCCTATTCAAGTTTTATCGGATATGGCAATGACATCAACTGTAAATGAACAAACGCAGAAGGTTTATTCTCAGTTTGATTTATCACAATTGAATAATAAAGATTTTGACCAAATTTTAAAAGAGGAATAATTATGGTATTAGTTGATATGAATCAAGTAACTTTATCTTCATTAATGATGCAGATAGGTCAATCAAAAGATTTACAAGTCAATCCAGATTTAGTTAGACATATGGTATTGAATTCTATTCGTACATATAGAATTAAATTTGTAGAAGATTATGGTGAATTAGTTTTATGTTATGATAGTAAACACTATTGGAGAAAAGACGTTTTTCCACAATATAAATCTCATCGTAAGAAAATGAGAGAATCTAGTGATTTTGATTGGAACACTATTTTCAATACACTTAATGCATTAAAAGAAGAACTTAGAGAAAATTTTCCATATAAAATGTTAGAAGTATATGGTGCAGAAGCAGATGATATTATTGCAACTATTTGTGAATCACAAAAAGAAAATATTATGATTGTTTCTGGTGATAAAGATTTTATTCAATTACAAAAATATAAAAATGTAAAACAATGGAATCCTGTTCAAAAGAAAATGTTGAAAGATAAAAATCCAGATTTATATTTAAAAGAACATATTATCAAAGGTGATAGGAGTGATGGAATCCCAAATGTTCTTTCTGATGATAATTCTTTCGTAGATAAGATTAGACAAAAACCACTTACGAAAAAGAAAATACAATCATGGGTAGAACATGATTTTATGGATGTTGCCCCTAATGAACAAGCAAAAAGAAATTATCATAGAAATACTACATTAGTAGATTTATCTAAAATACCACAAGACCTTAAAGATAAGATTAAAGAAACTTATAAGACAACACCTATTTTGGGTGATAGAAAAAACCTTATAAATTACTTTATAAATAATAAGTTAAAAGAATTGACAAATAATTTAGGAGATTTTTAATTATGGTTACAGAAACATATGTTCCACTCTTTCATGAAATTTTTGAACGAGTACACAAAGCAAAAACTAAAGACGAAAAGGTTGCGATTTTAAAAAAACACAATAGTGCTGGTTTACGTTGGTTTTTAAGAGCTAATTTCGACCCAGATGTAGAATGGTTATTACCAGAGGGTAAAGTACCTTATATCCCGAATGATGCACCAGATGGCACAGAACACACAAGATTACATAAAGAATATAAAACTCTTGATAATTTTATATCACTTCTTGGTGTTGTTGCTAGACCTAATATTGTTCAATCACGTAGAGAATCACTTTTTATTCAATTGTTAGAAGGATTGAGTGCTAGTGAAGCAAACTTGGTTGTACAAGCAAAAGATAAAAAGTTGGGTAGAGCTTATAAAGGACTATCAATTCCAGTTTGCAAAGAAGCATTTAATTGGAATGACAACTTTATGTTAAAGGATTAGTAAAGATTTGACAAATTGTTTATTATATGTTATAATTATTAGTATAATAAACGAAATATAACAACTAGGGTAAAAATATAGCAACGAGTTTTTATCCTAGTATAAAATAACAAATTTGAGTTGCAAGGTGATTATATCATGGCAAGACAAACTATGACAAGAACTGCAAAGTTCTTAAAAGCGCTTCTTAGAGGCGAATCTATTTCTTGGACAGCTGTTCAGAAAAGATATGGTTTCAAGTCCCCAAGAACTGTCGTTGACGGTTTTAGAAGACGAGGATATTGTGTGTATGCAAACAAAGCTGCAGACGGTACTTCATATAGAATTGGCACACCAAGTCAATCTATCATTAAAGCGGGATTAGAATCCGTTTATGGGTTATAAAACCCATAAAGTTTTTGGGTTATAATACCCACTAATCGGTTAGTGGAGCTTTGTACCCACAGAGCTCCATTTTCATTCACAAAAAAATACCATAAATTTTACCATATAAATAATTTCAATATGAGATTATCTATAAGAGGTTGTGATACCGAAACTAAAATAAAAACTAAACAATCTGTAAGATGGTATCTTGACCATCTTCTTTCTAAAAGACTTCAATCTAACCTTTCAATTTCCATTTCTTATAGCGATACTCTTTTTAAAGAACAACAAATAGAAGGAGAATGTGTATGGAATGACGAATTTGAAACTCGTAGACCAAAAAAATTTACTATTAATATAGACAATCAAGTAAGACTTAGAAGCAAACTTATAGCATTAGCACACGAACTCGTGCATCTTAAACAATGGACAAAAGGTGAGATGTATGAATATGTAAGAGATGCAAATAGATATAAATGGAAAGATACTGTGATAGATACTAAAGGAGTAGATTATTATGATTTGCCGTGGGAAGTAGAAGCACATGGTAGAGAAATTGGAATGTTTATACGTATGTGTGAATCATTAAAATGGGCAAAAGAAGATTGGACAAAAGAATATGTGCCTATGTATGGTGATAGAAAATGTGGATTAACTGAGATGCTTGAAAAGCATGAAAAAAATTTGACAAACTTAACTAAATGAAGTATAATATATTAAAAATGTGGAGATATAATTTTGCCTACTTATGATTTTTTAAATACAAATACAAATAAAATGGAAGAACTTTTTATGTCGATTTCAGAAATGGAAGAATATATAAAAGAAAATCCACATATTCAAATAGCACCTGCTGCTCCAGCAATTGTATCTGGTGTAAACACAGAACAAAAAATGGATACGGGATGGAAAGAAACATTACAAAAGATATCAGAAGCACACCCGAATAGTGCTCTTGCAGATAGATATGGAAATAACAAGACACTTAAACAAAAAAAAGGTGAAAGAGTGTATAAAGAACACGCAATTAAACAAGCGAAAGAAAAGAAATAATATAAATATGATAATGATACGAGCTAGAAATTTCAGCACAACCTTAGATATTAAAGTATCATCAAAAGAGGTTTGTAAGCTTTTGAAATCCCTCGGCTCATGCATCAATGGGGGGTTGTTACATGACAATCCCTTTTTTTATAGAGGTAATTAAATAATGCCAGAAAAAAAGAAAGTAAAAGAAATTACAGATTCACAATTAATTAAAATAAAACCAGTTACAGATAATCAGAAAGTATCATTTGACGCATTTAAAAAAGGACAAAATATTTTTCAATATGGTGCTGCTGGAACTGGAAAAACTTTTGTTGCATTATACCTTGCACTTAAAGAAGTTTTAGATTTAAAAAGTCCATACCATAGAGTATGTCTTGTTCGTTCATTACTGACAACAAAAGATGAATCATTTATTCCTAATAAAGAAAATGACACAACACTTTTATATCAAACTGTCTATCAGAATATGGTACAATTTATGTTTGAACAACCAAATGAAGATGCGTTCAGTTCGTTATATGATAGATTAAAAACACAACAAAGTTTATATTTTCTTTCTACTTCCTTTCTTCGAGGATTGACTTTTGATAATTCTATTATTGTTGTAGATGAATGTCAAAATTTAAATTTTCATGAGTTAGATACTATTATAACAAGAGTTGGACAAAATAGTAGAATTATTTTTTGTGGTGATGTAGACCAAAGTGATTTAGTTAGGACACAAGAAAAAAATGGTATTTTAGATTTTACTAGAGTGCTTGAACAAATGGATGAATTCACATTAGTTGAATATAATTTAGGTGATATAGTTCGTTCTGGATTTGTTAGAAATTATTTAATTAATAAAATTAAACTAGGACTTGCTAGTGGTTAATAAAAAAAAAAATTATTAATATAGGATGTTAATATAATGAAAAAAATACATGAATTTAAAAGAGAAATAAAATATGTTCCCGAACTTTCAACACAAAATATAGATAGAAAACGATACTATGTAACACCGAAGAAACTTCTTTATCCATCTATAACTACAGTTTTATCTCAACGAGGTAAACAGGGATTATTCGAATGGAGAAAACGAGTTGGAGAAGAAGTAGCAAATCATATTACTAGAACTTCTGCTAGTAGAGGTTCTGCTGTTCATCAGATGTGTGAAGATTATTTAATGAATAAACACATTTATAATCCAACCGATTTTGAAAAACATTCACAAAGACATTTTCTTGGATATTGTTTATTCAATAGATTAAAAGAAGAAGTTTTACAAAATATTGATAATATATATGCACAAGAAACAACATTATGGTCAGATAGATTAATGGTTGCTGGTAGAGTGGATTGTATTGCAAAATATAAAGATGTTCCTACTATTATTGATTTTAAAACATCAAGAAGTGAACGAAATGATGAGTGGAATGAAAACTATTATATACAAGCAACAGCATATTCTGAAATGTTTGAAGAAAGAACAGGAATGAATATAGACCAGATTGCTATTTTAGTTGTAACTGAAGATGGAACTGTTCAAGAGTTTGTTAAAAATAAAAAAGATTATTTACATTTATTAGATGATGCTTTAAAAGTTTATTCTCTTAAAGATAATGCACAAGGTCTTACTGCGAATTAGATACTTGAGGGGCTGTAGCTCAATAGGGAGAGCGCCTGCTTTGCAAGCAGGAGGTCGCAAGTTCAATTCTTGTCAGCTCCACTTGACAAACGATAAAAAATAAGTTATAATAAATAACAAAATAATCCATTAAGTAATATGGTAAGACGGAGATTCGATTTCTCCCGCCTCCAAGAATTACTAATTATATGAGGGGGCGTTCTGGGTTCGATTGCGATACGAAAGGGTTATGTTAAGATAACTGATAACATTAATTATCAATTAGCTGCTTAAAAGAAGTAGCGGGAGTTTGGTGGTTTCCTTGGCAACATAAAAACCACCACTAGAGGTAAAAATGTCATTTAAAACACAAAGAACATTTGAATTAGAAATAGAACAAATTATTAAAAATTATGAAATGTCTCACATGCAAGCAGTCTTACATTATTGTGAAACTAATGATATAGACCCATCATCAATTAATAGATTGATATCTAAAACTTTAAAAGAAAAAATAGAATCAGAAGCTAGAGATTTAAATTTTTTTCCAAAGAGAGGCAAACTTCCCGATTTATAATATAATGGATTCATATGATGCATACAAGTTATATCTTGGTATCAAAACACATTTCGAAAAAGGTAATTATGATTTTGTTCAATATGGTGGAAAAACAAGGTCAACTAAAGAATCTTTTTTAAAAAGAAACGATAGAAAGATTTTTTATAAAGTATCTAAATCACATTCTAATCTGATAGATTTAAAAAACTATTATATTGCAAACTTTATTCAAACACATAAAGGTTGGGTTGGAGAATTTTCTGAAAAAAATTATTCTGATTGGAAAAAAAGAATTGAAAGTTTATCATATATATTTGAACAAAATATTTTATTATTAATAAATGAAATTTGTGTTAATAAAAAAGATTATGATATAAATAACTTCGAACATATTTTTGAATGTGAGAAAGGAAAACATCCGATTCTTTTAAAGGGATATCTTTCAAAAAGAATTTTTCCAGAAACGCTAATAATTTTGGATGATATCCTTTCTTATTTTAAAGAGTGGGATAAAATGTTGAGTGATGATATAATCTGGCCAGAAGAAAAAATCTTTCTTAATAAGTATAGAAGATTTCTCGAATTTGATAAAACCAAATATAAACTTGCTTTGCGTAAATTGGTAAAATTAAATTTGGGAGATAAATAAAAATGTCAGATAGTATAAAAAAGTTATCAGAAAATAAATGGTTATTAAGATATACCATTTCATCTGTTAATATGCAAGACAATAAGAAGAAAAAAGATATAGAGATTAATTTTGATAGTCTTGAGTTGAATCAAGTCGGCATCTGGACTATTTCAGAAGATAGTTTAGGGGACTTGACAAACGATACAAAATAAGTTATAATATACTTAATATGTTTTATATCATGAAAGAACTTGGATAAGACAAATATGTACACATAAGGAGAATACAATATGTCGTTAGAATCATTGAAACGAAATAGTGGTTTAGATAAACTACTTACAGCAGTTGAAAAAGAAACTGCACCCATTGACAAGAAAAGTTTTGTTGATGAAAGATTTTGGAAACCAGAACTTGATAAAACAGGAAATGGTTATGCTGTTATCAGATTTTTACCAGCACCAGATAATGAAGATATGCCATGGTCTAAGGTTTGGAGTCATGCTTTTCAAGGCCCAACTGGACAATGGTACATTGAAAATTCATTAACAACTATGAATGGGAAAGACCCTGTCTCTGAAGCAAACACACTTCTTTGGAATACTGGAAATGAGCCAGACAAAGAACTTGCAAGAAAGAGAAAGAGAAAACTTAATTACTATTCTAATATTTTAGTAGTAAGCGACCCCAAACACCCAGAACAGGAAGGTAAAGTAAAACTTTTCAAATATGGAAAGAAAATCTTTGACAAATTGATGGAAGCAATGCAACCACAATTTGAAGATGAGTCACCAGTAAATCCATTTGATTTCTGGAAAGGTGCTAATTTCAAATTGAAAATTAGAAAAGTAGATGGTTATTGGAACTATGATAAATCAGAATTCGAAAAACCTAGTGCTGTTATTGACGGAGATGACAAGAAATTGGAAGAACTCTGGCATCAACAATACTCACTTGCTGAATTTACTTCTGCAACTAATTTCAAATCATATGATGAATTGAAAGAAAGGTTTGATAGAGTAATTGCAGGTACTACTACTGTGGGTAATGCTGCTGATTTAACTGAAACTGCACCTGCCCCATCAGTTGATAGCGATACTGCACCATCAGTTAGTAGTGATACTACATCATCTGATGATGATGGTGAAAATGCTATGTCTTACTTTGAAAAACTTGCTCAAGAGTAGGTCTTAAACTTAGAGGGGACTTCTTTAAGTTCCCCTTTAAAAAACTCGGAAACCATTATTATGAAAAGACAAAAACAAAGTTCAAAAGCAGAATATCTCAAAAAGTATGATAAGTCTATGCAACCTCTATTATCTTTAGGTAGTGGTTTGGTTGGGAAAGCTTTATTGGTACTTCTATTTGTTGTTATATTGATGTTTGTGATTAATTAACCATTATGGCCCATTCTAAATAAAATTCTACTGTGGTCAACGACTGGTGGAGTATAGTTATTGACAGAATCATTTTTGACAACTTGGCTATTGCTGTTGGCAATGTTTATCATACCATCTCTCTTCTCTTTTTTTCCTTTAAGGTCTTTTGATTCTTGACTAACTTTTTCTAAAGCATCACTTTTTAATTTAGAATTTACTGGTACAAAACCTAAACTTTTCTTATCTGCTTGGTCTTTTATAATTTTTTTATCATCTTTTTTTGTGCCCATGAATCCCATATCTACCAATTGTTGTTTTCGCCGTGCTAACTCTATTTTTTGTTCTTCTGGTGACATTGCATTAAATTCTTTACGTCTTTCCATTAATCCTTTCACACCTTTAAATAATCCAATGCCAATTGCACCAGCAAGAAGTACTGGTAGAGCTGTAGTCATTGCACCTATGAGTAAACCTTTAGCTGCACCACCAGCGAGTAATGCTTTACCACCACCAAGAGCTAATGCTGTACCACCTTTCCCAACCCCTGTTATCATACCAGCTTTAGCGGCGCCACCAAGACCAACTACATTTTTAAGTTTTGAAAGCAAACCACCAATTCCTTTAAGACCACGAAACGCTTGAACTGTTCCAGCAGCCTTTAGGATATTATCACCTGATAATAATCCACCACCTTTATCAGCATCTGCACCACCAGCAGTTACCATACCAGCGCCACCTGCTTTTGTTGCATTTAGTAATTCTTTTTGAGACTCTCCATCTTTTTGTGCCTGTATTTTAGCTTCCCTTCTGTTATCTTTAGAAAACTCCATTTGGTCTTCATAATGTTTGTTAGCTTCGTCTAGTCTTTCAGTTACATTGGCATCATGTACTCTAAGACTATTTCCTGTTGTAGCATGTTTTGCTAAGTCTGTTATTTGCTTTAATATACCTTTTTGAATAGTTGGCGAAGAAGAATCTTGTTGTTTAAGTATTTCTATTACTCGTGTATAATAGTTTTCATTTCCAAGTAAAATATTTTTGTTCGTATCATCAAGTTGTTCAAGAATTTCTGTATTGATGTTGTCCATCATAGCAGTTTGCATAAATTTAGCTTGATTTGCTGATTGTTTATCAGATGCTAAGTCATCTTTTGATTTTTGCTTATTAAGTTTTGTTTGTTCTCTAAGTTCTTTTACAGTTAGTCCCTGTGCTTTTGCTGCTAGCGCATCTCTAGTTCTAAATTTATCTGTAATACTACCGATTATTGATGATGTAATATTATCTAGTCTGCTAGCTACATCTTTTCCTTCATCTTCGCCTTTTCTTAAAAAGTCTTGAATGAATGAAGGCACAAGAAATTCTGCATCAGCAATTTTTCTTACAAAGTCGCCAATTTTGCTAGGTTTACTGGATTTTTCTTTTTTAAGTTTGTCTATATCTAAGTTTAGATATTCATCTTGTTTTTTTCCTAATCTTGTTTCCAATTCAAAACGCTCTTCTTCTGTTTTCAGTATGTTTTCAGAAACTTTGCTACTTTTTCTATCTGCTAAATAGTGTAGAATTGGTAATTTATTTTTTTCTGCCATTTAATTATTCACTCTCTTTTTTTGGTGGTTGTGATGGACTTGATGTACTATTGACATAAAGACCAAACCATGCTGCTCCAGCACCAACTACGATTGATACAAGACCTGCTTGTTGTGTGTTTGGATTTTCTAAAACCATAAACCATTGTACAACATCATAAAAAAGATATATGTACGTTGCAATAAAGAATCTAGGAAATAATCTTAAAGTGTCTAATGTATTAGCACCTTCTCTTATTTTATTGTTCCAACTCATTTAAGTCTCCTTTTTTACTTTTTCATTTTCTTCAGTAATATGTTGTATCAATAAACCCATGTATATTTCTCTTTCCCATGGCATCATATTTTCAAGTTCTTCTAAACTATAGTTATGATGTTGCATCATAGCAAAGTTAGTTTGGAAATAATTTCCCAAGTTATCATGAGAAAGAGCTATGTAAAAAAACTTTCTATACCTTCCATATTTATAGTATTTTCTACATTTGTGTTAGGGTTTATCACTTTTATTTGATGTTTTATTTTAGGCATAGTATCAAAGAAATCTAAAACACTACTTAAATTATCTGTATTCATAGATTCTATAAATTCTATTAAATCTTCATCAGACATATCTACTCTTTCATAAATTTTATCGCCTTCAGTAATTTGATGCACACATTTTACTACTATATCATAACTATTATCTGAATTTATACTATCAATTGTATAAATTCTTGGATAAGTCATGATAAGTTGTACATCATCTGTTAATTGAATTTTATTTGTATGATTGTCGCCTATTTCAACTTTAACATCATTTAAATCTATTTCAGTTGGTACTCTTGTTATACCATCATCATTGCATAAAAGATTTAGAGTAATTTTGTCTCCAATTGATTTTCTTCTTATTTGTAGAAATACATATTCAACATCAAATATATATGCTTCTTTGCTGTTTATTTTTCCGAAAGTACAATTTTCTATAATTTGTGAAATTGCATCTAACATCTCTTTTTTGTTTTCACTTTCTTGTGCTAAAAGCAAAAGCTTTTGTTCTTTGACAAGAAATGGTCTGTATTTGATTGTTTCTTCTGTAGAAGGTAACACCAACTCATATGTTGGTGTATTTAATTTTGGTAATCCCATAATTATATCATCCTTTAATTAATTTATAGTCGTGTCAAAACTTTTGGTAATTTAGAAATTAGTTTTCTCTCCACTTGGTTGATTGATATATTTGCTAATCTGTTTAGGAAACTACTACCAGCACCGCCGGGAAGAATTTCCCAATATCTATATGCGAAACTAACACTCATTTTTTCTATTTGGTTTGCATTTGCATAACCCATTTCAATAGAACCAATTGTTTTTGGAAATGCTTCCATAACTCTTACACCAAGTCTTCTTGTATCTTTTTCATCCAATTGATATATATCAATATTTCCTACATAATTATAATAATAGTTAGCACCGAAATTATCGCCGGCGTTCATATTGTATGCAGTATTTTGCCATTCGTGAAAGAATTTTTGTTCTTTGTGGTCATTGGAAACATAAAATGTTGCTGATAAATCTTCATAGGTTGAACCCATAACAACATTTCTTATTGGCCCATATCCAGATAAATCTTCTTTTGTTTCAAGATTTCTGCCAGGAAAAGCAATTGTTTCTGCATTATAAGAAATTGCTCTTGTGTTATTATTGCCGTCTAATGCTTGACTAATTGCACTAAGTGTACCGCCACCACCACCACCACTTTTAATACCAGATGGTGGGCCGATTACTACTTCGTATCGTGCTGATTTTGCTAATCCATCTCTGCTTAGAAATAAACCCAGAAATTCATTAATTACTGAATATCCTAAACCTTCCCAAAAATTTCCCATTACGCTACGCTTTTAATCCCTTTAAAATTTTTTCCAAAACGAATGTGTTTCCTGCTATTTATATAGACTTGTCGAATCACTTTCATATTTTGAACTATATTTCTGTTGAATCTTGTGTTTGGTTTTACGAATCTTTGAAGTGGTAATAGTAGTGCTATTGGAAGTTCAGTTGCATTTAATATTAAAAATCGAGACCTAACACTTTTATAAGTATATTTTCTTATTAGTGGACGTATTACTTTAAATCTTGATATTTTAGACCAAGTTGCTCTATATAAAGTCTTTTCGTCTATATCATCATTTGTTGCAAATCGTGAAAATATATTATAAAAATCTTCTCTGAAAGCAGGTGGAAGATAGTGAACATTTATACCTGTGAATCCATCATCCAATCTTCTTAATGGAAAAACTAAAGGAAACATATCAAAATAAGGTAAGTTCTTTTTTTGTTCTGGTTTTGGGTCGTAAAAGAACATATTGAATCTATACATTTGTACTCTGTTTGTTCTTCGTTCCCATACAGGGAGAAGTTCGCTGGGTTTTTCACTTTGGTCAATAAGGTCTGCTACTTTTCCTTGAAACCAATCGAAAGGTGGAGTATCACCAAGTAGTTGTTCTAAGACTTTATCGAATACGGTTGCCATATGAATATTTAGGTTAGTAACCTAAATTATCTTCAGTTAGAATTTGAAATTCCATGTCATTATTCTTACAATATTCTTCTGCAAATGCCCATTTTGCTTGGTTTTTATGCCATTCTTTTAATTCACCATACCATCTTCGTGTTTTTCTTTTGGGTTTAGGATTTGGTTTTTTTAAATACTTTTTTGGTTTAATTTCTATGATACGTTTTTTTGTAGAACCATCTGATAGTTGTATTTTGATGTAAAAATCTGGAAAGTATCTATGTCGTTTATTATCCCATGATGATATGTATGGAATAATGATTTCTTCACTTGCCCATTCGAGTATCATGGGATTTTCATCACAATATTTCATGAAACGTCTTTCCCACAAAGACCTATAAAAGACATTGGTAGGGTTACCTTTATATTTTTTTATATTTTTAGGACTAAATTTTCCTTTATAAGACATGATTACAAACATCCATTATAAATAGATTACACAAGGATATTTATATGCCCAGTATAAAAGACATAGTAGCAGGACAATCAGTTGGTATTGGCAAACGAGTAATAAAAGCGGGTGCTGATAAACTTCGAGGTATTATCAATGATAGAGGTCTTGGTAAAATGCCAAGTTTTGGTGGTTTCAAGACAGAGAGTTTAACATACCCAATGGATGTTAAATCTGACCCTAGACAAGGACATTATGTTGTATTTACTGTAAGAGAGATTTCTAAATCAGCAGAAGTGCAGAAACAAGAGGACGCCGAAGCAAAAGCAGAATTTGAGAAATTTGATAAAAGAGTAAAGAAAGGCGGTCTTTTTAAAGACGGACTGAAGATACATGGGACGACCCAGATAGAGGAAGGTTATGCATTAGAAGAAAAAAGACAGGATTTATATGCGACTAATATCAAAATACAACAAGACTATGAAACTAACTATGCTAAGGAAATAACGAGAGAAAACGAAAGAAAATATATAATGCGTCCACCTACTCGTAGAACTAGTACATTGATAACTTTATATATGCCACCACAAGTTAAAAATATAACAGGTGCTGAATATGAAAGTACGGAAATGTCGCCATTAACTACAACGGCAGCAGCTTCGATTGGTGCAATGTTAAGAGACGATATTGATATGGGAGATATACCTGTGGCATCAGCAGGTAAAGCAATTGTGAAGAAGATGGCGGAACTAATTGAAGAATTTGGTTTTGGTGGAGCATCTGACCAATTGCAATTGTCTACTGGAATTGCGATTGGTGATAGAATGGAATTTGTTTTTAAAAATCCTAAGAAAAGAGCATTTCCATTTCAATTTGATTTTTATCCAAAATCTGAAAAAGAAGCACAAGAAGTTCATCAAATTATACAAACTTTTAGAAAACATATGTTGCCGACAACAATGAGTCAAAACAGTTTGAAAAGTAATCCTATTTTTAAAGTTCCAAACCAATTTAATATAGAATATTTTTATAAAGATAATGTAAATAGTTTTCTTAATAAAATAGGAAATTGTTATTTAACTGATTGTGATATTACATATGGTGGTGATAGATATACGGCATTTACTGCAAGTTCAACAAAAAGAAATTCAGATAACACTGGTGGAGAACCTGGCGCCTCACCAACGGAAATACATATGACACTTAACTTTCAAGAAATGGATATCATTACTCATGAAGATGTCCAACAAGGATTTTAAAAAATGTATTTTAATAATATACCAAAAATTTTATATCAAGATAGAAATACTGACACTTATAAACTTGTAACAAATTTACTTCGTAGAGTTAAGATTCGTGCAAAGGTAAAAGAGAATGCTGTTTTATTAGACACTTATGATGTAAAAAATGGAGAAACACCAGAAATAATTGCACACAAATATTATGGTGATTCAGAATATCATTGGGTTGTTCTTATTGTGAATGATATTACAGATAGGTATCATGAATGGCCAATGTCTTTCGTTCAATTTGAAGATTATGTAAATGACAAATATTCAGATGTTAATGGAACACATCATTACAAAATTGCACAGACATCTGGAGATACATCAAAATACATAGAAGTTTACGACCCATCACTTTTAACAGATGCTGGTGCGTCAAGTGATAGTGATGCATATGGTAGTGCGACTGCTGTTACTAACTTGGAATATGAAGAAGAATTACAAGACACAAGACGTAAAATAAAATTATTAGACCCACGATTTTTAGATACATTCGTAACAGAATATCAAGAATTGATTGCATAATAGGATTACACAATGTCAGATACATTAAATTACGCTGGTGACTTTAGAGTAGAAAAAGCAGAGATATTAACATCTACTGGTGTAGTTATTAATATTGCACCATTTTTATTACATGTTACTATTTTTGAAGATATTCTTACACCAAGTTTATCTGGTGATATAGTTATGTTTGATAATCAAAATATGATTTTGAATGGGCCTTTCATTGGACAAGAACAATTAAGATTGGTTTTAAGTACACCAACCATGCAAGACAAGAAAGATAAGTTATATTTTGTTGAAGAACCTTTGATGATTTATAAGATTAAAAAACAATCAAAAGTAAATAATTCAACACAAACATATGTTTTATCTTTTATTACTAATGAAACACTTACGAATGAAAGAATGACTGTATCAAAATCATTTGATGGAAGTTTTTCAGATTTAGTAGAAAATATGTTTTTATCAGAATTAAAATCAACAAAATCCATAATGCTTGAAGAAACTATTAATAGTAAAAGAATTGTTATTCCTGATATTAAACCATTTGATGTTATTAGAAATGCAATGGTGCAATCTATTTCTAAAACAAATGAATTTGCTTCATTTGTATTTTATGAAACAAAAAGTGGATATCATTTCAGAAGTTTAGAAAGTTTATATGCTAAAAAATCTGCATATGATTATGCATTTTTTCAAGCAAATCAAAAAAATGATGATAATAAAATAGCTTCAGATTATTCTAGGATTAGAAATTATAAAATTTTAGGTAGTTCTGATTTATTATTAGGCACAAGAGGTGGATTTTTTGGTTCTAATCTTCTTGTACATGATAGCTATAATAAAGAAGTAAATAGATATACTTTTAATTATTTTGATAATTTTCACGAAAAAGAACAGATAGGATATTATGATGGTGGAAGCGGTAAGTCAAATCCTATTTTTAGTCAAGTTCAAGTAGATAACGATGGAAATAGAATTTCAGATTTTCCAAATTCCAGAACACATCTTCATTCTACAGCAATTAAAAATACAACAACAGGAACGAGTGCAAGTCATGAAGTAAATGGTAATTATTCTTTTTCTGGTAGTAAAATAAATGAATGGTATTTACAAAGACAAAGTAAATTTATGGGATTATCTTTTAGTCATATTTTGGAAGTTGAGATTGCTGGAATAACTGGTATAGAAGCAGGTGATACTGTTAATATAGAATTGCCAATTACTGGTGTAGGAAATACAGAAGGTGAGAGAGTTGATACTATACGTTCTGGTAAATTTTTGATTAAAGAATTAAGACATGATTTTAATATGACTGATAAACAACATGGAATTAAAATGAATGTAGTTAAAAATTCAGTAAGCAAATACCATAGTTCTGGAGCAAATGCACCAACAAGGAGGTAATCATCTAAGATTAGAAAATATTAAAAGAACAAAACCTAAATTAAAATAAGGGAGTACTTCAATGATAAATTTTAAGAAAAGAAAGAATAGATTACTAAAATTACGAAAAACAAAGAA
>Ga0206123_10002511_pt1 | contig 15997 bp, 15 predicted proteins | sample Helgoland_Spring_2_FD_160086 | JGI IMG/M metagenome (GOLD analysis project Ga0206123, IMG submission 160086) | Pelagic subsurface seawater microbial communities from Kabeltonne, Helgoland, North Sea - Helgoland_Spring_Bloom_20160316_1 | ecosystem: Environmental > Aquatic > Marine > Epipelagic ...
ATCCCATCAGAAGAACACCCACAAGCACCTATTATGGCTAGTATAGTTGTTGTAATGGCAGTGTTTTGGATTTTTGAAGTAGTACCAATTGCTATTACTTCATTATTGCCCATTTTCCTTTTTCCATTCTTTGGAATATTAGATACTAAAACAACTGCTCTCTTTTTTGGTAAAGAAATCATCTTTCTTTTTTTAGGAGGATTAATGCTGGCTCAAGGAATACAGAATTCTAACCTTCATAAACGAATTGCATTACATATTGTTAACGTAATTGGCAGTAAACCAGCGAATCTTGTTTTAGGTTTTATGGTTGCCACGGCTGGTTTAAGCATGTGGATTTCTAACACTGCTTCTGTTATGGTAATGATGCCAATTGGACTGTCAATAATTGAAGAAATTAAAGCAGCTAAAGGAAAGGAAAAGTTTTTATCAAAATTTGCAGTAGCGCTTATGTTAGGAATTGCCTATTCGGCTGATATTGGTGGAATGGCTACACTTATAGGAACTCCTCCCAACTTAGTTTTTATGGAAATGTACCATGAACTATTTCCTAATTTACCAACTATTGGTTTTAGTCAATGGATGTTGATGGGTTTACCAATTTCAATCGTATTCTTATTTACCGGATGGTTATTAATGACTAAAATTATTTTTAGAATGCCTAAATCTAATGTTTTCAAAAGTCAGCATGTAATTAAAGATTTATTAAAAGACTTAGGGAAATTAAGTAGGGATGAATTGGCTTCAGGATTAATCTTTTTATTGGCAGCAATATTATGGATAACTGGTTCAGACATTACATTAAGTGATTCTTTTACAATTCATGGTTGGAGGAGTTCTTTTGGGCTAAATATGGTTAGTGATGCTTCTATAGCTGTCGCGACTTCTCTCTTACTATTTATGATCCCATCAAAAGATAGACCTAAAGAAATGCTTTTAAATTGGAGTAAAGTAAGAGAATTACCTTGGGGAATTTTATTATTATTTGGTGGTGGTTTTGCTATTGCTGGCGGATTTAACAGCTCTGGTTTATCAACTATTATAGGAAGTCTAATTGCTAATATTGGTATTGAATCTCCAATCATAATTGTAATTATTGTATGTTTTGTTTTAACGTTCTTAACCGAAATCACATCAAACACAGCAACAACAAATTTGATTTTACCAATATTAGCTAAAGCAAGTGCTGTTTTAGGATTAGACCCTAGAATATTAATGATACCTGCAACTTTATCCGCAAGTTGTGCTTTTATGATGCCTATAGCCTCTCCTACACAAGCCATTGTGTTTGGTTCGGGTCATGTAAAAATTAAGCAAATGATAAAAGCCGGAGTTTTGTTTAACTTTTTAGGAATTATTGTGGTAACAGGAATGTTTTATTTACTAGCAAAATTTGTTTTTGGGATAGTTATTTAAAGCATCATGATAGACGAAAAGAATACTAAGATGAAAAACAATATCGCAAGTACTCCATAACCTATTAGCAAAAGCAAATATTTGTACAAGGCTTCCCCCCATTTTCTATTATAAAAATACATCACAGCTTTAATTAAATAGAATTGAGATACTATAATAAGAAATGCTGCCCAGGCATAATTTACAGCCTCATCATTTCCTATTAAAGAGCCAAAAAAGAAATCGAGTAACAACACAAATATCAAAAAAGAGTTTAGGTGTAGATTAAATATTAAATGTCCAATAAACCCCCTTCTACTTTTTCTAAATACTGTAGCATATAACAGTGAAAAGAATGGTAAAAACAATAAGAGAAACAAAGAGAACTGATCTCTTATAACATCTATAAATCCTTCATCATTTAATTCTGCCATGGCTAATTTTTTGGAGACATAACCCGCAAACTTTGGCATTTCAGCAGTTAAAGAATCTAATCCTTTATCAAGTTCACCTTCATATTGCATTCGCTTTAAATCCTCAGTTGAAATCACTTCATTTTCACCGTTCAGAGTAAAAGTTACTCCTTCTATATGATTAGAATCTAATCTGTTATCTTTAGCTTCAGAATTATTAAAAGATATAAAGGGATCTTCTCCGATTTCATCTTCAAAATCGAAAACAGATATTAAAAAGAAAAATAGGAAACTTAATACCAAATAGATCCTAATTGGAGGTAAATAACTTACGCGCTTACCAGATATATATTCCTTAGTTAAATATCCTGGTTTAAAAATTAAACATTTTAGTGTCCTAAAGAGCTTCGAATCTACATTCCAAATTGTTTGAAAAAACTCTCCTAAAACAAACTTTAAATTTAAAACTGGAATATTCTTTTGTCCACAATTAGGGCAATAATTATCTGCCTTCTCTAAAAGCTTATTACAATTTTTACATCTCATTAAATACAATAGTATTAAATATTAAAGACTCTATCAATTTTGTTGATAAGTTGTTAAATCTAAAATGGCGCAATAAAACCTGATTAATTAGATTTGTTCTCCAATAAAAAATAAGAAATATGAGTTTAGCAGTTAAAGGAAGAATTAGCAAAGTATTAAGTATAGAAAGCGGTACAAGTAAAGCCGGTAAAGAATGGAAAAAACAAGGTTTTGTTATTGACACAGGAGCTCAATACAATCCAGAAGTTTGTTTTAGCCTTTTTGGTGATGATAAAATTGCTATGCTAAGAAACTTCGGTGAAGGTCAAGAAGTTGAAGTTGCTTTCAACATTTCTTCAAGAGAGTTTAATGGTAAATATTACCACAACATTGATGCTTGGAAAATCAATCCAGCAGGACAAGCTGCAGCTGCAGGTGGAGCTGCTCCAGCACCAGCAATTGATGATGCACCAGCAGAAGATGACGATTTACCATTCTAGAATAGAATAAAACAATATACTGAAGCCATAGTTAATTAACTATGGCTTTTTTTATTTCCCAATTTATGTTAAAAGAAAAATAACTAAAATTTAGTAGCGTTTTCCACTGAACCTAAAATATAAAAACATGGAAAATCAGCAGCCTTCAACATTTGAAAAAATTAACTTAAAAATTAAAAACTCCATTACTATCCGATTGTTATCAATCGGATTTTTAGTATTAATTCTTCTTATCCCAACCTCTATGATTGAGGATTTGATTAGAGAAAGAGAATATCGTAGAGGTGATGTAATTCGTGAAGTTAGTAATAAATGGGGAGGCTCCCAGACTGTTACTGGGCCTGTTTTAACTGTTCCTTACTATGTTTACACCAAGTATTTTGATACTGATGACAAAAAGGAAAAAATAAACAAAACCAAAGCTTATGCTCACTTCTTGCCAGATGAGCTAAACATTGATGGCAAAATTGCTCCTGAAATTAGAAAACGAAGTATCTATAAAGTTATTCTTTACAATACAAAGCTTAACATAGATGGTAAGTTTACAAAACCTGACTTTAAAAAGCTTGGTGTAAACAGTAAAAATGTACTTTGGAATGAAGCTTTTGTTTCTGTTGGTATTCCTGATATGAAAGGGATTAGAGACAATATAAATTTAACATGGAATGAAGAAAATTATGCTTTTAATCCAGGAATAGAAACCAATGATGTAATTGGCTCTGGTGTATCTGTAAAAGTAGCAGCTCAGACATTAAAAGATGAAGATCTCGTTGATAACGAAATAGTTGCTGACTCAACTAAAGATGAGTTTAATTTTTCTTTCGCTCTAAATCTGAACGGAAGTTCATTCTTAAACTTTATACCTATAGGAAAAGAAACAAATATCAATTTAACCTCTAATTGGTCACACCCAAGCTTTTCTGGAGCATCATTACCAGACAGACATAAAATTACACCCGAAGGATTTACAGCACACTGGAAAGAATTACATCTAAACAGAAATTACCCTCAACAATGGTTAGGAAATAGCCACAACATAAATAGCTCTTCTTTTGGTGTAGATTTATTATTAGCTGTTGATGAATATCAGAAATCGACTCGTTCTGCTAAGTATGCCATCATGTTTATTGCATTTACCTTCTTAATCTTTTTCTTTATTGAAATCAGAAACAAGAAACGCATCCATCCTATTCAGTTTATTTTAGTGGGATTAGCATTAACAATATTTTACGCGTTACTTTTATCATTGTCTGAACACATTCACTTTAACAAAGCTTACTTAATTGCTAGTGCTGCAATTATTGTATTAATTGGCGCTTACTCTATGACCATCTTTAAAAGTGGCAAGCTAACAGCCTTAATGACAGGTGTACTTGTACTACTTTATGGATTTATTTTCACCATCCTACAATTAGAAGATTATGCCTTATTAATGGGAAGTATAGGATTGTTTTTAGTCTTAGCAATAATTATGTACCTATCTCGTAAAATAGATTGGTATGCCATTGCCAAGGGCAAAAAAGAAATAGAATAACTTATTAAAGGAGCTGAAATTCAGCTCCTTTTTTTATGCTAACTTTGTCTTTAATGGAATTGAAACGTTTAAATAAGGCTATTTCAGAAACTGGCTATTGCTCTCGTAGAGGTGCTGATAAGTTAATTGAAGAAGAGAAAGTTAAAGTAAATGGTAAAGTACCAGAACTAGGTACAAAAGTTACTGCCAATGATGTTATTTCGGTTAACGGGCAAGTTATTACTAAAGAGGTAAAAAACATCTATTTAGCTTTTCATAAACCTGTAGGAATTACTTGTACTACCGAACTTCATGTTAAAGGAAATATTATTGATTACATCAATTATCCTGAGCGTATTTTCCCTATTGGAAGATTAGACAAACCTAGTGAAGGCTTAATTTTTATGACCAATGATGGAGATATTGTGAACAAGATTTTACGCTCTAAAAACAGTCATCAAAAAGAATATGTGGTAACAGTAAACAGACCCATTACTGATGATTTTATAAAAAAAATGGGAAACGGAGTACCTATTTTAGATACGGTTACTGATAAATGCGAAGTCAAAAAAATAAACAATACAACGTTTAACATTATCTTACAACAAGGTTTAAACAGACAAATTCGAAGAATGTGCGATTATTTAGGCTATGAAGTAAGAATACTAAAACGCATAAGAATAATGAACATTACGCTTGATGGCATTAAAAAAGGGGAATACCGTTCTTTCACAAAAAAGGAATTAGCAGAAATTAACGAGTTGGTTAAAGATTCTAGCAAAACATTTTAGCATGACAGATTTCGATAGGAAGAAGCATTGGGAAAACATCTATGAAACAAAAGCTTTGAATGAAGTAAGTTGGTACCAACCCAGCCCTACAACGTCTTTAGAATTCATAAAAGAAAACACCAATACATTAGAAGATAAAATAATTGATGTTGGAGGTGGAGATAGTTTCTTAGTAGATCATTTATTGAATTTAGATTATACCAACATTACTGTTGTAGATATTTCTGCCAAAGCAATAGAAAGAGCCAAAACTAGATTAAAAGATAAGGCGTTAAAAGTAACTTGGATAGTTGCTGATGTAGCTGACTTTTCCCCAACAGAGGAATATGACATTTGGCATGATAGAGCTGCTTTTCATTTTTTAACCAATGAAGATGATATTGAAAACTATAAACAAACTGCAGCCAAAGCCATTAAACCAAATGGCAGTTTAATTATTGGAACTTTTTCAATAGATGGTCCATTTAAGTGCAGTGGAATTGACATTAAACAATACTCTAAAGAATCTTTAACAACTTGTTTTTCTAATAATTTTAATCATATAAAAGCTGTTAATTATAGTCACCCTACGCCTTTTAACACTACTCAGTATTTTATTTTTTGTAGTTTTAAAAAAGCATAAAATTATTTTGCGTCTTTTTTAAATTCATCTCGTCTATAAAATTAAAACATTATGAGTACTGAAAAGATATGGGAAGAATTCAATAATCAGTTGCTTGGGTTTATCAAATCTAAAGTAAATAATCAGTCTATTGCTAAAGATATTTTACAAGACGTTTTTATTAAAATACATTTAAAATCGGACACCTTAACTGAAAATTCAAAACTCCAAAGCTGGCTCTACCAAATTACGCGTAATACCATTATTGATTATTACCGTAAGAAAAAGCTACCTATTTCAGATGAACTTTCAATTGAAATTCCAGAAGTAATAGCGGAAAAGTCTTTATTAGATTTCTGTAATTGTCTCACTCCATTTATTGAGAATTTACCAGATAAATATAAAGATGCTATTCTTAAAACGGAACTTGGAAACTTATCACAAAAAGAATATGCTAATCAGCTAGGCATTTCTTATTCAGCATTAAAATCGAGAGTACAACGTGGAAAAACCGAATTGAAAAACGCTTTTATCTCTTGTTGTAATTTAAAACTCGATAAAAACGAAAAAGTAATTCCGTCTGAAAATAGTTGTTCTTGTTAAACATCTTTTTTGCGTCTTTTTATTATTTATTCGTCTCTATAAATAGATAATCATATCATAATTTAAACTTTTAAAAGATGGGAAAATTAGAAAATCAACAACCAAAAAATGAGTATAACTGTAATTGTACATGCGATTGTAATTGTAGTTGCAATTGCTTAACTAGTAATTCATCAAACACTTGTTGTTAAAGATTAAGGAGGCTTCGGTCTCCTTTTTTATTGCCTTAATAATTCTATTTAAATCGCAGAGCTTTTATTATCTTTGAAAAAAATCAGACCATGAGTATAATAAATGAACTAAAAGAAAGAAGTGATCATAAATGTGAGCTATGTGGTTCTACAGACAATTTAACTTCTTATGAAGTTCAACCTCATGTTAACAGAGGTGCTTACGGGAATATCTTAACTTGTAACATGTGTTTAGAACAAATTGAAGATGCTGATAAGATGGATAAAAACCATTGGCATTGTTTAAACGATAGTATGTGGAGCGAAGAAGATGCAGTAAAAGTTATTGCGTGGAGAATGCTTACCCGTTTAGGAAATCAAGATTTGTTAGACATGATGTACCTTGAAGATGAAGCAAGAACTTGGGCTGAAGCTACTGGTGAAGGAAAGGATAAGGTAATACATAGGGATAGTAATGGTGTAATTTTAAATTCAGGAGACTCTGTTGTTTTAATAAAAGATTTACCAGTAAAAGGTTCGAGCATGATTGCTAAAAGAGGAACTGCTGTTAGAAGAATTTCTTTAGATCATGATAATGCTGAATATATTGAAGGGAAAGTAGATGGTCAACAAATTGTAATTATTACAAAATACGTTAAGAAAACATAATATGTCTGACGGAAGAAATAGAAAAGATGTACAAATTGGTCTTGAAGTTGAGGTAGTTCAAAAACATCATCAGCGTTCAGGAGAATTAACCAACGGTATTGTTAAAAAATTATTGACTAAATCTCCTAATCATCCACATGGCATAAAAGTAATCTTAGAAGATGGAATTGTAGGAAGAGTAAAGAATATAATAGAATGAGTGAAGAAAATTTAGAAGAAACTGTGGTCGATAACTACGGATACAAAGAAGAAATAGAATATGCTGGTTTTTGGATAAGATTTGGAGCAGCATTAATTGATGTTTTGGTAATGATTCCGATTATAGCTATTAGCACTTATAATCAGTTTGAAATGAAGTCTATTATACTTTTATATGCTTTAACTGTACTTTCTGCTTTATATAAACCACTAATGGAGTTTAAATATGGTGCCACTTTAGGTAAAATGGCATGCAAAATAAAAATTGTAAACGAAGACTTAAACCCTATTACAATCGACCAAGGTTTTGGTAGATATATACCCTGGGGAATTTCTGTAGTATTACAATTAATGGCTGCATCTTATATTTTTTCAGACCCTGGATTCAATTCAGCAGATACCTATATGGAAATAGGTTTAATTGCTCAAAATTCTCCGATAGCTAACATTTCAAATATTTACAATATCGTTTTCCTAGTAATAATTGGAAGCTTAATTTTCGATAAAAAAAGTAGAGGTTTTCATGACAAGATTGCAAAAACAATGGTAATTAAAGTTAGAAAAGATTAATTGATTGCTTTGCTAATCATTTCTTTAGGAACCTTTGTTTGGGAAACATCAAAATCAAACCACTCTCCTATTTCTACATCAAAATTTTTACCGTTTAAATAGCTATTTAAAGCCCTATTTAATCCTTTTGTATAATTCTGATGCTTCGCTCCTGTTGGATCTTTATGCGTTAAATCATTTTGTGCAAAACCTTTAAATTTTGGTCCGGTTATCTTAATATCAAAAGCTGCTGGATTTTTACCTATAGGACTATGAATGGTAGTTGTAAACTGGTGCCAAAAAGCAGACTGAATACAATTGTTTTCAAACAACTGACGAACAACTTCTAAAGAGTCTATCGTTTCTTGCTCTGTTTCTGTAGGGAATCCATACATCAAATAGGCATGCACCATTGTTCCGTATTTAGAAAATGAGTTGGTAACCTGAGCTACCTGTTCAATATCCACTCCTTTCTTCATCTTGGTTAACAATCTATCGGAAGCAACTTCTAGACCTCCTGTAACAGCTATACATCCTGATTTAGCTAGTAATTCACACAATTCATCATTAAACGTTTTCTCAAATCTAATATTTGTCCACCATTTAATTTCCAAACCTCTCTCTAGTAAAAGCTCTGCTATTGCTTTTAACATTTTTGGAGGAGCTGCTTCATCAACAAAATGAAACCCACTATTGCCAGTTTCATTCATTACTTTTTCAATCTTATCTACTAAATTTTCTGCTGTTGTATTTTGGTAATTCCCTATGTAATCTAAATTCACGTCACAAAAAGAACATTGTTTCCAATAACAACCATGCGAAACGGTTAACTTATTCCATTTACCATCAGTCCATAAGCGATGCATTGGATTTATTACATCTAAAAAAGACATATAAGTACTAAACTCTATCCCATTATAGCTTGGAGCAGGTAAATCTTTATGATGAAAAATAGTATTGGGCATTTTATTTTGATAAACAACTTTCCCTTTTTTTAGTAAAAAGGTTCGTTCTAAATCATTCTCTTCAATCTCTTTATTTAAGTATTGAATTAAACGTAAAACAGGACCTTCTCCATCATCCAACGTAATGTAATCAACATATTTAAAAATTCTAGGATCTGACAAAGAACGTAATTCGGTATTACAATAACCTCCACCAAAACCAACTTTAATGTGCTTATAATTTTTCTTTATGAATTGCGCACAACGCAAGGCAGCAAATAAATTACCTGGAAATGGAATAGTAAAACAAATTAAATCAGGTTGCTCCTCTTCTATCTTATTTACCAACAACAGTAATAGCTGATCTTCAATCAAAGTAGTATCATAACTTAAGTATTCAGCCAATTGATCAAAACTACTAGCCGAACTAGAAATTTGCTCAGCATAACGTGTGAACGAAAAAAATTCATCAACATTAGCAGTAATGAAATCTCCTAGCTCCTCAATAAACAAAGTACCTAAATGCTTTGCTTGATCTATCTCATCTAAATCAAAATAAGCAATATCTAAATCAACTGCCCTACGATGGCCTTTTGGTAAATAATCTTTTGTTAAAAGCTGCTGAGCAGTAGTAATATCTTGATTTCTTAAAAAAGAAGTTACTTCATCTACTCTATCAATGTATTGGTAGCGTTGACTACCTACTAATGGAAAATCATAATTTTCAAACTCGTCAGCCTCAATAAAAACTTGCTCTAAAAAACTACTAGAAAACACTTTGTTAGAAAGAGCTATACTTAAATCATACTGCACAGATTCAACCCCTTTACTATCTAAAAAACCTTTTAAATAAGCAGTTGCTGGATACGGAGTATTTAACTGCGTAAACGGAGGAGTAATTAATAGCGTTTTTACTGACACTTCGCAAAAATACACTATTTCAAGTGATGAGGGATGAGTTGTGAATGATGAGACATTATTATTTCAGAATAATAAGGCGCGCTGGAAAATGACCGAATGGAGCGAAATATGTAATAATCAGCCATGTTGGGTTAGCATGTGTGTAAAGATTATTTAATATTTGGCATTCGGTCTTGATTTTTGGTTCTTTTCATTTAAGGAAAAGAACATATTAAATAAGTTATGGAAACATTTATGTTAAATTTGCCAAATGTCAAAATCAACCCAACAACAAATTCTTGCTAAACTTGGTATTTCAAAGCTTAATGACATGCAGCATGAAGCAATGAATACCATTCCTAAATCACCAAATACGGTATTACTTTCCCCTACGGGTTCTGGAAAGACTGTAGCTTTCCTATTACCTATCATCCAACAATTAGATCCTAATTGTGATGAAATACAAGCATTGGTTTTAGTTCCTTCAAGAGAATTGGCCATTCAGATTGAGCAAGTAATGCGTAAAATGGGTTCTGGTTATAAAGTAAATGCTGTTTATGGCGGAAGAGCGGGTTCTAAAGATAAATTAGAATTAAAGCACAGACCAGCTGTTTTAATAGGAACTCCAGGAAGAGTTGCTGCACACCTTTACAAAGAAAGCTTTGAAACTAAACATATTAAAACACTAGTATTAGATGAGTTTGACAAATCATTAGAAGTTGGTTTTGAAGTGGATATGAGAGATATCTTAGATGAACTACCTAACATCGAAAAACGCGTATTGACTTCTGCTACATTTGGCGTTGAAATACCTAAGTTTTTAGAGTTTATCGATCCTATTACAATTGATTACCTAGAAAAAGAATCTTCTCAACTGGCTTTAAAAAAAGTTATTGCCTCTGATAAAACAAAATTAAAAACACTGGTAGATACTTTGTGTCACATTGGAAATCAACCAGGAATTATCTTCTGTAATTTTAAAGATACCATTAAACAAGTGAGCGAATATTTGTGGGAAAACAAAATTAGTCACGGTTGTTTTTATGGTGGTATGGAGCAGATTGATAGAGAAAAAACGCTAATTAAATTTCGTAATGGAACACATCAAGTAATCATCGCTACTGATTTGGCAGCCAGAGGAATAGATATTCCTGAAATGAAGTTTATTATCCATTTCCAACTACCTAGTAGAGTTGAAGAATTTACACACCGTAATGGTAGAACTGCTCGTATGAACGCAGCTGGAACCGCCTACGTTTTGGTTTGGGATAGTAATATTCCTAGCTATGTAAATGCACCTGATATTCAAAAATTAGATCATGCTCCTGTTCCTGAACCAACAGGATGGCAAACGTTATTTATTTCTGGCGGACGAAAAGATAAAATTTCTAAAGGTGATATTGCAGGGTTATTCTTTAAACAAGGAAAACTCAATAAAGATGAAGTTGGAGTTATTGAACTGCAAAGTAATTGTGCTTATGTTTCAGTAAAATCGGTTGTAGCCAATAAATTAATCCCTTTGGTTAACAATACTCGTTTAAAAAAGAAGAAAGTTAGAGTTAGTGTGGTTTAGCACTAATTAATTAAGTTTGAATTTTATTTAGAATATGCCTTTCAAAAAATTAAAACCACTATTAAAAGATATTTTAGAACACTATAATATCACAGAAGCAACACCATTTCAAAAAATGGTTATTCCTAAAATTAAAAGCGGTGCAAATATATTTGCTGTAGCTCCTGATAATAGTGGAAAAACTACATCTCTTATTTTAACTACTCTACAACGAATAAAAGATTATGAAGAACGTGATAACCCTAGAACTGTAATTTTTGTTAAAGACAAAGCCGCAGCATTAGAGCTGGAAGAACGATTTGAACCTTTTATTAAACACTTCAACCTAACAACATATAGTGTTTATGAAGAATTGGCTGAAAAAATACAGAAAGACGCTATTTACGAAGGTGTTGATATTGTTATTGGAACAGCCAAAAGAATCAATAAATTGTATTTAATGAATGGAATCAATTTAAACGATATGGACACCATTATTGTTGATGATGCAAACGAATTACCACGTATTGATTTTGCTAAAGATATTGTAAGAATTAGTGATAGTTTTCCTAAATGTCAGTTTATTGTTTTCTCTACTGAATATGATGAAAAGTTGAAATCGCTAAAGGATTCTTTCATGTTTAATGCATTGCTTATTGAAGGATAAACCTGACTCTTACTCCTTCCCCGAGAAATCGGGGATCCAGTTGGAGTATTTTACTGTGTCTGGATTCCCGCCTGTGCGGGAAAGAAGTCACTTCTTAATACCATTACTCAATTATACTTATTCCATCGCTTTTCTTCACGCTCTAACAAGCCATTAAACTTGTTTGGAATATCAATTTTGATATTTAATAGTTCTTCAGTGATTGGATGTTTTAGATTCAATTCTAAAGCACACAAAAACAAACCTTTACCTTCTAACACATTTCCTTCATCTCCATAAAGTTTATCTCCTAAAATTGGAAAACCTATACTAGAAAGATGAATTCTTAACTGATGGGTTCTCCCAGTCTTTGGATATAACTCAACCAAGCTCAAATTTTTACTACGTAAAGAATTGATTGTTTTAAGCGTTTTGTATTCACTCAATGATTTCAAACCGTCAACATCAGAATCAACAACTCCACTTTGGGGTGTTTCTCCCATAACAATTGCGGCATACTTTTTCTGAATGGTCTTCTGCTCAAATTGTTGCCCTAATTTTACAAGTACTTTAGCAGTTTTTGCAATAATCAATAATCCACTTGTTGGGCCATCCAATCGATGTACAGGTTTTGGCCACTTTAAAGCATCTTCCTCTTTAGATATTTTAATGTTACCCATAATGGCATTTTGAATGGTTCTAAACTGATTTCCACTAACAGGAATTCCTGAAGGTTTATTGATAACCGCCATAAACTCATCTTCAAAAACAATATCCAAATCTAAGTTGTATTCTTTTGGAGGGTTAGCACTAGACTCTAACAATTCTATTCGCTGCCCTGCCTTTACCCAATGCCCTGTTGAGGTTTTATTACCATTTACTAAAATTTCTTCCCTAGAAATAGCCTTCTTAACTCCTTTTCGGGAAGGAATGGTTGGAAAAATTTGTTGTACATAATCGTACAATCTAATTTCTTCAACTCCTTTTGGGACAATATGTGTGTTTAAAACTGGCAACGTAATAATTTTCTCAAAGCTATTACAAATAGAACAGAAAATCTGCTTTCCTTTGTAAAATGAATTCTGAATTAATAAATAAAACCATCCAATTTGTACAACTAGAGCTTAAAGATGCTGAAGGAGGTCACGATTGGTTTCACATAGAAAGAGTTTGGCGAAATGCTAAACTAATAGCTCAATCTGAAGACGTAGATACTGACATCGTTGAAGTAGCTGCTTTACTACATGATATAGCAGACTCAAAGTTTAATAATGGTGATGAAAAAATTGGTCCTAAAAAAGCATTAGATTTTTTAATAGATCAAGATGCTGATTACAGGTTAATAGATCATGTAATTGCCATAATAGAAAATGTATCATTCAAAGGAGGTTCGCAAGAAAGAACGTTTAACTCTATTGAGTTAGATGTAGTGCAAGATGCTGATAGATTAGATGCAATTGGTGCAATTGGTATTGCTAGAACCTTTAACTATGGAGGATTTAAAAACAGGGAAATTTACAACCCTGAAGTTAAACCAAACCTTAACATGACTAAAGAGGAATACAAAAATAGTACTGCCCCAACAGTTAATCATTTTTATGAAAAACTATTATTGTTGAAAGATAAGATGAATACCAAAACAGGAAAAGAATTGGCTAAAAACCGACACCAGTTTATGGAACAATATTTAGATCAGTTTTATAACGAGTGGAAAGGTTTAAACTAAAACATATTTTATGAGCAAAAACAAAGTCACTATACTACACGCCTTTAAAGAGTTTATTTGGCCACGAAGAGGAATAGTATTTATTGGATTAATATTAATTGTTATAAGCAGGTTAGCAAGTCTTGTGCTACCATTAAAAAGTAAAGAGTTATTGGATGAGGTTATTCCTAACAAAGATATGGATGCTTTAATTGCTCTAGTATTGATGGTGGCTGGCGCTATCTTAATATCAGCACTCACCTCTTTTGCTTTGACCAGACTCTTAAGTGTTGAGGCGCAATTACTAATTTCTAAACTGAGAGCAAAGGTGCAAAAGCAAGTTTTATCCTTGCCTATTTCCTATTTCGATAATAATAAATCTGGCGCATTGGTATCTAGAATTATGACAGATGTTGAAGGTGTTAGAAACTTAATTGGAACTGGTTTAGTTCAACTCTTTGGTGGAACCATTACAGCTATTATTTCTTTGGTATTGCTTATCAATATCAGTCCTAAAATGACCTTGTTTGTATTAGCTCCAGTAGCTTTATTTGCTGTAATTGCATTAAAAGCTTTTGGGTACATCAGACCGATTTTTAGAAACAGAGGTGTTATTAATGCTGAGGTAACTGGAAGATTAACAGAATCGTTAGCAGGTGTTAGAGTCATTAAAGGGTTCAATGCCGAAGCACAAGAAAATATTACTTTTGAAAAAGGTGTTGATCGTTTATTTCAGAATGTAAAAAAGAGTTTAACTGCAACTGCATTGATGACGAGTTCTTCTGCATTTCTTTTAGGAATGGCTTCTGTAGGAATTATGGGAATTGGAGGAATGATGATTATTGAAGGAACATTAACTACTGGTGATTTCTTATCGTTTACGCTTTTACTAGGTTTTATGATTGCACCAATTGTACAGATGAGTAACATTGGTAGTCAATTAACGGAAGCTTTTGCAGGGTTAGACAGAACTGAAGAAATCATGAACATGCATTCTGAAGATGATCCTACAATTAGGACTGTTGATCTGAAAGATATTCATGGTGATATTAAATTTGATGATGTTTCATTCTCTTATGAAGAAGGAAAAGAAGTCGTTCATAATATTAGTTTAGAAGCCAAACAAGGAAGTGTTACTGCTTTGGTTGGTTCATCAGGATCTGGAAAATCTACCATTGCTGGTTTAGTCTCTTCATTCATTAATCCTGAAAGTGGAACGATTACCATTGATGGTCAGGATTTGTCTAAAGTGAGTTTAAACTCTTACAGAAGTCAATTAGGAGTTGTTTTACAAGACGATTTTCTATTTGAAGGTACAATTAAGGAAAATATACTTTTTCCTCGTCCAAACGCCTCAGAAGAACAATTGCAAGAAGCTGTTAAAGCTGCCTATGTTTATGAATTTACAGATAAGTTTGAAGAAGGTTTAGAAACTTTAATTGGAGAACGTGGTGTTAAACTTTCTGGTGGACAACGCCAACGTATTGCTATTGCGAGAGCCATTTTGGCCAATCCAAGAATTTTAATTTTAGATGAAGCCACATCAAATCTAGACAACGAAAGTGAATCTATGATTCAAGAAAGTTTAGCCGAATTGATGAAAGGAAGAACAACTATTGTAATTGCTCACCGTTTGAGTACCATCAGAAAAGCAGACCAAATATTGGTAATTGAAGATGGCAACATTGCCGAACAAGGAAAACACGATGAGTTGATTGCAAAAGAAGGAAGATATCACAAACTATTTACTTACCAGAGTAGAATTTAACTCCTATAAAAAAAACAAAAATGTCAGTTCGAGTGAAATTCTGAAAGAATTTTGTATCGAGAACAGTATTTTTGTTGGAAATTCTTGGTTCTCGATACACTACAATAAATTGTAGCACTCGAACTGACATAATTTCTCAAAATGACTGAAGCAAAAATAGATATAGGAAAAATTACCAAGCGCCTTCGTAGAGATACTTGGAACGCTATGGATGAGTATAAGATGCTCGAGAATGGTGATAAAATAATGGTTTGTATCTCAGGTGGAAAGGACAGCTACACCATGTTGGACATGTTGTTACATTACCAAAAAGCATCTGGTATTAATTTTGAATTAGTAGCTGTTAACATGGATCAGAAACAACCAGGCTTCCCAGAAGAAGTACTACCCAACTATTTAACAGAAAACAATATTCCTCATTTAATCGTTTCTCAGGATACTTACAGTGTTGTTAAAGAGAAAACACCTGAAGGAAAAACAACTTGCACATTATGTTCTAGAATGCGCAGAGGAAAGCTTTATGCTACAGCTAGAGAAATTGGAGCAAACAAATTA
>Ga0206123_10002512_pt1 | contig 15994 bp, 15 predicted proteins | sample Helgoland_Spring_2_FD_160086 | JGI IMG/M metagenome (GOLD analysis project Ga0206123, IMG submission 160086) | Pelagic subsurface seawater microbial communities from Kabeltonne, Helgoland, North Sea - Helgoland_Spring_Bloom_20160316_1 | ecosystem: Environmental > Aquatic > Marine > Epipelagic ...
TATCGCGATTGCCGTTCAATCACATCGCCCGGGAACAGGTGGGAAAAATGCCCTTGATGGACCAGAAGTCATGGCCGACGGCGGCATTCAAAACATACTACGTGACATGGGCGCCACCGTACGCGTTTCACATGCTGAGTTGTCCGAACGTGAAAAAACTGAATACGGCAGTTGGCGCAAAATGGGTTATGCAAATGGCCGCCTTGCCGATAACATCATGCAAAACGAAGTTGATGGCCATTTTACGGTTGCATTCCTTGCGAGTTGCCCATCATCCCTGGGTGTTCTTGGTGGATTACAACAGTCTCTAACATCAACCGATACTTCATCGGTTAGTATTTTATGGCTTGATGCTCACGCGGATTACAATACGCCTGAGACGACACGTAGTGGATCAATGGGCGGGATGCCGCTCGCGATTGCAAACGGCCTTGCCTTGCATCAAGTGCGGCGCGATTCGAAACTGGAACCACCACTGCCAAGTAATCACATCGTAACAGCTGGCCTTCGCGACGTTGATCCCGGTGAGCAATATCTGTTAGATAAAGCACGTATTCAAAATATTACGGTCGATGACATCCGTAATCTGACACAAAATGTCTATGATCAAATGGATGCGCTCAGTCGTGTGTCTGACAAAATTTATATCCATATTGACCTTGATATTCTTGATGCATCGGAAATGCCGTATCACAACTATCCAACAGCAAATGGACCAACCAGCTATGAACTGGCTGCTCTCTTCAAAGAAATATTTCAAAAATATCCAAAAGCGGCTGCAATAGGGTTTGCCTCTATCCCTTCACATGATCCAGATAACATTGGTCTAAAAGCAGTAAACCGCATGACGGTTGGTGCCATTGAGGGACTAAAAATCCGTGAACAAAAAATGTAGCTTTATCGCTATCCTGCACAGATAGGGATCCGAACCGATCACTCTATTGTGACATCCATTGATCCTCTCCGTTTTTTAGCGAAATGCCTAATGAACCTGTGATCTACAACACCTATTCTGGCATAGGGAGGATGAACGCTTAGGCTCGACAACAAGTGCGATGCTAATTCGCTGAAGAAGCATGGATAGGTGATTCAGTTACACGCGACTACTTTGTAAATTCTATCCAGACACGACTGGCACTGACTTAAGCTGTGTTTGCGTCTAAATAGTTGTGGCTCGCAGCGGGGAATGTGTTCTTCATTTCCGCCCGCTAGCTGAGCGGCCCTCCGAACGCGGCCACATTACCTCCTACTCGGATACCCAAAGATGGAATATATCGCCTGTCGCAGCTTAAATAAGTGCCATTCTACTCTGTCCCGATTGGCGGGTCCTGCGCCGCCGCGCCGCGAGACCCAGACCTGCGATTCCAAGACCGAACAGGGCGAGTGAAGCGGGTTCAGGCACAGAACAGAGTGGTTGGTTCGGTCCACCACAAGTACCGAAAGTCATGCTGCCCATGGTGGTTGAAATTGCCGCATTGGCAAATGCGTTTGCGACTGTACCGTGATAGGCAACTGGCGTTAAGGTTGTCCCGTTTGCCTGGAGGCCAGTGGGTGCAAAGCTGGGGCTGGAGTTATCCCATACACACAACTGCCCACCAGCGCAGGCATGGGTACCAGCACCGCCGTTCTCGACAAATAGAGGGGACAGTTGGTCTACAACCGCTTCAGACACTGGGACATTACCAAAAAATGGATCAATTCCAATTGCGTTATTGATCAGGTTCATCCCGTCGACGTAAGCGTTGTGGTCTGTTCCCAACACAAGACCCCCACCACGCAAATCAAGCGAATGGGCATAACCTTGAATCCAGCCGGGTTCCGGTGTCCATGGTGATGAAGAAGAAGATATTATCCGCCCATCCGCGATCAAGTTTTGACCAGCCGGAGCCAGCGCGTTATACCAGGCCCCGATTCTTGCGTAGTTCGCCTGCTGGATAGCTGAATTATTAGCGCCTGTATACAGGTCATATACCCAGACCTGATCGAAGGTTGCATAGTCGTTGTAGACGGCAGCATCGAGGAACCGGCTGGTCACAGTATGTCCCGCCGCAGTGAGATGAGCGGCTAGACTGTTGCCATTGGGCACATAGGGCCCACTATCATCCACGTGGGCAAACAAGATCAGAGCCGCATTCAGCGGCAAGGCAGCACCCAGAATGATGGCACCTGCCAGAAGTGATGCAGCTAGTTTTTGTCTAAACATCGTTTGTGTCCCCTGAAAATCAATAGAATTCTTATATACCAGACCATATCGGCTATTAGACAGGGTAGATGCAAAAAACATTCCATTGATATAAACCTGTTATTTATCAATGAGATGCTTATCTCACGTCAAAGCCATATGGCAAAACTGTAAAAAATTTCGGCAGTTCCTCAGTTTCCTGAGTCTGTAACAGGACTGACTGCAAGCAATGTTCGAGATAACTGGGGTCATCGCTGAACCTGGTTTGTTCAAAACAATATTTGCTGGCACAGAACCCAATGTCGTTGTAACGTTTGAGTGATGAAATGCCTCTATTATTGCTTACTTGCACTGTTATTGGCTGGCTGTGGCAACCCTCCTGGAACGCCATGCCAAACCACGGGCAGTGGATTCACGGCATCACACGATTGCCAACACCGATGTTTGTCACGGTGGACTGTGGCATGTCCGGATGGCAATCGTGTAACCCCGGGCACCTGTTCAGGTTCCTTCGAGTGTACACCGGGCAGTTGCCCCGACGGCCAGGTGTGTTACCACGACGACGACGCTTTTGATGATCGCAGCTTTTGTGTCATGGCGAATACCTGCGGTAATTTGTCCGACCCGGATTTAAAAGACTGGGAACTGAAATCGGTTGCACGACAGAACCAGGTGATCAAGGCCCGGTTAGAGAAACAAGCGAGACAGAAAAAGTGGCGCGAAGATAATCCAGACAAGCTCATAACAGCACCTGCAGCAGAACCCCAGGGTGCAATAGAGTAAGTGCGCCAAAGCATCGTCAAACCTCTGTCGCGTAGCCTGCAACTGATTGCCGGGATCATCTTTGCATGTACTGTAGATGCGCAATCCCCCCTGACCTGCGAGGCCACACCGGATCGTCATGCGTTTCTGATCCCAGCCGCGTCCAGCGAGTCGGGTTTAAATCCAACGGATGGTATTGAAGTATTCAGCGACGATGATTTTGTTGCCACATTACCCAACGGTTGGCAATTCAATTTGATAAAAACCAACCACGGATGGGCGATTCGCATATACGATCAGCCCTTTACCAATGGTCGTGTCGATCTCAGCGCTATTACACCACCATTACATATTCCTGCGAACCCTCGAGACATCGCAGGCTGGCACTTTCGCAATCAGTCCAACACAGGCCCAAATGTTGGCGACGTCAATGCACCCCAGCGCATACGACTTTTTCAATTTGACGGTGCGCTGGCTGGTACCGGCGGCCTTCGCGAATCTGCCACAACAGGATCGACTAACGCAAATGCAGGTCGTGGCATACTCAACATTGTCGATTTCAAACTCACTGACCTGCAGCCAGATGTAAAGGCTCGAATGACCTACCTAAAGTTTCAGGCCTGCCTGACCTGGCCGCGATTGAGCGATGCTGATGAACTAGCCAGAGCAGTTGAGCATGAACGGAGAGCAAGAGAACTTGATGCTCGAATACTCTCATTCTCAAAGGAAGAGTTGGAAACATTTGGCGCTTGCGGCCTGAATCTATCACTCTACAAACTCGAAGCACGTGTCACGCCACGTCTGATTGGTTTTGATATCGACGGTGACGACGCACATGACGAAGTGGCGCAGGTCGCTCGACTCAAAGATGACAGGCGGGGCCTTGCACTCTGCCGTGCTGGTACCTGGCTGCAACTACTGGGCTTTGATAGTGAGTTTGACGACTTCACCCAACACCTGATCTCTGCGATGGAATCCTGGCGAATAGCAGAGCCCAAACCAGGAGGCTTTGGTTACACCGACGAACCGGAATGGCCAGAAACCGCTGGGGACGTGTTGTTGGTAGAACGTATTGAAAAAGGCATGGCTATTTTTTACTGGTACCATGGCGCAGTCCATACACAGAAAGTATATGGCGGCGAAAGGTAATCGCGCTAATGATTAGAGAAATCGCGCACAGGATTCCCACATTACCGCGATTGGGCAAGTTGGAGGCGCGGTGTACCGTCGTGACCAGGCTCCAAATCGATCAGAGCAGTGATGACTTGCCTCTTTTCGTAGGATTTAAAAGACTGCGTAGTGATTCGTCCTTTGCTGCAGGCATTGTCGATCTTGCAACAAAAACAGTATCTACCGCATATCCTCTGCGCTTGTACTTAGAAGAAATACTCACGCCATATTCGACATTGCAATGACGAACATTACAGCTGCTATCAGTATGACCAACAGTGTTGCCCGCTTTGTCATCAATCATCCAAAAGAATTGGTCCGCTTCCAGCCTCTTTAGACTCATTCTCGCGGCGTAGACCCTGATTTGTTTATAGATTTAGGCGGGCTAAGGAAGTCCATGTATCTCCCTAACTCTGAATCTTTGTGCCAGTCAAATAGTATCTCACCCTTCGAGGGCTCCATTGCTCTCAAGTTTATCGTCTTTCCGCCCCACTAACTCATTGTTTACCATTATATAACTGGAGTTGATCCAACCTGGAATAAACGTAACACCCTTAACAAAAAGTCCGAGAACCGCGCGACCTTTTTTGATCGGCTGTCAGTTGTGCTCATTTAAAATGCTTTTAAAGTTTTGCGAAATCGAGTTCTTTAGTTGATACGGCCTTATTTGTACGTCCGGGATATTCGATCCAGGACATTACCGCATTAAGATCTGTGATGATGTCTTCCGCACTGATTGTTTTGCTACCCAGTTCCATTGATCCCGTGGTGTGCGCATCGCCGACTAAAGTTAAGTCATAGCCGCGATCCAAAGCACCATAAGCCGTGGCACGGATACAAAAATTTGTCGCAGCACCTGCCAACACTATATGACTAACATTCAGGTCCTCAAGCGTTTTCTCCAGATCGGTTCCCTCAAACGCTGAAGCGAAACGCTTATGAATGATGGTTTCATCTGGGTTTGGCGACAATTCCGGGGATAACTCCCATTCGGAACTACCAGCGGGCAGTTGGTCATCGGAATGCTGAATCCAAAATACTGGCACACCATTTGATCGAGCCTCCTGTATTGCGGTCGCTACATTAGAGATAACTCGCGACGAATCCCACGCTTGCTTCATGATGGCGATCTGAACATCAACTATCACCAGCGCGCCCTTTGTACCCTCGCGAACGGTAGCCATTAAGAATTCTCCTTTTTCCAGTTTTCGGTTTACATAGCACTTTGGTTTAAATGGATTCTGACCACGAAACCGACGTTTCGAAACACCTGAAAGTTTATCCAGCGGCCAGAAGTCATTTTCTTTTGGGAGTATACTCTGCTGCATATTCGTTGTTAATTCTACCGTATGCCCCGTGTGCAGCTATACTTTGCACATCACCGCCGGGATCACCAACCCAGGGTACAAGCACCATCATCTGAATCTGCTTCAGCCTGTCAATCCTAAGACATCTTTTGATTAACGGGTAATCGAATGAACGACACAATGCGGGTCCTGACTGTGATCTCTACAATATTCATACCCCTTACCCCTATTGTCAGCGTATATAGGATAAATTTTGACAGAACTGCGGGAAAGTTCGCTACGCCGAAACTGAGTCGACCTATGGGTACCTGATAGTGCGGGGTGTTATGATGTTCATAGCAATGTAGATGTCGTCGTCTTTCAGGTGTAAGAAGTGATAGTAAGATGATTTCTGAAAGCCTGGTCAAAGGTTATTCGAAACACATTTTTGCCGCTTTCACGCTGCTGAAGTTGGCTGCGGTATGCACAAAGGAACCTATAATACTGACGATGGAAGCTGACCGAATTGTATGGAGTCCGGAGACATCCAAATCTCCGGTAGAGATCCTGTTAACGAAGGTGACAAGATGTTGCTTGTCGACAAAATTGTTGCCGTGGCGAAACCTGATGCACCAGCAAAGCTGGTCTAAATGATTAAGTGGTTGCGACGCGCCTGGTTTAAACATGTTCTGTTTCGTTCGCGAGTGCCCTATCCCATCTGGCACCACTGCATTCGGTCTTCCCCAATACTGCTGTCCCTGGATCATATGGAAGAACATCGGCTCAGGCAGTTAACCGGTATATTCCTGCGTGAAAAATCATTTTCGGCCGCGGATGGGTTGCAGCTCACCGATGCCATGTGCCTGCTCATCGCGGCGCAGGCTTGCCTTTTAATCCTGAATCTTGAACTGGACTACTACGATGGATGGCATGAAATCATTGTTTATCCGGGCGCCTTTATGGTCAAAAGGGACGAGCGGGATCTAGCCGGGGTTGTTCACCGGTCGAAGCAGGCCCTGGCTGGTGAATCCTGGTCCCGGGGGCCGGTGGTCTTGTCCTGGGACAGCATCGTGAACTCACAAAAACCCGGAAACACAGCTAACGTGATTGTGCACGAGTTTGCACACAAGTTGGATATGTTAAATGGTTCAGCTGATGGTTTCCCACCATTGCACCGAAACATGAAACTCGCAGACTGGACCGAGGCATTTAGCAGCGCCTTCGAGCATTTAACGACTCACCAACACCAGCAAGATATTGACGCTTACGGCGCAACCAGCCCGGGCGAGTTTTTTGCCGTTGTCTCGGAAGCCTTCTTTGTGCAACCGTTACATTTACACAAAGTATATCCGGATGTTTACAAAGCGCTTATGCTTTTTTACCGACAGGATCCTGCTAGTCGGCTCAGTTCTCATCCGGCATGACTGATTTTTTTGTCGTAGCCAACCCCTGGGGAAGTGGGGGACGCCGAGCACTTAATAGCTGAGGGTAAGAATTTCAAACCGCATCTACCCCGGAATTCTAAAGTATCCCGAGTGTTTTTTTGCGAAAAGAAAACTGTGGGGCAGGTTTTAGGTGTCGTTGGCGATCTCAAAAATGTCTTGATAACATTCTTTACCAAAGTCACTCTCACCGATGTGAAGTCCCGTGCTAGCAATGGCTTGTCATAGTCTGGTCGAGGCAAGCCATTGGTCATCCATCTTATATTCGACTCCACAAAAGGTGTGCTGAGTATGGAGTTGGTCTAAGGGTAGCCGTACGACTGAATAAGGTGTTAACTTTGTCCATTCTGATCAGAACGCAGTGAGATGTGGTGATGCTAAGCGAAATCACAAACTATTGTACATCCGAAAACTATCTTCGGCAGTATTACTTCCCTCGTAGGTGCGTGTAATATATGCCTAACTTATTTTTAGTTTTGCAGTTTTGACTGAATTTCGTCGATTTATGGACGGGAACTAACTATTGCGCATCCATAAACCAAAATCTCCATGGTTACTTCCCGACAACCTATTGATTTCTAAACCAACAGATCTGAAAAGTCTCCGAAATTCACCCAGGAACGGGTATTTATGGACGGGAACTAACTATTATCAAATGACCGAGTCAATAGCGACCGCGGGGCAACCGACACAAGACCAGTTCCTCGAGATCAAAGAGACCGGTGTCAAGGTTGTGATCAATTTGGCCATGCCAGACGGCGCCAACGCGCTTGCTGACGAGGGCAGTATTGTTAGCCGGCTGGGAATGGTTTACATACACATTCCTGTTCCCTGGGAGGCGCCGGAACTTCATCATCTCAATTTTTTATGGGTATTATGAAGTCACTAGAACCCGGCAAGGTCTGGATACACGGTGTGGTCAACGCAAGGGTTTCTGCCTTTAACTACCACTATTTGAAATCTCGTTTGGGTTTACCTGAAAGAGACTGTCCCTCGCCTTTGTTACAGAAGTGGATGGCAGATATGGAACCTGCCTGGCAACAATTTTTGGCGATTCCCGCGGACCAAATCGAATCTCTATAGCACGAACTACCTGGAGTGAGTTGATGAAGAAGACCCTGTTTTTTGTGTTAGTGATTGCCGTCGTGGGTATCGGTTTGTGGTTTGCCAACCGCAATGTTGAAACCGAGATGAAACCCAATGTGGCGGATGAATCAACAACGGTCACTACCGAACAGGGTTCGGTGATCGGCTACCTGGAATCGAATGGCAGTTCCGCCTGGTTAGGTATTCCCTTTGCTGCTCCGCCAGTAGGAAACCTTCGTTGGCGTGCCCCCCGTCCTCCGAAAAGCAGGTCGGGGCAACTACAGGCGCTGAACTATGCAGCCGTGTGTCCACAGATCGGAAGCGGACTTGCGGGTGTAAAATCCGAGGACTACGGCAAGCCAGTGGGTAATGAGGATTGCCTGTACTTGAATGTTTGGCGACCCGCCGGTGCAAAACCTGGAACTCTGCCGGTGATGTTTTGGATTCATGGTGGCGGCAATTCAATTGGCCACGGTGGTAGTCCAACATATCAGGGGGCGAATCTTGCGGAAGCTCACAATGTTGTTGTGGTGACAATGAATTATAGATTGGGGCCAATGGGTTGGTTCAGTCATCCTGCGCTTCGCAGTGAAGTAGGTTCACCCTCTGATCACTCGGGCAACTATGGCACCCTGGATATTGTCCAGGCATTGAGTTGGACCCGTAACAATATTGCCCGCTTCGGTGGTGATCCTGACAATGTCACGATTTTTGGCGAGTCAGCAGGCGGTGCAAATGTACTCACGATGATGGCGTCCCCACTCGCCGCGGGTCTCTATCACAAGGCGATTGTTCAAAGCGGTGGCTTATTTGTAAGTTCGATGGCGGAAGCGGAAAACTATTCCGACGCGGATGTGCCTGGACATACCTTTAGTTCTGCCGAGATTGTTAACTTGTTGCTGGTTCGTACTGGTCAGGCAAACGATCGGGATGGTGCAAAACGTCAACAGGAAGAGATGGCACCAGAGGATATTGCGGCTTTGCTGAGGTCCCAGTCGGCGGGGGACATACTCACACTCTATCAAGGCTCAATGGCTGGAATGTTAGACGCACCCGCTGTGTTCGGTGATGGTCATGTTCTGTCTGAAGACATTCAGTCTGCAGAGCTATTTTCCGATTCGAATAATTACAACGTGACGCCAGTGATACTGGGTACAAACCGCGACGAAGTGAAGTTGTTTATGATGTTAAGCGGCAACGAAACTAAATCTTTTTTCGGCATTCCCTACGGGCTTAAGGATGAGGAAGCTTACAATCGAGATGCACACTATGGCAGTAGTGCCTGGAAAGCTCGCGGCGTCGACAGCATTGCCTCCGCTTTGACCGGCGCGCAATCAGAGCCTGTTTTTGCGTACCGTTTTGACTGGGATGAGGAGAAGTCAGTTCTTGGATTCGACCTGGGTACGGTAGTAGGCGCGGGCCACGGCATGGAAATTGGATTCATCTTTGGTAACTTTCAGGGCTTTGGTCTCGACATTTACGGCGAAGAAGGAAAGCCTGCCCGGGACAAACTATCAAAAAGCATGATGTCCTACTGGGCAGAATTTGCTTACAGCGGAAACCCGGGAACTGGGCGCGATGGCAAGGAAGTGCAATGGGGACCCTGGACCAACGCTGATAGTGCGGAGCGACTAATGGTGCTGGACACCACACGGGATGCGGGCATAAGAATGACGGATGATCTAGTCACGCTGAGCGGAATTAAAGCGGAATTTGTGCAGGATCAATCATTTAAAACCCTTGCCGACCGGTGCGCGGGATATGTCCGTCTTTTCCGTAACACCAGTGACGAGGAATATCAGTCCCTTCACTGTGAACAGAGCCTGGAATAATTGGGGTCAGGGTAAAATTTACAAAATACTTACGTTTACGAATGCAGCTTCCGGCCTCTTTTTCTAGGCGAAGATAAGGAGGCTGAAAATCACACCATTCGTAGTCTTTGGGATCCAACTTACCCCGTACTTTGTTTAGTTCTACAAATGCGCACGCCCAGATCATTCGAGACAACTCCCCAGGACAGTTGTATCTATACCTGAAGAATTTGAGAAAGGGTCGACCGAGGTATTGAACGCGAACTTTTAAGGTGCCTATGGAAGCGCTTTTTGCTCAAGCAGCTATATCTTCATCAGATACCACAGCAAACGGTTCGCGGACCCCTGGCGAGGTGATGTGGAGTGGCAAACCAACAGGCAGGTATTGGTGCTTTTGGTGCTTCCCGCCGATGAAACAAACAAATGACAATGATGATTCAGGTCAATTAATCTCTGTAATTCGCCCAGAAGGATGCAGGTAAATGGGTTGAGTAGGCCTGGATTGGGTCCGGTTTTGTGTGAGCGTTTTGTAAATTCTACTCTGACCCCAATTTTTTTGTATTTTGTACCTTGCACATCTACAGGCAGAAAAGTCAGTAGATCACTCTCAGGTCTCAAAGCCACATATACACATTGAGTCATGCGTTAGGCGGTTGAGACACTGATTCACAATTAGAAAGCATCACAGATTAGCGCAAAGTTTTATTTCCTAGTTCTGGTCGGAAAATATAGTATGTATGAAACAAAGGCTAACATTCTTGCCACTCAAGCAAACCATATAGCAATAACAAGAATAATAAGGAAATAGGATATGAGCACTACTGCAGCGGTAGCACAGGATGGTCACCTAACTGGATATGGCGAACCGGGATACAGAAATTACGTCTTATTCCTACTCATGTTCGTTTATACGCTGAATTTTGTCGACAGGACACTTATTGCGGTTGTCGCCCAGCCTATCATCGACTCATTCGGGCTGACCGATTCCCAGTGGGGCTTGCTATACGGCCCTCCCTTTGCGATTTTTTACGCGGTCATGGGCCTACCGATAGCGCTGTGGGCTGACCGATCCAATCGTGTCAAAGTCATCACAGTTTGCGTTATATTGTGGTCAATCATGACGGCCCTGTGTGGATTCGCCGCGGGTTTCCTGATGCTGCTCTTTTTCAGGATAGGGGTTGCCATAGGTGAAGCAGGCTGTACACCTCCTGCTAACTCCATCATTGGTGATTACTTTATTGCCCGCAAGCGTGCGACGGCACTGGGTATCTATTCGATGGGTGTCACGCTGGGCTCTGTCCTTGCTAACCTGTTCGGCGGTCCGATTGCACAAATGCAAGGCGCCGATTTTGGCGCATGGATAAGTAGCATCGGCCTTGGCGGTTTGTTTACAGGTCTGGACTGGGCTGCAGTTGAAGGCTGGAGAATCGCCTTTGTGGTTGTAGGATTGCCGGGCGTTTTGATTGCAATGGTTGTACTGTTTACCATCAAAGAACCACCCCGTGGCTACTCCGACACCCCCGACCTGGCGACAACTGAATCTGCCCACTGGACAATTGCATTCCAGGAACTCAAACACAAACCCACTTTCTGGTGGATGGCGATAGGTGCTGCCATGGTGGCTTTTGTGGGTTATGGACTTTCCAGCTTTCAGGCACCTTTTTTACAGCGTGAACATGGCCTGGATGTCAGGGATGCTGCTATTAACTTCGGCGCGCCACTGTCATTCCTGGCAGCAATCGGTACATTTCTTGGCGGCTACCTCACAGAAAAGCTTACACCTCGCTCCCAGACAGCCGTGGCCTGGGTCCCTGCAATTGGCCTGTTGATTGCAGTCCCAGCATATATCGCAGCTTTCTTTGCCGAAAGTCTGACAACTGTCTTTATCCTCTGGGGTATTGCAGCCGTATGTCATTACGCCTATTTGGGCGCCCAGTACAATATTGGTCAGGGTGTCGTCAGCGCTCGTTCCCGGGCCACCGCAATTGCCACCTTGCTCATACTCGTCTCAATCATAGGTAACGGTATTGGTCCGTATTTTGTCGGATTTATGAGCGACACCTTTATGAGTATGCAACTCGCAGACAGCAATTTTGCTGGCCAGCTCACACCTGCAATTTGCGGCGCAAAAGAGTCCGGTCTAAACGAGGCTCAACGCATAGTGTGCGATACGGCAAATTCAACAGGACTAAAAAACGCAGTCTCAGTTACGGTTCTGTGGTTCATCGTTGCAGCCGGTTGCTTCTTGATGTCCGCTCGCACATTGAAGCGCGACTTTGTTGCGCCATTGGCAACTTCATAGCAGATTTAACCATCGGGTACTCAGGCAGATTCAAGTTCAAGTCCTGGAGAGTCGATGATCAAAAACACATTAGTCCATGCGAGCCGAGTATTGATAGTAAGACGAGAGAAAACAGCGTTTTACCCGACAATCCTGGCAATTTTCCCGAATGCATCAGGATTTAGGGATGATGCGTCATCCGCACCTCAGCATGGATGTGAAAGTCGAGAGTAAATAGAATCGCCTGTCCTCATTTTGAGGATAGGAATTTCAAACCGCATTTACCAAGGATTCCAAAGTTTTCTGATTGGTTTTTTTTGTGAAAAGAAGTCTGTGAGGCTGTTTATCGAGGGATATTTTAGGATTGGCTAGCTGCCGCAGGGTTAATTGATGTTGGTTGTAACAATTCGGGCATCTCGATACAGGGTCGAAATCCGGCTAAAGCAGCCAGAATTTCCATATCCGAATTCTCATCATTAACCTCATCTCTGCCGACTACGGCAATAAAGTCCACCTCGACAAAACTCACATTGCAACAATCAACCGAGATATGTGCTCCGCTTTTGTGCATACCTTTTGAAAACATTACAGCCGTGACAGGGCCACTTAAACCAGTTAACTGGCCCATTATCGTAATCACCTTTCGAAAAGGTGCCGATTTTGTACCCCGCGACATAGAAATCCGCAATCGCAATATGGTAGGCAGTAGTTTCAGATATCGTATCTGCTGGAATAGGTAAATTCGGGTTGGCCTGATTAAAGTAACCAATAAAATTGATCGCCAATTTTTTCTGATTGTTCGGGTCGGCCAGATCAGCAATGTTGGTTTCAGAATTGCCACATCCGGTTATTGTTAAGTAAGCGCAGAGAAAAAATATTGGGGTCGGGGTAAAAATATTGGGGTCAGGGTAAAATTTACAGAATACTTACGATTTTGAATGCGGCTTCCACTCTATTTACTTACTCGATTGAAAGCGGGGTAAAAAATACGCATGGAATATTCTCTGTCAGGCAATTTACTTCATACTTTATTGAGTCAAACCAGGGCACTCGACCAGATCACTATGAGCAACCCTAAGGTCGTCTGTATCTATACCTGAAAAATTTGAGATAGAGTCAACTGAGGTACTGGACGCGAATCTTTAATGTCCTTTTGGAAAGCCCATTTGCACAAGCTGCCATATCTTCATCGGTTGCCAGAGCGAATGGTTTGCTTATACCTTGCGGGGGGATTTTGACTGATAAACCAACGAGCAGGCATCGACGTTTTCAGCTTTGGAAACAACGACCTGGAACAGCTGATTCGTGTTGATCTATGCCTTATTTCGCACCGAAGGATGCAAGCAAATGGGATGAATAAACTTAGGTTTGCCCAAATTCTATGTAAGTTTTTTGTAAATTTTACCCCGACCCCAATTCTGCCAAATTAGCTAACAAGACGATCTGGTCGATCTGAAATGATTCCCCACACACCCAGGCTCTTCAAGCGCGTAATATCATCAGGTTCGTCTACCGTCCAGGGAATCACATTGATACCCAGGCTTTGAGCTTCAGCGAATGTTTGCGGTGTAACATCACGGAAGTAAGGAGTCCAGAGTTGACCTTTCAAATCTGCAATTCGGTTCAGCACAGACGGCCCGTCCCGCTGCACACCCCCTACCCAATCTACGCTCGGATCAACACTCAATTCCTGCATTCTTTGCAGGAGAGAATCAGGCAGTCCTTTGTGCTCGGCTGGCAAGACACCATCAATCCAGCCCCGGGGAACGGTCGTGTATGAACAGAGACAATCAGGTTCCGTCCGGCGCGCGATGTTCAATGCTCTCCAATCAAAGGCCATGATCACAGTTTTGTTGAGTCGGTCACGACGATGTAGCACCTGGAGAGTTGCTGTTACTAATCGGTCAACCTCGTCTAGCGGTATCTTCTCTGTGACCGAACTTTTTATTTCAGCAAACAGCCATCTGTCTTCAGGAAGGACATCGAGCACTTCGTCCAATGTAGGTATGTGCTCACCGTCGATGGGGGTTTGTTTCGGGTGTCTTTTTGAATAGGGGTGATGGGAATTGCGCCTGCCAACGTCCAATGGTGCCAACGCGCTATAGGTAAGGTTGCCGATTGGCTTTCGCTCTGTAATGAATTCACCACCTTCACGCGTCGTTGCAGGATTGAGCGTCGCATCATGGTGAACCACAACGACACCATCTGATGTGAGATGAACATCCAGTTCAACGCCATCTGCGCCGATGGAGATGCCATGGCGAAATGCAGCAAGCGTGTTCTCCGGTCGCAAACCCGTACCACCACGATGAGCAATACAAAAAGTCATTTGTAGAATTCCTTAAACCGGTCAGGTCTTATAGTGGTTACATAATCAATACCCGAATCGATTAACCTGAGAAATTTCTCATGCTTACCTATCCCCCAGATAGAAACTTTTAGCCCTAAATCGTGCGCACGCTTCAGCTTTTCCGGGGTTAAATCCGGCAAGTAAGCATCCCAAAAATCGCCACCTGTGTGTGCGATAGCGTCTGGCTCGGAATCGAATGCAGTGATGTCCAGACCGTCATGCCATTGCATCCAATTATGTGGGTCAGGATAGTCCGACGCAGTCAGATTGCCGACACTGATTTTTGGTTCTAGCTCTTTTGCGAGCCGCAACAATGACCAGTCAAAAGCAATCAGGTGAACATTGCTCAGCCTGTTTGCATCTCGGGCACAGTCAATTACACGCTCTACCAGTAACTGGGGATCTGAAGATAGCCTGGGGTCTTCGGGGTTGTTCTTTAACTCCAGAAAAAAGGTCAGTTGCGGAGGCAATTCGGCGAAAACCTGCTGCAAAGTTGCAATGCGCTCGTTAGGAACAGCCTGCTGATCAGGAAACACATTGCGCATCGGGTGACCAGGCGCGAGTTCACCCATATCGAATTGCTGCAGTTCTTTCACTGTCAACGACTTAACGGGCAGAGGATCACCTGTATACCAGTTACCACTCTGGTCTTTTACCCGCTCCCCCGTAATCTGCAAGTCATGAAAGACCACCACCTGATTATCAGCTGACAATTGCACATCGATCTCGATGCCGTGCACGCCAAGCTTTGCACTTTCCTTACAGCCTGTCAGCGAGTTACTGGGCCACAAACCCGCACCGGCTGCTCCGGCAATAATCAATGTCATATGAGTGTAGCCTTCTGTTGGGAAGCAAATTTACAAACCTTCACCATAGCACAGCAATTGCCTTTGAAATTGACTGAAAAATAGTCGCGATAACACACCTCGCCCATTTTCACACCTCAGAATAATTGGGGTCGTATATGGACCCAAATTATCAAATGCCAGCATTTCATTTGCTGCCTTAAACAATTGAAGCCAGGAAAGTAGCGATTGCTGGATTCACAATATTCGGATGGGTCATGTTCGCTGCATGGGCGGCACCTGGAACTTTGACCAATCCGCGGGAATCTGGGAAGCGAGGACTGAGTTGCTCTGCTGACTCTAACGGGATCGCAAAATCTTCCTCGCCGTGAATCATGATGACCGGACAGGATATTTCAGAAACCCGATCACCAATATCATCCCGGGTGAGTAGTGCTTCTGAAGGATATTTTAACGAGTATCGATCTCTTGACTCCCATATTTTAGTCCATTGTTTCTCAAGTTCAGCATCACCAAGAATTAGCCCTGCTACGTTGGCTCCCACTTCGCCAAGTGGTTCATCACTCATCCAGTGTTGCATCATTTCACTATAACCGGCCAAGACTTCCGGTGGGTCCACATGAACACCTGAGTCAATGAGAATCAGGGCTTTAACCCGTTTCGGATAACGCAACGCAGCGCGCAGCGATAGAAAACCACCCTGGGACATGCCCGCTAACACAGCTTGTTCAATTCCCAGAGAGTCTAATAATGCCATCAAATCATCTGCTGAATCCCAATAACTAACAGCCTCCTTTGCCGGGGTCTCACCAAACCCT
>Ga0206123_10002515_pt1 | contig 15971 bp, 17 predicted proteins | sample Helgoland_Spring_2_FD_160086 | JGI IMG/M metagenome (GOLD analysis project Ga0206123, IMG submission 160086) | Pelagic subsurface seawater microbial communities from Kabeltonne, Helgoland, North Sea - Helgoland_Spring_Bloom_20160316_1 | ecosystem: Environmental > Aquatic > Marine > Epipelagic ...
CATGAAATCGATATTCCGTTGCGGATCAGAACCCGAACAGCCACACGATCGGCGGAATGATGATGGCGGTCAACGCGCCGTTCAGACCCATGCCCAGGCCGGAATAGGCGCCCGCCTGATCGTTGTGCTCGAACGCGCGGGCGGTGCCCACGCCGTGCGCGGATACGCCCATGGCAAAGCCCAGCGCCACCGGGTCGCGAACGCCCAGCGCGCGTAGCAGCGGAATGCCGATAACGGCACCGATGATACCCGTGACAATGACCAGAACCGCAGTGAGCGACGGCAACCCGCCGATCTTGTCGGCCACGCCCATCGCGATCGGCGTAGTGGCCGATTTGGGCAGCATCGAGAGCAGGGTTTCCGGCGTCAGCCCCAGTGTCCAGCCGATGGCCAGGGCCGACACCACTGCGGTCGTAGATCCCGCCAACAACGCGACCGTGATCGGCAGCCATAACCGGCGCAGTTCCCGTGCCTGTCTGACCAAGGGAACGGCCAGTGCCACCGTCGCGGGCCCGAGCAGGAAATGAATGAACTGGGCGCCGTCGAAATAGACGTGATAGGGCGTGCCCGTGGCCGCCAGAACGCATACCAGCACGGCCACGCTGACCAGGACCGGGTTGAGCAGCGCAAAATGACCGCTCAGCCGGTAAAGCTGCTGCGTGAGCCAGTACACGCCCACGGTCACGGCCAACCACAGCAGCGGCGACTCCTCAAGGTACACCCATACCTGCGTGAAGGGATTCATGTCGACACTCTCAGGGTTCCCGGCGCGCCGTGAGCGCCCGCAGAGTGAACGCTGTCACGACCAGACACAGGGCGGTACTGGCGATCAGGGTGATCGTCAGTGCCAGCCATTCATCGGCGACCCGGTGCAGGTGGGTGATGATGCCCACGCCGGCCGGCACGAACAGTAACGACAGATGCGCCAGCAGGCCGCGGCTGCTACGGCTGAATATGTCGGGCGTGCTGCCGCGCAGAAGCAGGGCGGCAAACAGCAGAATCATGCCCAGCACCGGCCCGGGCAACGGTACGCCCGTCAGGCGTACCAGAATCACGCCTGTGAGCTGGAACAACAGCAGCGTGGCCAGGGAGCCGATCATGTGGCTGTCTCGGTTAGTGCTACTCGAAGTAGCTGAAGGTTTCGCCGGCCTCGATGGCCAGCACCGATTCGTAGATCAGCCGGATGACGTTTTCGACATCCTCGCGGTGGACCATTTCCACGGTCGTGTGCATGTAGCGCAGTGCCAGCGCGATCAGTGCCGACGGTACGCCGTTGTTGCTGTAGGCGAAGGCGTCGGTGTCCGTACCGGTGGCGCCCGATCGGGCGACACGCTGGAAGGGGATGTCGTGTTTTTCGGCCGTATCGACGATGCGCTCCCGCAGCAGGTTCTGCACGGCGGGGGCGTAGGTGACCACCGGGCCGTCTCCGATCTTGTTCGCGCCCTGGGTTTTGGCCTGGATCATCGGCGTGGAGGTGTCGTGGGTGACATCGGTCACGATTGCCACGTCCGGCGACAGGCGCTCGGCGATCATGCGCGCGCCCCGGAGGCCGACTTCTTCCTGTACCGAGTTGACGATATACAGCCCGAAATCGAGCTGCTTGCCGTTTTCCTTCAGCAGGCGTGCGACTTCGGCGATCATGAAGCCGCCCACGCGGTTGTCCAGCGCCCGGCAGACAAACTTGTCGTCATTGAGCATGAAGAACTCGTCGGGATAGGTGATCACGCAGCCGACATGCACGCCCAACGCTTCGACTCCGGCCTTGTCGGCAGCGCCGACATCGATGCAGATGTTGTCGATCTTGGGCGCCTGTTCCTTGGCGCGGTCGCGGGTATGGATGGCGGGCCAGCCGAATACGCCGTCCACGATGCCGTTTTTCGTATGGATATGGACGCGCTTGGAGGTGGCGATCTGGTGATCGCTGCCGCCGTTACGCACGACATAGATCAGCCCGTTGTCGCTGATGTAATTGACGTACCAGGAAATCTCGTCCGCGTGGCCCTCGATGACGACCTTGTACTCGGCCTCCGGGTTGATTACGCCCACGGCGGAGCCGTAGCTGTCGGTGATGAATTCGTCCACGTAGGGGCGCAGATAATCCATCCAGAGTTTCTGGCCGGCCGCTTCGTAGCCGGTCGGCGAGGCATTGTTGAGATAGCGCTCGAGGAAAGCCAGCGAATCGTCGTTGAGAACAGGCGTGTTGTCGGCCATGAAAACGGTCCCGGGAACGGCGCGGCGCCACCGTCGTGTCCGGTGCATCCGCGCGATGAGTGATGGCGGCTATTGTCGGGGCCGGGGGCGTCGGCTTCAAGCGTTGTCGGCGTGCCGCCGGGGCCGTGACGGTGATAAAGTCGCGGCCCGTTTCCTGACGCTGTATCCGATCATTCATGCCCAGCGACGCCTCCACCAGCGCCGAGCAGCCCGGCCGCCTCCGCCATTTGCGCCAGAGTCTGGGGCCGGGCCTGCTGCTGGCAGCTGCCGCGATCGGCGTGTCGCATCTGGTGCAGTCCACCCGGGCAGGCGCGGATTATGGCTTCGGCCTGTTGTGGATCGTTCTGCTGGTCAACCTGTTCAAGTATCCGTTCCTGGAATACGGGCCTCGTTATGCCGTAGCGACCGGCGAAAGCATGCTCGACGGTTACCGCCGGCTCGGTATCTGGGCACTGGGCATCTATCTGTTGTTCACTCTCGGGACCATGTTCGCCATCCAGGCGGCGCTGGCGCTGGTGACCGCCAGTCTTGCCGCCGAGCTTACGGGCATTGCGTGGTCGGCGTTTACCTGGGGTGCCGTGATATTGGCGATGTGTACCGGGCTTTTGATGTCGGGCCGCTATGCGATCCTCGACGGGGCGGTGAAGTGGATCGTTTCCATACTGGCGGTTTCGACCGTTATCGCCGTGGTCGCGGCGCTCTGGCAGGGTAGTCCACCCGGCCACGGTGCGGTCACGGCACCGTCGCTCTGGAATGCCGCGGGCATATCGTTCGTGATCGCGCTCATGGGCTGGATGCCGATCCCCATCGATGCCGCGGCCTGGCATTCGCTCTGGACGCTGGAGCGTGCCAGACAGACCGGCTACACGCCGCGCCTGAAAGAGGCCCTGCTGGATTTCAATATCGGCTATATCGGCACGGCCGCGCTGGCGGTGGGTTTTCTGTCCCTCGGGGCGTTGGTGATGTTCGGCAGCGGCGAGGATTTCGCCGCCAGCGGTTCGACCTTCGCCCGGCAGTTGATTGCGCTCTACACCGTCAATCTGGGTGAGTGGGCCTATCCGGTCATCGTGATCTGTGCGTTCACGGCGATGTTCAGTACCACCCTCACAGTGGTCGATGCCTATCCGCGAGTTTGCCGGCAGATGGCGTCGCTACTGATACCCGATGGCAAGGCGCTGCGCGACAGCGTGCCGCTGTTTCGAGCCTTGTTGGTGGTCATCCCGTTGTGTTCGCTGGCGGTGCTCTATGTGCTGGGGCAGTCGTTTACGTTGATGATCGATATCGCCACGACCTTGTCGTTTCTCACCGCGCCGGTACTGGCGTGGTTGAACTATCGGTTGGTGACCGCTGCCCACGTGCCGAACGAATACCGGCCGCCGCTCTGGCTGCGTGTGCTCAGCTGGGTCGGGATTGCTTTTTTGACGGCGTTCGCGCTGATCTACGCCTATTGGCGTGTACGCGGCGGTTAGCGGGCACGGCCGGTGGGTCGACCGTGCCCGAGAGCCCGGGAGTGCAATCAACCGGCGCTGTTGACGGCTTTGCAGCGTTCCACGATATCGCCGCTCGTGCCATCGGCGTTATGCGTGAACAACGTGCCTTCGGATCCGGCGCCGCTGCCCTTGGTCCACCATTCCAGTTGGTCGCTGGTATAGCGGGCGCCGCTGGCCGAACGCGTGACGGCCATTTGATGGGTTTCGCCCTGGTAGCGCACGACAGCCACGTTATTGGCCGGATAGCTCGCCTGAATTCGGGCGCCGCTTTCGCATTGATACTGCACCAGCGACACGGCCTCGGCGGCGGCTTCGCCGACGCTATTGCCGTCGTGCGCGCAGCCGGCCAGTAGCAGGGCTGTCGTGGCGACGAATAGTGTCACTACGGATTTGGCATTGAACATGCGGGAACACCTCTGATTTGGGGAAAAGCCGCCGCGAGAATGCCATAGATCAAGGCTATGGGTTTGGCGATGCGTGGCTTTTCGGCGCTTGGAAAGCAGGACTCCAAATACCTTGCGATCGTTCACGTATTATCGGCGGTATCAATTCACCGCTTTGCGAGCCATCGATGGATGCATGGGTCGAGAGAGCACTCGCCAAATGGCCCAATGTGCCGGCATTGTTCGGTTGGCTGGGTCTGAGTCGGCGCGGGCAATGGCTTATCCAGGGCGAGCGCATCAGCCACCCGCGCATCGTGGATACCATCGCGCGCAATTACGGGGTGGATGAACACGGCCGCTGGTTTTTCCAGAACGGTCCCCAACGCGGCTATATCGCGCTCGAGCACACGCCGCTGGTACTGCGGGCGGATGCCCAGGGCGGGCTGCTCGCCCATACGGGGCAGGCCATAACCGCTGCACGCGGACTGGTTCTGGATGAGCAGGCACAGGCGGTGCTGGATACGTCGATGGGCGCGGGGTCCATCGACGGTGCGGACCTCGATTGGGTGCTCGAGCGGCTGGAGTTCGATGGCGACGCGGTCACGGATACGCAGCTGGCCGAGGCACTGGCCGCACCCGACGATAGCCGCACGGCGCTAATGTTGCACGCGTTCGGGCAGCGGTTGCCGGTGTACCGTTGTGACGTGCATGCACTGGAACAACGACTGGGGTTCGTTCGCGATCCGCAGCCCGTGGCATCCGACGGCTGATGCTGTTGCCGGTGGCCCCGGTGCGCGCTCACGGCGTCGATGGATCATGCATGCATCGACCGTGGTGTGGGTGTACTCTTGAGGTGGACATTCATGGGGCGGGTGACGTCAGTGTGTGTTGCCGGCCCGGGGAGTGCATATGCCGGCTCGTTTTTTCGATCGTTACCTGACTCGCGGCACCCTGATCCTGCATTATCCCGGCGGTGAGTCCCGACGCATTGGCGAGGGCGCGCCCGAAGCCCACGTGCATCTGCGGCGGCGGCGCGTCATGGCCCGGTTGCTGGCGGATCCCGAAATGGCGTTCGGCGAAGCCTATATGGATGGCGACTGGTGGCCCGGCGAGGGCGGGTTGTTGCCATTGTTCGAGCTATACTTCGCCAATGTCGAGAACTTCGAAACCGGCCGCCTCCTGCACTGGGCGCGGCACGGCCTGCGCCGCGTGATCGAGACCAACAACCGTTGGCGATCTCGGCGCAATGTCCAGCACCACTACGATATCGACAACGAGCTGTTCAGCCGTTTTCTCGATACGGACATGCACTATTCCTGTGCCTATTTCGAGGCGCCGGACGCCACGCTGGATGCGGCCCAACAGGCCAAATGTCGGCATATTGCCCGCAAGCTTCGCCTGCAGCCGGGCCAGAAGGTGCTTGATATCGGTTGTGGCTGGGGCGGTTTGGCGCTATATCTTGCCCGCGACTACGGCGTCGATGTGACCGGACTGACGCTGTCGGACAATCAATACACCTACGCGACCCAGCGCGCGGAGGCCGCCGGCTACGCCGATCGCGTGCGTTTTCTGCAGCAGGATTACCGAGAGCACGATGGCGCCTATGACGCGATCGTCAGCGTCGGCATGTTCGAGCACGTCGGCCGGCCGCAATATCAGACGTTCTTCGATCAGGTCCGCCGTCTGCTCAAGCCGGATGGGCGCAGCCTGATCCACAGCATCGGCCGTAGCGGGCCGCCGCGTGACAACGGGCACGACTGGATCGAGAAATATATCTTTCCCGGCGGTTATGTGCCGTCGTTATCGGATGTCGCGCCGCGCATGGAGGATGCGGGCCTGACGCTGGCGGATCTGGAGGTCTGGCGTCTGCATTACGCGCGCACGCTGGCGTGCTGGAATGAGCGTTTTCAGGCTGACCGCAGCGTGTTCGAGCAGCGTCTGGGCGAGCGCTTCTGCCGCATGTGGGAGTTTTATCTGCTGGGCTGTCAGGCGATTTTCCGCTGGGGCGAACTAGTGGTGTTCCATCTGCAGCTGACGCGCCGCAACGATGCCGTCCCGCTGACCCGGGATTATCTCTACCGTGATGCCGAAACCAATGCGGCGCAGACGGCGGAAGCCGAACTCAAGCGGACCGGTTAAGGGCGCGCGTTCAGAGCTGGCCTTGTTCGCGGATGCGGTGCCAGCCTGCATCGTCGGCGGGGCCCAGTTGATTGAGCACGTTGCCCAGGCGGTCGTCGGCACCGGCGCGGGCACGCAGGCTGACGTCGAGCTGGTAGCGCCGTGCCTCGCCGACCGTGATCTGGCCCTTGATCGCGAGCGGCCCTTCGCTATCGGTTATCCGGGCGCGCACGCCGTCGTCATTGTGATCGACCGCGGCCTTGAACTGGCCGAGGGCCAGCGGCGGGTTGAGTAATTCCCAACGGGCGCCGCCCAGGTTGAGGCGGCCGTTCAGCGCGCTGACCTGCAGATCGTCGTTGAAGGCGGCCTCCGAAACATCGACGGTGATGTCGCCCGCCAGCGGCATGAAGGTATAGCCGGCCAGTTTGGCCAGCCAACCCGCCGAGGCGCTGCCGGTGAGATTGTCGATATGGGTGTTGCCGAACAGGGACCGAGTCACCACAGCGGAAAAACCGTTGCGGTCGGAGTCGACGGTAATATCCGCGCTCAAACTGCCGAGCAGGAGTGATGCCGGATTCAGCGTCCAGTCCAGGTTTTCCACGCTGCCGCCGGGCCCGGCGGCGTAGGCGGCATGGCCGGAAAACAGGGTGCCGGTGACGCCGCCGAGAGTGACGCCGGACGAACCGTCCACCCAGCTGGCGGCAACCCGCGCGGGAAGAAAAGCCACCAGGCCGATGACAAAAACAATGAGGCCGACGATCAGGTAGCGGACAGGGCGTGCCATCATGCGCTGCCCCGTGCGAGGGTCAAACGGGCCTGAATGGTGCCGGCGTCTTCGTCGCGGGTTACGGTCATCTGGGCCGTGCTCACACCGTAGTCGCGCTGCAGGCTGCGCAGCCAGAACAGCATCTGATTGAAATTGGCGGCCTCCAGCGTCACGGTCGCCTTGTCGTTGCCGTCGGGCTGGATCCGGCGTACGGCTTCGCCCAGGCCGTTCTCCCGGCTGCTTGCGTCGACGATGGACAGCAACGAATCGTTGCGGCCCTTGATCGCGCGCCGACCGTTATCGGCCTTGAGCAGGCGCGCTTCGTCGCGGATGCCGAGCATCCAGCGGGCCTGTTCGGCCTCGCGGCCGACGCGTTCCCGGCCTTCGATGACACTGGTGTTGAGCGGCTGCCAGAAGCCGTAATAGAACAATGCCAGGATAACTGCGACACCGCCGGCGATGACGGCGATGCGCTCCCGCTGCGCCAGACTCTCGTACCATTGTTTCAGGGCATTCATGTCTGTGCTCCGCTCACGCTGGCGCGTATCTGGACGCCGTCGGCGGCGGCGTCGGCGCTTTCCACCGTGAGTGTGGTCTGGGGCTGGCTGGCAAAGCCGGCGCGCAGCGATTCCAGCGCCTGCACGTTATCGCCGCGCAGACTCAGATAAAGCGCGCCATCGCGATATTGCAACGACTGGATGCGGATATTGCCCGCCTGGCCGGTGACTTCGGCGGTCGCCTGCAGCAGGGCAAAAATGCCGCCGCTGCCGCCCTGGCCGCGTAGACCGCGAATTTTTTGTTCGGCCTGAACCCGCAGGTCGTTGATTGTGTTCACTTCAGGGAAGGCGTCGCGAAATGCGCTCTCGCTGGTGGCGTTGAGGGCGTCCAGGCGTTGATTGAGTTGCCAGCTTTCGATACCGCGCGCGGCGATGGCCACAACCAGCCAGGCGGCGGCCAGCCCGGCGGTCAGTTTGAAGGGCTGCCACCAGCTCTGCATGGCGGATGCGCGCGCGAACTTGCCCTGACGAAGGTTGATCGCTAGCGGTGTGTCCGCGTTGCCGAGCAGATGCGCGAGTACCGCATCGGGATCGCCGTGGGCGTCCACTGCGATTTCGGGGTCGTGTTCTAGCGCGAGTTCGGTTGTTACGGCGTCGGCTTCGGCGTCGTTGGCGACGTTGAGCCGGATACGCTCGGGGGCGGGCGTACAGCCGGCAGCCAGTACCGGCCACAATGTATGTTCGGCCGCGAAACCGTGTTGTTGCGCGGTGCGAACGAGCACGCGATCGCCGAGTACGGCGGTATGCCATTGGTCGGGATCGGGCGCGGGCAGTGCCAGGGCGTCGGCACCGATCTGGATCACATCCAGGCCGGCTTCGGCGCACGCATCCAGCGTGCCCTGCAGGCGGGCATGATCGATGATCGCGACCGCGGTATCGCCGTCGGCGTTCGCACGTCCGGCGAGCGCGAAGTGCAGGCTGTCCACGCGGGCGACCAGCTGATCCTCGAGGGCATAGCCTGCGGCTTGCAGCCGTCGCCGGGCCTGGCGGATCGGAGGGAGCTGTACCTGGGTGAGCAGAATATCCTCTGCAGGTAGCAGGACGACGGCCTCGCGTTCACCGGCGGCTTCGGCCGCATCGGCCAGACTGCCGCGCGCCAGCGCACCGGCGGTGTCGATCCAGGCGGCCTGTTCGCCGTCGAAATGAAGGACCAGTGTCTCTGCCACCAATGAACCTCTATCCACTCATGTGCGGCTATGCCGCACCGATGCACGCCCGTCGTCTGCCGGGTGTTGTTGCAACTCCCTGAACGAGCCGGCCCCCGAGCCGGCGTGGGCGTGTGCCCAAACCCCAGTCTACCGGAACGTCAGTACACATTGGTGCTGTGTCGCACGGTTTGTACGGCCCCGTTGTCGGCCCGCTCGAGTACGCTGTAGAACCGGATCTGTGCCCGGTCCACCGTGATCTGGCCCTGGGCCAGGAAAAACTCGGTGGTGACGCCGAGGCGGCTGGTATCGATATCGCGCCCGGCCAGCGCACTGTCCTGTGCAAAGGCCTCCACCGATTCCCAGGGGTCTTCGGCCCGGGATTCGGCCAGCGATTGGCCGGCTGATGGCGGCAGCCCCTCGACCAGCGTGGCGAGCACTGGTGGCGGGGCGGTATTGACGTTGATCGTGGTGTCACGCGGCAGGGTGCAGATATAGGGTGACAGGGCGCGGAATATCGCCGGCGTCATACCCTTGACCAGCCGCAATTCGCTGGGCGTGACCATGAAACTGTTGCCCGCGCGGTAGGCCGGGGTCAGGCCGAGGTAGTAGTCGTCCTCGGCGCCGTCGGGACGGGTCGGGTTGATATCGGAGTCGATCCAGTCGCGTGTGGACGCCGCAATCGTGCGGGCGGTCACGACATCGGTATCGGATACCAGCTGAATCAGACGCTGGAACTGCTGGAGCGCTTCTTCGGCATTCGTCGCGCCCAGATTATTGAGGTTGAAGCGGCCCTGTAGGTCGATGACCCGGCCCTGCAGCGCGCCGCCCTCCAGCGGCAGGTAGTCGACCGGTTCGGCCCAGGGTTCCTCGAGGCTGTCGATCTCGGTGAACTCGGCGTCCTGGCGTAACAGTTTGCCGAGCCAATTCTCGATCCCCACGGCATACCACCAGGCCTGCTCCGATTGCCAGATATTGCCGCTGCGGTGGAGCGCCAGATTCATCTGCGACAGCATTCCGGCGCCGATGATGGCGACCAGCGATACGATCAGCATCGCCGTGATCAGGGCCACGCCACGCTGGGCGTCGGGAGCGTGCGGCCGAGTCATTGGTTACGCTCCGGTTCCGCACCGGGAACCATGAACAACAGGCGCAGTTCGCCCCAGGCCTGGGTTTCAAGGCGTAGCTCGATGGCGAGTGGGGGATCGGATTGCGCGGCCGCGACCTCGCTCGGCACGCGGCTGCCGGCGCCGATCGATGCATTGGCGGGCCAGCGATCCCGCCATTCGCGGTCGCTGTCGAGATATCGCCACTCGATGCTCTCGATATCTTCCAGCAGCGTGGACTCGACCGGCACGCTGTCCTGGGCCTGGTCCAGGACTCGCCAGTACAGACGCACGAGGTTGTTGTCCTCGTCGACGCGGTAGGCGACGCGCTGCAGTGTGCTGCGACGCTCGCCCAGCGGGTTGCGCCAGCCGTTGCGGGTAAATTGCACACCCGTTTCCGCGCTGCCGAGCAGCATGGGCTGGGTGTCGCCGAAGCTGTCGCGAATGGGGCGCTCGACGATCTGTTCCAGATCGTTGCGGATGCGCCATACGGCCAACTGCAGTGTCTTGCTGCGGTCCAGTGCGTCGTTGACCGCCTCGCGGGTGCTGATTACCGCCGACAGGCCACCGTAGGCCATGGCCGCCATCACCACGAACACGGCGATCGCGATCAGCAGCTCGATCAGGGTGAAACCGCGTTGCCGGTCGGCGGGCATCACGACGCCTGCTCGTCATCGGCGTTGCCGATCTCGTCTGCGTCCGGCTCATTGACGGGGTCGATTCGCTGGGTCACGAAGCCGCTCAGGAGCGCGGTGGAATCGGCTTCCGGCTCGCCGGTTTCGCGATCGATACGGTAGACCCGCAAATCGATACGGCGCACGTCCGGGTCCGGTGATTCCTGGATGTCGGCGACCCAGCGCCAATCCAGCGTCCCCATGCTGGTGTCGCCGTCCTCGGTGCCGGTGCCCGGCCACTGCGGCGCCAGCTGGTACTCAACCAGTTGGTTGCGCGCCACCCATTGGGCGATGGTGCGGTCGTGAATATAGCGGGCATAGTCCGCATAGCGCGCGCCGCTGGTGATGAACGCGCCCAGCGCCAGCGCAAGAACAGCCGTTGCGATCAGCACTTCGATGAGGGTAAAACCGTGCTGCGCTTTCATTGCGGACCTCCGACACGCTCCATTTCCAGGTCGCCGTTGGCTTCACCGGTCAGGCGAAAGCGTTCATCGACATCGTTGGCATATATCTCGAGTTCAAACGGCACGATTTCGCTGCTGGACAGGAATACGGCTTCAGGGCGCACGGCTTCTTCTTCGTCGTCCTCATCCTCCGGATCGCCGCTGACCAACCGTGGTTGATCTTCGTCCCGCTCGATCAGTGCCAGCACGACGCCCTCGCTGAGCTTGCGCGGCCGCAGCGGCGTGTCGGTGCCCACGATCGGTTGCCAGCCGTCGTCGCCCAGCCGCAGGAATCGATAACCACCGCGGGTGATATCCAGCCCGATCTCGCGACCGTAGAGCAGGGCGTCGTCCGCAGCGGCCCGCACAAGCGCTTCCAGCCTGCGGGCTTCGGTATTCAGCCGGTCGGATGGGCCGTTCGGGTTGATCGACAGCGATACGAATGACAGTACAACCCCGATGATGAGCACCACGACGAGCATCTCGATCAGCGTGAATCCACGCTGATGTGACTGCATGCCGCGGAGTCGCGTCGGGAGGATCACGGTTAGTCGGCTATTGCTGGTCCACCGACCAGTTGCCGATATCCGCGTCGCTTTCTTCACCGCCCGGTCGGCCGTCCCGGCCCAGGGTATAGACGTCGATCTCGCCGTGTTCGCCGGGGCTGCGGTAGTGATAGGGCTCGCCCCAGGGATCGATTGGGATGCGGTCGAGATAGCCGCCGGATTTCCAGTTGCGCGGCTCCGGCTGGGTGGTCGGCCGTTCGGCCAGTGCCTGCAGTCCCTGCTCGGTGGTGGGATAGCTGAAGTTGTCGAGTCGGTAGAGCTTGAGCGCGCTTTCGACCGCGCGGATGTCCTGCTTGGCCTTGGCCACGCGCGCGGCGTCCGGACGGTCGATGATATTGGGGACGACGACCGCGGCGAGAATACCGAGAATCACGACCACGACCATGATCTCGATCAGCGTGAAGCCGCGTTGCGCTTGCCGGCGAAGTGGCAGGCTGGGTGTGGTCATCATGGTCTCCTGAACAATTGGGATGTTGAATATAGCAACTTGTGCCGGCCGCCAACCGGCTTTATTTGACCAGCTGGTTCAGATTGAACACCGGCAACAGAATGGCCAGCACAATAATCAGTACGAGTCCGCCCATCGCCAGGATGACGGCCGGGCCGAGAATGCCCATGACCCCCTGGCGCAGAGTTTCGACTTCGCGTTCCTGATGCTCGGCTGCGCGCCCCAGCATCATGTCGAGTTCGCCGGAGACTTCGCCGTTGGCGATCATGTGCAGGGTGATGGGCGGAAACAATCGCTCCCGCGCGAGGGCTCGGTGGATGGCCTCGCCTTCGCGCACACGGGTCGACGCGCGTTTGATCGCCTCCCGCATCGGCAGATTCGTGACCACATCGGCGCCGATGGTCATGGCATCCAGAGCGGGTACGCCGCTGCGCGTGAGGATCGACAGTGTACGGGTGAAACGGGCCGTGTTGGCGCCGCGCGCGAAGCGGCCGATCAGCGGTAACTGCAGCACGCGCGCGTGGACGGCGCGTTTGAACGTGGGACGGCGCATGGCGTATATGAACGCGCCCACGCTGGCTGCCAGACCCAGTGCCAGGAGCCAACCCCAGGCACGCAGGAAGTCGCTGATCGCGATCAGGCCGGTTGTCAGGGCGGGTAGGTCGGCGTCGACGCTTTCGAAAACCTCAACCAGATCCGGCACCACCGTGGCGAGCAGGGCGATCACGATGCCGACGGCCACCACCGACAGAAAGGCCGGGTAGATCATCGCGGCCAGCATCTTCTGGCGCATGGATTGCTGGTCTTCGACGTAGTCGGCCAGGCCGTTGAGCACCTCGTCGATACGGCCGGACTGCTCGCCGGCCGCGGTCGTCGCTCGGTACAGTTCGTCGAAACTGTTGGGGAAATCGCCCAGCGCGTCCGCGAGCGTATGGCCTTCGACAACCTGGGCCCGCACGCCGACGATAATGCGCTGCACCTTGTCGCTGTCAGTCTGTTCGCCGACGGCCTTGAGCGCTTCCTCCATCGGCAGGCCGGCGTGGGTGAGGGTGGCCAGTTGCCGGGTGAACAGCGATAGCTCGGTCACGTTCAGGCCGCGCGAAAAACTCAGCTGCAGCTTGCCGCTGGCGCGGCGGTCGGCAACTTCTTTGACTTCCAGCGGCGTGAGCCCTTTTTCGCGCAGCTGCGCCCGGATGCCGCGCGCGGCGTCACCCTCGAGCACGCCCTTCTTTTCGCGCCCGCGGTTATCGAGCGCGGTGTATTCAAATGCGCCCATCAGTCCTCACGGGTGACGCGTAGCACTTCTTCCAGTGTCGTGTTGCCGGCGAGCACGTTGGTGCGACCGTCGGCGCGGATGCTGGGAGTAGTCTTGCGGGCATGGGCCTCGATCGCCTGTTCGGAGGCTTGTTCGTGAATGAGGTTGCGCATTTCGTCGTCCACAACCACCAGCTCGTAGATGCCGGTTCGGCCGCGAAAACCGGTGTTGTTGCATTCCTCGCAGCCGTCGGGTGCGTACAGCGTCGGCGGCTCGGCCGGGTCGCAGTTGAGCAGCTCGCAGGCGCGCCGGTCGGCCGGATAGGTCGTTCGGCAGTGCGGGCACAGTGTGCGTACCAGGCGCTGCGCCATGATACCGATCACGCTCGAGGACAACAGAAACGGCTCGACACCCATGTCACGCAGGCGCGCGATCGCGCCCACCGCAGTATTGGTATGCAAGGTTGACAGCACCAGATGTCCCGTCAACGAGGCTTGCACCGCGATTTCGGCGGTCTCCAGATCGCGGATCTCGCCGATCATGACCACGTCCGGATCCTGGCGCAGGATCGCGCGCAGGCCCCGGGCGAAACTCATGTCAACCTTGGAGTTGACCTGGGTCTGGCCGATGCCGTCGAGGTAATACTCGATCGGGTCCTCGACCGTCATGATGTTACGCGTGCGGTCGTTGATACGGGTCAGGCCCGCGTACAGCGTGGTGGTCTTGCCCGAGCCGGTCGGGCCGGTCACCAGCAGTATGCCGTGCGGCTTGTGGATGAGTTCGTCGATGCCCTCGAGGGTGGCTTTGGGCATGCCCAGTTGCGGCAAATCCAGCCGGCCGGCCTGTTTGTCGAGCAGACGCAACACGACGCGTTCGCCGTTGCCCGACGGAATGGTCGATACACGCACATCGACCGGCCGCCCGGCGATGCGGACCGAGATACGGCCGTCCTGAGGGACGCGTTTTTCCGCGATATCGAGTTTGGCCATGACCTTGACGCGCGAGATCAACCGGGGCGCGAGCTGGCGCGGCGGGTTGAGCACCTCGCGCAGGACGCCGTCGACGCGGAAACGCACCGTCAGCCGGGCCTCGAACGGCTCGATATGGATATCGGAGGCGTTTTCCTTGATTGCTTCGGTCAGCAGCGCGTTGATCAGGCGGATGATCGGCGCATCATCGGAGGATTCCAACAGGTCCGCGGGTTCCGACAGGGCGCGGGCGGCGTCCGACAGGTCCATGTCGTCGTCCATGCCTTCGACGATCTGCATGGATTCGGCGGCCTTGCCTTCGTAATCGTTCTGCAGCATCGCATCGAACGACGCAGCATCGACGTGGTGAAGTGTTAGTGGACGGCCCGTGTGTCGGCGCACTTCCGACAGCGCGGCCTGATTGACACCCGTTCGGCAGGTGGCCTCGACGGCGCCGTCGTGTTCGCCGCCCAGCATGATGCCGTGGCGCTTGGCAAAGGCGAACGGGAGCCGATCGACGCCTTCATTGCCGGCCGGTTCGGGCTCCGGCGGGTGTGTGCTAGAAACCGGTTCCAGGCTGAGCTGTTCGAGCGTCTCACTCATGGTGCAGACTCCGGTCAGACGAGGTGTAGCGAAGAGTACGTTGCACGCACGGATCTAGTTGCCGAACCGATCGCCCCGTCGCTTGTTGGTGCGGGCCTCGGGGTCGGTATCGCGGGGCTCGTTGCTGTCGGTGGTCACGCCCGAGTCCTCGGAGAACGAGTCGCGGGTGTCGTACTCATCGATCGACGGCAGTTGCGGCCGTTGTTCTTCGCTCATCAACGGGATGCTGCTTTCAGCCTGCTGTTCCTGCAACGAGCGGATGTAATCGTACTTCTTGCGCGTGTAATAGGACGCTTCGCCGCCGCCACGCAGGATTGTCGGGCGGATGAAGTTGAGCAGGTTGCGCTTTTGTTTGGTCACGCTGCGGTTGGTGAACAGCGCACCGAGGAGCGGAATATCTCCGAGCACCGGCACTTTCTGCTCGGTTTCGGTGACCTGGTCGTCGATCAGGCCGCCGAGCACCAGAATCTGGCCGTCGTCGACCTCGACCGAGGTCGTGAGCGTGCGGTTGTTTGTGATCAAGTCGACCGCGCCGCTACCTGCGCTCGCGCCCTGGGCGATACTCGATACTTCCTGATCGATCGTCAACTGGATCGTGTTGCCGGCGCTGATCTGCGGTGTCACCGCAAGCGTCAGACCCACGTCTTCGCGCTCGATGGTCTGGAACGGGTTGGTCACGCCGCCGGCGCCGCCACCGCCGCTGACGCCCGAGGTGAAGTTGCCGCTGACGAACGGGACTTCCTGACCGACCTTGATCTCGGCTTCCTCGTTGTCGCGGGTGATCAGCGACGGGGTCGAGAGCACATTGGTATTGGTGTTGCCCGACAGGGCGTTGACGAGCACGGCAAAACCGGTGCCGTCATCGTCGATGTTGCCGAGAGCGACATTCAGGCCCTGCTGGATCAGACTCAATGGCGTGCCGTCTTCCGCCGCCCCCGGCACAGCCCGTAACGTCTCCTGATCCAGGACGCTCGCGGCAGCCGGCCCGCCATCCTCGAACGCGGCCACGTTGATGCCCAGATCCCGCGAACGCGTGAGACTGACCTCGGCGATGATCGCCTCCACCAGCACCTGGCCGCGGCGGATATCGAGCTGGTCGATGACCTGTCGGATCTGGCGCATCTTGTCGGCGGGCGCGGTCACCACCAGCGCGTTGGCGCCGGGTTCCGCGATCACGGTGACGCCGTTGCTGCCGGCGCCGCCGGTGGCCGCAGTACGCGCGGCTGCGTTGTTGCCGC
>Ga0206123_10002518_pt1 | contig 15952 bp, 15 predicted proteins | sample Helgoland_Spring_2_FD_160086 | JGI IMG/M metagenome (GOLD analysis project Ga0206123, IMG submission 160086) | Pelagic subsurface seawater microbial communities from Kabeltonne, Helgoland, North Sea - Helgoland_Spring_Bloom_20160316_1 | ecosystem: Environmental > Aquatic > Marine > Epipelagic ...
CCAAAGAGGTGATGTATCATCATTGAGATAATGTAACTCTTCGTAATCGTCGGATCTTCCAATATCTCCATTGGATTCAGGCCAGATGCTGTAGTTTGAAAAAGCTTCTAAAAAGTTAGCGTCAGACATTCTTCTTCCGATATCATACTCAACCCCATACAAGAGCCTTTGTCTCTCAAGGGCTGCCCACGGCTTAAATCTCTCATTCAGTGCCAGATCAGTGCGGTAGCTATAGATGCCAGCAGGGCGCTCGGTCGCAGCTTGTAGAATGCTGCCATTCATAGCCTCCACATATGGAGTAATTAAGGCTTGTTTTATTATTGCATTTCTTTTGTTTTGGGGCATTGTTGTCCAACTATCCCAGGCAAGCTTATATATCATTCCCTCAAATGTGTTTGCCCATTTAGTTTCTTGCTCCTCAACAAATTCATGCCAGCTTAGTTTCTGAGTGCGCCGACCTTGACCCTTGAGACCATCTGCTAACCCAAACTTTGTATTATAGTTTAGAATCGGTGAGTCTTCGGGGTCAGACTGTGTTATCAGGCGATTATATGAGACCCCTGGGGCAAATCTAAGCATTGGAAATCCAGAACCTCTTAATTCAGGTTCTTGGAAGTTAGGTGAGAAGTGTTCGGTTGAGGTTAGGCGAGGATAGGCACGGGATTCGTACCCATCTTCTACTGTAGCCAAAGGCGAGTAAGGTGTAGTAAATAAACGCCGGCGAGCCGTGGTAGGATTGGTGTTCTCAAGTATAGGGGGAAATGGAGGAGTTAATTTTAATCCCGCATAATTGTGACCATCACGGTCAGAATCTGTGGCGGAGAACATCGGCACTGGCTCTGTGCTACCAAACATCTCTTCTAGTTTTACTATTTCAGAATAATCATTATCTAATTCTCTAATACGCATCTGAATATCTTTATAACCATAAAATAATTCCCCGTCAATTGTTACGGGAAAACCAACATAAGGTGCGCTATAAAGTGTTAAATGTTGTGAGTTTAGTGCGCTAATAAGAGAGTCATCAGCCAAAGCCTCTCTCTGTCCAGCAAAGAAATTAAAAGGAGCATAACTGCGCAAAAAATTGATTGATCGGTCATAGAATATTATTTGCAATCCTCTCAAAAGAGGTACCGGAAAATATCTAAGAAATGAAATTTTACGAAAAGCTGTACGGTCATCTATATTATCCCAGAAATTAGGATTTACTCCTGGTGGCGATGTCGCATGAAAAGATGGGATCTCCAATGTCTCAACGGGATGATCAAAAGACACAGGATAGTTCCCGTTATAGACAAAATCTGAAAATTCATTGTACCATAGTGTCCATGGATTGTTTTCCGGAAGATCAAAGATGTTTTCAAATACACTAGGATATGCACCCTTTTCTTTCATGGAAGTGAATATTCCTAACAACACCTCCCCCACTAGATAGCGAAATTTTTCTCCCATAGTATCAAAGGAATCATAATTTTCCAATTGAAATTTTATATATTCGTTTTCGGTATCCGGTGGGTTTCTGTCAACCATTGTTTTATCAACGGCTTCAAGACCAGTTAGGACGGGGTTCCAAAGTTTGTTTTCGCGAAGGTCTTTTTCAATTTTATATGCCAAATAGCCAGTTATCATGTTTGTAGTGTCAGGTGTGTTCCACCCGTTATATACTCTTAGAAGAGGTCCAACATTGAGCATAAAATTAGCTACACGGTTCTGTATTACGGAAATTGTTGCCTTGGCTATAAGCTGCTCTTGGGTTTCGGCACAGGTCGTATCTAATAATTTTATCACAGGTTGAACTATTGCCTGACTCATATCTAACATTCTCTCTTGTAAATCTTGGTCTAGCCAAAAATTGGTAATCTGAGAACGAAAATCTTCTGATTGATTATTAAAAAGGACAGAGAACCTATACAAGATTTGATTTTCTGGTGAAGCGTTTGCAATAGCAGGAGAAGTTTGAAGGCTTGCTGCTTGGTCGATGTAAGTGTTAGCCGCTGCAACCAACTCTGGTCCATAGGGCTTTACAGTGGTGGCAGTGCCGGCTCCCGCAGGCACTACAATACCACGCATAGGATTAGCTTGATTGTTATAGTTGTTAATCTCGGGAGCTTGAGCTATACGTGAAGGATCATCTAGCGTCCTTCTTAGTAAATTTGGAACAAATGTATATTCCTGCTGCGGGATTATACTGAAATTATTTTTTGCCGGATTAACAACTGTACCCTCTCCAGACCGGACCAATCTTTTTACTCCGGGAGTATTATCTTCTGCGAGCTTAAAGGTAAATAAGTCTTCGCGAACTGCTTCCGACCAAGGAGTATTTTCTCCGTTGGCAAATATATTCATAGAAACACTTACCATATTATCATCAGCAAAACGAAAGAACATTTGATTCAAGTTTTTATTACCTGTTGTCCATATAATGTCCGGGGTGGCAACCCCACGTTGGTCCCCAAATTCACCAGGCGTAAAATTATCATCAGGATTACCTAGAGCTACAGAAACTCTACTTCTTTCCGTAGAATAAAAATTAGTTGCTGCTGCATATAGTTGAGTTTCGTTCATCGGATTACGGATAGCGGTGGGAGCAGGGGCGCTGACCTGCGCAGCTAAAGCTTCTTGTACGGCTTTAGCGGCGGCGTTACTCGCATCACTAATAAACTTTAAGAACTTATTGTAATAGCCAGCGGTTGGTAAAGAATCTATAAAATTATCAATCTCCAACTGGAATGAGAAGTTCATCTCAGCTAATTCACACAACGATTTTACTTGTTCTAGTTTTGCATTTATTTGACCCTCTATCTCTGTTTGTAGTTGAAGGTCAGATAAGCCACTAATTGCTGGGGCAGGTACGTCTGGGTCTTTTGCGTTACAGAACGCCTCCTTTGGATCCACAGGAGGTAATAAATTTTCTTTCCCAGCTATAAGGGAGCCGACTATGGTATAAAATTGAATTATTTTTTCAGGAGTTACCCCAAGCGAGGCATATCTTATATCATCTCTCTTGAGAGAATCTTGGCGCTCGGAGAGCATAAGAGGGTCGGTTTTTTCATCATCAGTAAGACCAGTGAGATCTACATGACCCCGGTTTACCATTTCATTAATAATACCAATAGTTCTGTTGGATGCATTTCCTTCCAGGAGAGAGGTTGTTTCTGTCATGAGTAAAATATCAGATACATCGCGATTGAATTGTCTTAATTGATCTAGTGATGCTGGCTCTTCTACAACAATTTTTTGGTTTTGAGGACCTCTTCGGGAATATCTATTTATAAGTTTACAATCACTAGCAACACGAACTAGATCAATATCGCCGGCTTGGTCTACTAGGACATTTATTTGAATGTTTCCGTATGTATCTATCTGCGCACCCTTAAGGTATTCTTTAGACCCTGTGTCGTCTGATTCTTCAGGACCGCACCCGAGGGCTGCCTTCACTACATCGCCCAAGATACTTAATATAAGTTGTTTAATAAAATCAAATACTAATTGTTCTAATTTTTTTCTCCATGGTGCCATAAAATCTTTTGTTGGAGATTGTTTAAACTTAACCCCCTTAGGGGGAACTATTGCCTCAGCCACCAAAACGCGAACGCTAGGCGGTACTCCGCCGGGGACGAGCACTTGTTCGTTTATAACATCACCTATGACATCAATAATACAAAATAATTGTTTGTTTACCTCTTCTTCAACAATCCTAACTGCCATTGCTGGATTGTTAATGAATGCTTCTAATTCAGTGAGTTTGTACTGGGTCAAATAGTCATTAATAAGTTCATTTCTTATTTTAGAGGCGACTAAAGCTATTATATCGCGAGAGCGTGATTTTCCAGTAAATATTTGATAAACCTGGATAGCATCCCTGAGCAACGCTGCTTGGGCTGTACCACAAGATCCTGCCGAAGAGCGAATAGTATTATAAAGATCTTTGGAGTTAATATCCAGGCGTCGCTGGGCTTGGCGGCGAGCTTGTACTGCCGTCTTGAATAACTTCTTATCGTCAGCCGTCTTGTTCTTGCCTTCCTTGCGATCTTTTTCTTTCTTTATTGATACCGCAGCCGGATATATGATTGGGTTAGGATAAGTATACATTGTTAAAAATGAGGTCCAGGGCATTTGAACTCCACCAATTTTTCCTATATCATTTCTAATGTCATTACTATAAAACAAATATCCCATAGTGGTAGCAGAAACCCCAGCAAAAATATTGTGAGGCTCGCCGCCTTCCGACAATTTCAAACCATAGCCTTCAGGGTATAAGGTTCCATCAACTGTTATTGCCTGAATGCTAAATTCTTTATCGAACAAAAATTCAATGGTGGAGTTATCCGTAGTTGTTATTTTGTTGGACGCTAACCATCGTTCTATAATCGGGTATAAGCTATTTACATGCTCAGCTTCTGCCTCTAGATTGAGACCAGACATTAGTTCAGGGGTCATGCCCTCGTTATCTAAGACCTGTGCATACATTTCTAAAACTCTAGTCACATGTTTTAGATTTCTTTTGAGGGTGCCAATTTCAAAAGGTGCGTTCCTTGAGGTCTTATCTTGTTCTAGGATAATCTTAACAATTTCCAACGAAGACAATTCATTAGCAGAATTATTAGAGTTCTGAACATTTTTCTGGATTCTGTCTATGATAGACCCGCCTATACTGACTGCTGTAATCCATCTTTTTTGAACCGGTCTCTCTGCTTCTCCGTTTGTGGACCTACCAGTTCCAGCATGGGGTCTTCCTGGATCTCCATAATAAGTTTCTGGGGTCGCATAATCCTCTTCTATGGATCGCCTCTCTTCTGCGGAGACATATTGAAGCTTACCAGAAGCTTTTAATATTTCAAAAGTTCCTTTCTCAACCAGCTTCCGGAAATTTTCTCTAACGGGAGCACTATTTTCAAATTCACCCAGATCGTAAGATTTGGGATTTACAGAATCAGTTCGCCTGACATAATACCATCTTTTGTCCGCCAGGTTATAATAGGGCTCTGGATTGGGATCTTCTGGGGGAGCCTGATTAAAAACATTGTGCTCTGTCCTTACATTTCCTGGAACTTCTTGAGAGTTTATTGGTTCGTCTGCTTCTGCGATAGGAGAAACACTAGCCTGAGAAGGAATATTAATAATTTGACCCGGAAGGATAAGGTCTGGATTAGTAATATGAGGATTGGCATCCACCAATCTTTTAAGAGGAACATTATATGTGATGGCTATTTTACTGAGCCAATCTCCCTCCACTACAGTATGAGTTACTTCTTGCTCAATTCCATTTGAGGGAGTAGTATTTCCAAAAGATACTCTGATTTGTTCTTTTCTGCCAGGTGATATTGTAGATTTTATGTCTGGCAACTGAGATGCTTTATCTGATGGCGATTGAGAATCTTCGGGTTGTGTGTTTGTTGTTTGGTTTTGAATTTTTTGTGAAGAAACTGTGGTGACAGTGGCAATATTATATATGCCCTCCATCCTTTCAGCAAGATTATCCAGTATCTGTATGGCATTTTTTTCCGCTAGTCTTGCCAAACCCAAACGATTGGGGTTTATTTGAGGTAATGCAGGTATTGTACGGCTAGACGACACAATAGCATTCTGGGGGTAAAGTGCAGCATATGCCTGTGCATCTCTTACGCTAATAGTTCGGCTTTCATCAGTATTTTCTATTGGTCCAACCGGAGTCAGCTTTTGACCAATAGATGGAAATGTGCCAAAGTTTAGATAAGTATCGTGTATACCTTCTATAATCCACTTGTTACGAGGGCTACTGTAGTCATAATTATCTCCTCGGCGACCTTGTTGCGCATTAGCATAATCTTCCGGATAAGGATTGACAATATTTTTTTGCTTTTTACTCAGCGCCATTTTTTATCTAACCTTTTACTTAGTTTGTAGTGTTATACTTGCTATTTATATAGCCTTCACCGGCGGGAAATAGATATTGCCCCTTGAGCATGACAGCATTTTTTTGATGTGTGACGACATCACTAGTGAGAGATGCCATATTCCCAAATTGTGTGCCAACCATCAGTGCTAAATCTGGAGATGGTGAAGTTGGAGCGGCAGGTCCTGTCGCGACGTGAACGTGTGTAGCTAGTGCCGCTAAAGTTTGTGAATAACTATGCTGAAGGCTTGTCACTATTCCAGTAAGCTGTGTGACATAATCTATAACCCCATTGAGGGCGGCTAGTAATTTTTCACCTTTGACCAGTGGCTCTAGCCCAGATTCTTCGTTGCCGGCTATTAGATCAATACCAGACATGACATTTATCTTTACTCCTTGAGAATTATATGTGTCTGTACCAGTCACTAACTTAATTCCGTCTCTTGCTATCACTCGTACACCATCAGCTTTGATAGCTATACCGGATCTTGTCTTTGGAGAACCAACCTTGCCATGAGTTATATTAAAGTTTTCATCTATATCAGTGCGCTGACTTATATAAATCCTAGCAGCATCTAGTTCTGGACTTTTGTCCGTAAATATTATTTCTCCTTCAGAATCAACTTCCCTCACCATCATTCCGGACATTCCTGCTATAATGTCTATGCATCCAGCATGAGAATTACCCAAGCCGCCATATCCGCTATCAGTTCCCCTGGGGCGGTCGCGACCCAGAATAATAAGCTGGTTATTTTCACCTTGAATAACTTTTTCAGGGTCGGTCTTATTATAGTTTGGGTTAGCTTCTGGTAAATATGTATTATAGAGTCCACTGTTTTCTATAAAATAATTTGGGTTATCCTGAGAATCATTATTAACACTCTCCGGAAGCCCATCTTTTATATCTGCTCTTATCTTAGTAGCCATTATGTAGTCACTTTCCAGGCGGCTGGAGGGTTAGAAGTATTTGGGTACCAAGATAATCCTATCTTTTTTCCGCCCGGAACCCACACACCTCGCCTTTTATATTTCTTAGCAGCGCCTTCTAAGTTCCACCAAGAATCCCTTGCTTTTTTACGATCCCAATCAACGCTCTTTACAGCGGACACGTCATATCCATAAAACTTTGACAAATATTCTGTATTGGGAGTATTGAGACCGTCATAAGTTGGTTTACCAGTTCGTATAAATTTCTTTACAGATTCAATACCAGTAATATGTGCCATACCCATAATGCCCGAAAGGTCAATTTTTTGCCCATGAACTTCTCCAGCGGCGATGGCGTTTCGCAATGATCTTGTAGAAGTAGCCTCTATGTATTTAAGTTTCCACCATCGGTCACCCAGCTTTTCTTGTAAAGAGGGTTGAATAAATTTATTCCACGGAACGAGTTGAGGATGTGCCCCCACTTCAGATCTTGCTTCGTGTCCTAGCTGCCAGTAACCCCAAAAATAAGATATTCCTTGTTTTTTTGTTGGTCTTCCAGTATCACGGCTTAGCCATGTTCTGTACCACCTGTTAGAATCATATTTATTTCCACTCTCTCTTCTCCCTACAGCTTTCTTAAAATCTGCGTAGTTGCCTCTATTCGCCACAGCTTCTGATGTTTGACGTCTGCGGCGACCAGAGTTTCTTAATAGAGATTTTCTACCACACGAAGGATCTTCTTGGGCACTCGTTGTTTTTGCATAAGAGTTAGTAGACTCAGGAGCTTTATTTTTTTGCCGATCGGCTTCAGTGATTCGTGCTGAATCTGTAGTACTATTTACTTTTCTAGGATTTGAATTGCTAACAGTTTTAGCTAGATTTGCTCCCGTTATGGGTTTTCCCTGGGTAGGTGTAACTCCTGTAGAACTATTTCCTTTACAAATAGCTGATGCATTAGAGTAACCTGCCGAAAAAGCTCGTTCCGGAGTAGATTCTAGTATAATTCCATTTTCATGACGGAACTGAGCATGATTTGTATCCTGGTGAGTGACACGGACAATTTGACCTGGGATGATAGGTCCTAAATCTGCCGGTCCTAGGTATTCTGGATAGAGGTCTATGATATTATTATCAAAAGCATTCTTAGGGACTGGCAAATGGGCGTGGACTTCCGGTACCCTTATCTTAACTCTAATTCGCTTATCACTAGGATCAGGATTTCCTTCCGGTTTCCTTAAAACTACTCCATACCACTCTGATATTCCTTCGTAGGTATTAGTTTGAAACTTCTCTACTGTCTGGGACCTAAGCTCATCCAGGACCGAGTTAGTCGTAGAATAAAGTCGTTTAGTCTTTGGGGTTTGGCGATTGGGTCTATTTACGAGCTTTTTGTCTGTAGTCATCGCTATACAACTCCCTAGTTATCATTGATCAAATCAAACAGTTCTTTTTTATCATCATCACTTAGTGATGTGTCTCCCTGTTCTGATTCCTTCTTATAAACCAAGGTAGCTAACTTGACAAGCTGTTCATTGCTGCGCTGTAAAGTTTCTACAAATTTTGCGGCAGTAGTGCCTGAATCCGCATACCTTTCTTTAGATATGCTCATATACTCCTTGAGTTCAGAAAGTAAAATTTCTGTCTCTTGTCTGTCATTATTAATATTCTCTAGAGCCTGCTCAATAAGAGAATCTAGATTTTTACGCATTATTAGTAGCCTCCTGTGTGCTATCAGTAAATAGGAGCCTACTTAATTTCTCCGCTATTCCACTTGTCTTTAAAGGTTCTATAGCGTATTCTCATTTTATTTAAACAACTGACAACCTGCTTTGTGTTGAGACCAGTTATCTCACGCATATATAAGTAAACTGCCTTTTTATTAAAGATTTCTATCTGTTCAATATTGGTCATAAGTGTTATGACCGCATCTAAAACCTTTTTTTCATTTTCCTTCAATGCGAAAGATTGCCAAGTTTCAACTTCTTTTGTCAGGTGCATCCAGAACTGACGCTCTTCTTCTTCATCAGTGATGTCGCGACTTTCGCTCGCAGAAAATGCTTCCACTTCGCGAATCATTGTATCATAATGAATTTCTCTTTTATTTTTCTGAGATTGCTTTTTCGCCTTGTGGGTAAACCAGTTCTTAGTTACAACTGAAAAATAGGAAAATGCCTTAGTTCCCTGATTGGGATTGAATTTCCCCAAGATGGTAGTTAGCCATATCTTACATTCGTCCTTGAGAAAACTAATATTCTCTAGAGAAGTAAATTTATATGTATAAACAATCTTATCTACAAGTTCATCAAATGCTGGCTGAATATGTTCTACGTAAAGCTTTGTTCTTTCGGCTATGTCTTCAGTTGCACAATAATCAATGATTGCTTTTTCAGTAAACTCTGTAAAATAGTATTGTTTACGTTTTTTATTGTTTGTTTTCTTCTTAGCTTTATTCATCAGTTTCTGTATCCTGTAGTGTGGTTTCTGCGTCTTCTACAAAAAACATTTCTTTATAAACTTCTAGATCGTTTTTTAGGTCGCCAGTGTGAGACAGCAGTCCACTAAGAGTAGAGTCTCCATAATATGTTTCTAAATCATAAACCTTTTGTACATGTTCAGAATATTCGTCTACTGTTGTATATAAGTTCATCATATTCTGTTGTGTGAATCTAAACCTTACCAATAATTCCCTAATGTACCACACTGCGATAATATCTAAAAGAACATTGATTCCAAATAAGATCCACCCTATCATTTTAGTTTCCTCTTTTTTAGATTTTGCTTAGAAATTTTTACTTCTTGGCGAGCCTGCTCAATAGCTTCCTTGGTTTCGCTTCCTACTTTTTGATGTCTTTTTTGTACTGAAGGCTTGGTCGTAATAGGGATTGATAAGTCTCGGTATAGACCTTTTTCATCACCGCACTCTAAACAATGAGACAGTCTCTCTTTATAAGAGTGAACTGCTTCTACTGAAACCTTACAGCTTTTACATGTGTACAAATAACGAGGCACTAAGCAAGGTCAAACTTGAAATCACCCTGATTTTCTTCTTTGGTGGCTTCAATGGTTGGTGGGTTTATTACATAAATTTCTTCCTCTTTGGTCTCTAAGACCCAATCGGATAACAGTTCTGTAATATCTGATTCTTCTGCTAGACACTTTTGCAAGGTCATCAATAGAGCGCCAATGGCTTGATTAGAAAGTTTCATTTTTTTCTCCTGTTAGGGGTAACTTATATAATAATATGGTTGTTTTGTTATTCTGTTAAGTATTGATTTGTTTTTGTGTATATATCGGCAATGTAGGAAGATGCTTTACCATCTCCATAAGGACAATCCCCTTTAGATAAATCTGCGGTGACTGCCCAGTTCCAAGACTTTTCTAAATCTTCTATTTTCTTACAAAGAATAGAGAATGTCCCAAGACCCTCTCCTCTTTCAGTGAAATCCCTACATACAATACAAGGTTTTCGCAGGAAGGCTGCTTCCTCTTGTATTCCGCCACTATCAGTTATAATGTATTTACACCTTGAAAGGCGATTGATAAATTCTTCGTGATCCATTGGCGGATAAACAATCACAGAAGTTAAAAGATGTTCATGTTTTTTCACCATCGGGTTGGGATGCATAGGTAGAATGAAATTGAGATGTGAATTCTTCTTGGCTAAATCGTTGATCGCCTTGAACCATGAGTCTATCTCGTGGTGCTTTTCTCTTCTATGTAGAGTTACGATTACTGTATTATTGTCTGATGGGGTAATATCAGCGATATTATCTAAAACTGTATTTCCTACAACAAAAATCTTTTCTTTGTAGCCCTCTTTTACAAGCCTCTGTTTGGCGACTTCAGTAGGGGGGAAATGAATTTCAGCCAGAGCAGAAATAGCTTTGCGGTTGAACTCTTCTGGATAAGGGCTAAGCTTATCATAGGTTCGTAACCCAGCCTCTAAGTGGGCTACGGGTATCTTACGGTGAAAGGCTGCAAGTGCTGTCGCAAAAGCCGAGGTTGTATCGCCCTGGACCATTACAGAAGTTACGCCTTCAAATATTGTTTCATTGTTTAGAATAGATTGAACAATAGAATCCAGCCTGTTATTCCCTTGTTCTACCTCTAGCTCACAATCTGGTTTGTCAATATTTTTAAGAAGATCTTTGTGCTGTCCTGTGAAGAATGTTTTATACTTGAAGCCTCTTTTTTTAAGTTCATCCATGACTGGCTTAACTTTAATATATTCTGGACGTGTTCCAAAAGTTATCAATAACATATTACCACCTAAAATTATCTTTATAAAATTTTACTATATTGTCAATCTCATTATCAAATACCTTAGAAGCAGACCATCCAAGATTTCTCAACTTAGAATCATCAACTGAATATCTCACATCTTGACCTTGGCGGACATACTCTAGATTGACATATTTTTCCCAGTCAACCTCTTTCTCAAAATAAGAATTAATGATCTTTCGTACTGTGTCTTTATTTTTCTGCTCAAATACTCCAGAGATATTATAAACCTGATTCTTTGAGCCTTTTTCTATTATAGTCAAAACAGCCTGTGCAGTGTCTTCGGCGTGGAGCCAGTTTCTGTATGGTTCACCTTGGTCATGTAATCTAATCTCTTTATCTCGGGATAAGTTACGAACACAAATAGGGATCAACTTTTCATGATATTGAAACTTGCCATAATTATTTGTAGGACGAATAATATTATAAGTTATACCATAGGTTCGTGACCATGCAATAACTAACATATCCGCTGCTGCTTTAGCGGCAGAATATGGATTACTTGGATGCAGGAGATCTGTTTCCTTGTGAGCGCCAGACACAATATCCCCATAGACTTCATCTGTACTAAAGTGAATCAAGTGAGGTCGGCTGTCTGTGTTCTCAGGCTTGTGGCGAATAATGTCTAATATATTTTTAGTTCCTACTACATTACTGCTGATAAAATCATCGCTATTAATAATACTGCTTCCCACATGTGACTCGGCAGCTAAGTTTATTACATAATCACATTCTGGTAGAGTCTTTATTTTAGCAATATCTGCACGGCGAAAGGTAAAATTATTATCCTTTTGGAATTCTTCTAAAAGATCTGGGTTGGCAGCATATGTCATCTTATCTATGCCAAAAACTTTCCACCCACGAGCTAAACATGCTCGGGTGACGTATGATCCTATAAATCCTAAACAGCCAGTGATAGTAACTAACTTCATTTTATATTTCCAACATAGTCGCTACATATACCTGTGATATTTTCCTTAGAAGCCGCCTGTGTATCTTCGGTTTCATGACAAACAATAACCGATCTTTCCCCAAGGGGTTTGCCTGGATATGTCCAGATATATCCCTTGCTGGTTATGGTATAATCATCTGTTTGGTGCCAAAAACAATGAACACCATGTTTCAACATTCTCTCTAGCGACTCTAGAGATTTAGCATGACACCACAAACCAGGTAATTTTAGAAACTCTAGGTCTACCTCATGTAAAGATTCATCATGACCAAGATAAAACTTGTTATCAATAAACCATACATCAACTTCGGCATCATAACCAGTAGCTAGTGCTTCTTTGATATAAGTGGGGCTGTTTTCTCGGTCAGAGTTTCTGCCATGAGTATTACCTCTGTGTGCTATTAGTTTCATTTATTTTCCAAAAATGACTTAAGGTCCTCTGGAGTGCCGATGCCCCACATTTTATGGACATAAAAGGGAAGCAAAGTTTTGCCATCACCAATAAGTTCATTATACACGGGGGCAATATAAAACTCGTTATTTACCCTAATATTCTTTTCTATCATTTGTTTGGCATATTTTACAAAGTCTGACCCTTTGCGGTACCAATATATTCCACAGGTTGCAATATTAGAAATAGGTCGCTTCTCTGCAACTTCAACAATATACCCGCGAGAATTAGTCCTGACAAAAGACCATTTAGGATGTACAGCGTTGAAAGTAAAAACAATAGCATCTGTGTTGGTTAGATTTTTAAACGATTTGAAATTCTCAGGCTCATACTCTATAAATTGATCTGAGTTAGCTATGAGTAGATCTTCGTCATTGTCAATATATTCTTCTGCCAAAAGGGCTGTACAAGCGGCTCCTTCTGTTAGCCCATCTACTACAACATACTGGAACCTATCATTAGTGATTCTTCCTAAAGTATCTAACATACCTTCATATTTTTCAAGGTGCTCTTTGCGAAGTAGAAAAATGTACTCACAGTCAAAATCTAAATTTTCTACCACTGTTTGAATCATTGGCTTACCATTCACATCAATTAGTGGTTTTGGGAATGTATATCCCTCTTTGGCAAAACGACTGCCTTCACCCGCCATGGGAATTAAAATTTTCATTGATAAACTCCTCTAAGTTTTTTATAACTACTTCTTTAGCATTTTTTACCTGCATTACAGAACAGCCGGTTTCTTTAGCAGCTTGAATTCCTTTGGGTGAATCTTCTACAATAATAGCTTCTGCCGGTGTAACACCAAAGTGATTCAAGATTTTATTATAGCCTTCTGGGCTTGGCTTAGGAGATATAACATCTTGGTTGGTGACTAAAAGCTCCAGGGAATCTACTACTCCTATTTTGTCTAGCATCATATATGCGGTCTCACGAATGCTATTAGTAAAACAAGCGATGTGAATGTTCTGCTCTTTTATCCACCTCATCAAATCCATCTTCCCCTGATCAACAGAGGCATGATGAATGATGATTTCTTTTGTTTTTTGTTGTTTTACGTTGTATATCTTATTAACATGATTTTCTGCGATAAACCCTAATTCAACCATTCTCCTTAACTTAACCTTAGTAGGTAAGCCGTTGTAATATTTTATATGATCATCTTCCGAGATTGTATACCCTGAAACTTCCAGCAAAGCTTCGTTCAGTGCAATTTTATGCCAGTCGCAGGCATCCACCAAGACGCCATCCATATCAAATATTACTAATTTTATCACTATACACTTCCCCTAATATTGGGGTCAATACCATATGTCTTAAAAATTTGAAATAGTTCTGGATAATATTCTGCGACTGTCCATTTTCCTTTGTAAATTGCCGTGCATATAGCTGGGTAGACTCCGCAGTCCCAATGGTACATTCCACGGCGTCTTTCATTTCCTACAAAACTGTAATAATACTTGTAGTTTTGGGTTTTACAAAATTCATTAACGTTTGTTTCAAACTGCCAAATATTCAAGTCTGGGACATTTGTGACAATTTCTCTAAACGTGTTCACATTCCACAAGGATGGCTGCACAGCTACAATGTATAAGAAATCATTTGTAATCTTACACAAGCTTCTAACCTTAGAGTGACGATTGTCGTATGCAGTGTCTTTTGGGTGACCGCCCTTTAGAAGTTTAATATAATCAATCTCTTCTTCTTCCATCAGAGATGCATATTGGTTCATTATCTCTACATCTACATCCCCAGATAAAATCATGTCCTCATGATGAAAGAGGCAATATTTAGTTTCTACCTTTTCAAAGCAATTTCTAAGGCGATTAGTATATGAATCATCGTTGTTATATTGAACCAGTTCAAAATTATCCGGAACTATTTCCTTCATATTTTCTGGTATCTCGTCTACGAAAAGATAATATTTACTAAACTGAATTGGTAGATGCTGTTTTAAGCGATCAAAAAATGGTTCCCATAAATCAGAATAAGTAGAGTGGCTATAAGCCACAAAGGAGAAGTCATTATTCATCGTGATATGAAATCCTGATGGGCTTGTTTTCCGCATTCGTCCATCTGCTGAAAGAAGTCCACTGATAACTTAGTATTAGTATCAGTAATATGAGGAGAAAATTTCAATTCTGAGCAACTAACAATTTCACTACCGAATGTAGATACTCGCTCAAGTACATCAGAATTTCCAACTATCTGGTCCCATACTCGTGTTCCAATTGTGGGCACTGTGCCATAATTACATACCCATTCTAATCCCTCAATGGTTCTCATAGACCCAGCAATAATCTCTCCTGTGGCAGGCGTTCCCTCATTCTGTCGGCGTCGGGTAAAAAGAACGTGAGACTTTGCATCAACTCCCTGCTCCTCCATCCTTCCGGGGATCAAGCTAATATATTTTACATTGTAAGATAAGCATGATAATGCCGTAGAACAATCAGATAACCCGGTTACGTTTGTTTCCATGTATTCATTAAGTTCATCTACAACCTCAAGAATTGGATAGAAAGGTGGAATTTTCAGACCCAACTTCGTTTGCCCATCATTGAATTGACTAATGTGCTTAGCATAAGAAATAACTTGCTCAGGAGTCATAGTAGATTTGGGGGCTTGTACATATACAACGCCCTTATCATCTCCTCGTAATTCAGAAACTAGCGAGCAAAGCTCAGGAAGTTTTGTCTCCCATTCGCTCAGTTGGTGGGCATCAATTTTCATAAATGCGTTTGGATTTGTAGTAATCCCTCTAATTTGCGAGGATCCAAGACGTGAACCAACATCATCCCATGTCTTGCGAATGTAGTCAGTATCTGCGGTATCAAAGAAAAAATCAAACATTATTTTATATCCTTTTCTGCTTGGTAAAGTTCTTCTTTAACTTTATCCCAAGTCGTAAATTTTATTCCTTTATCATCAATGAAAAAGTCTACATGTGGTTTCCCAAAGCGGACCTCATCATAAGGTACTCCATATTTATGAAGCCAATCAAAAACTATAGGACCCTGGCGAGCTATAATTCTACCTATATTATTATCACATGCTCTCATATTTCTAGCGGTAAAAATAACAATGTAATAGCCTTTTTGTTTTAGTTCTTCTAAAGTATCAACTGCACCGGGTAATGGCTTGACATCAGCATAGCTAACACCAGGACTAATGTTTTCACATATAGTGCCGTCCAGGTCAACACAAATTTTCATGAATATTTGCCTTCCAAAACATTGTTTAGGATTTCTAAGCCTGTTAGATACATAATTGTCTGCCGGCTTTCAGAGTCATAGTGTCTTGAGCACATTCCTATGTATATCAATCCCTCAATCAACTTGGACTGTTGAGATTTTAGAGATGTATTTTCACCAAATACCTCAGCAATCTTAGATATGTTATCATTACTAAATGAAAAGTTATAGCTATTATTTAGATCATCTTCTTTTAGTTCATATTGATCATAAAT
>Ga0206123_10002528_pt1 | contig 15916 bp, 13 predicted proteins | sample Helgoland_Spring_2_FD_160086 | JGI IMG/M metagenome (GOLD analysis project Ga0206123, IMG submission 160086) | Pelagic subsurface seawater microbial communities from Kabeltonne, Helgoland, North Sea - Helgoland_Spring_Bloom_20160316_1 | ecosystem: Environmental > Aquatic > Marine > Epipelagic ...
CGTGAATAAACCAGTATTCTTTTTTAAAAAAAAAAAAAAAAAGATAAAAATGTCCAATGGACATTTGAGTTTGAGTTTGAGTTCGAGGTTGAGTTTGATTTTGCCAACATTGGCGCCCGGCGGTGCTGTGCTGCGCGTATATGTACGTGCATGTCAACATGCAGAAAGGGTTGGAACCAAGCATGTCGAGGCAGTGGCCGGAAGACCAAGTTGAAAGGGCTGCAGAATACATCAATTTCAACAAACCCCACATAAAACCATATCAACTTGATTTCTTGCGCAGCAAATTTGCGGGCTACGAGGAACTGCTAACGGCGCTGAACAACCCATCGATTCACTACTCAAGGGAGCTACAACGCATCAATAGGGGCGGTCAATTAACATCGGACATTTACCAGTATTTGATGCGCGACACATTCCCTGAAGCCACCGAACCCCCGCCACCGTCCGAATCGGATTGGAGCAATTGGATGGAAGGACAAGGATTCAAACTTGCCACAGACCAAACAATGACCACGCCTTTCCAACCGGACGAAGATGGCGCCGAAGATATCGATGCCACAGACCAAATAATGACCACGTCTTTCCAACCGGGCGATGATAACGCTGAATATGGCGCCGAAGATATCGATGGTTGGAATCCGAATATGGCGACGCCGCGTCGCAAGAAACCATAGCCCGCCTGAAATTGATTTTTTTTTTTTTTTTTTAAAACCAAACAAAAAGGTCCAATGGACAATTTACAACTGATTTTTTGATTCACGTTGAAGGATTTGGAATTTTTTTTTAAAAAAAAAGTGACACACTTTTAACGATAGCCTTGAAGCGTTGAAGCCTTGAAGCGTTGCCATGCCACCACCCCCGGTGCCAAACAAACAGGCTGCTGCTGCCGTTGACGACGGCCTCAGCAGCAGCAGCTGCATGCTGTGCCTTGCCCCGGCGGCCCCCGACACGCTGGTGACGTTCACGCACCCCACTCATACGTCGATCTGCGCCGCCAGCAAGATGTGCGCCAGCTGCATTGGCGATCTTTACACGAACAGCTCGCTTCGCACGCCAACCGGGTGCTTGGTGTGCAGTGCAACGACATCGTTGCCGGCGCTGGCGCACCTGCCCACGGCTGGCACGATGGACCAGTTGGCAGATCCGGACCGCGGCGCGGTCGCCCTCAAAGATGCTGGGCTGCAGGGGGCGGACGCTGCCATCGCGGCGGCGGCGGGCGCAGCCCACAAGGTGGCACGAACCACCTGCGATGAGTTCCGGCACGCGATCCGTACATACCCCAAAGCACGAAACGCATGGAAGAAGTTTAAAAAGCCGCGGCCAGGGTTTACCACGGCTGCAGGCTTAAAGCGGGCCGTGCGGCCGTCGACTGGTCGGAAACGGGTAGAGGTGCTGCGCGCTGCGGTCAATACCGAAGCGCTGCTGCGCAACCGAATGAACGACGCGCTTGCGCAAGGTGGGTTTTCAGCGTCGTTCTAGAATCAGCACCGCCACCTGCGCCGCGCAGCAAGGCCCCGTGGCCCGTGCCAACCCCGCGACCGTGCGCAGAAGCTGCGGCGCCGTGCAGCATCCTTGGCAGAGTGGGGGTGCGGCGCGGGGGCTTTCAGGTGGGAACCGGTGGCGCGGTTGTACTTTGCACGGCCTTTGGCGCTAAGCCCCCCGCCCTGCTTGACCGACAGCTTTTCGCCGCGCGAGACAGCGAGGCAGGAGGAGCATTTTTTTCCGCTTTGTTTAGACCTTGTCATTTACTTTCTTGTTTAAAAATTAAAACGTAAAAATTAAAATTTAAACCGCGCGCTGCTTTTGCAATTAACGAACCGGCGCCCATATATGCACGTTTTGCCGAGTGGCCTAACCGTGGGTGCGACTCTGGGCCCTTAAGCTTTTGAGAGCCCACCTTGATCCTAATGACTGCCACGCCAGAAGTATGCAAGAGCGGGTGGAAAGTAGGCACTTGCAACGTACAGCCGTTGTTCAAAGCTGCGCAGCACGTCCCGCTCCCTGGACGAAAGGGTGTCGTACTGCCACTTTTCTGCGAGCTCTTCCGTCCCTATCCCGGATTTTTTCATCAGCATTGCCATCAATTGTGTTCGGAATGTGCATGAGCCGTCCTCCAACCCTGCAGGCTGCACGCCGAAATCGATTTCGGTGTGCGCGCGCATTCCGTCAAACTCCATGTCGTGACTTTTTGCGTACTTTGCTGCAACGCGGACAAAAGCCTGGCAGCGGTTGTCTTCCGCGACGTCTTCCGTCTTCGAGTCCAGCAGTGTCACCGCCAGCCCTGTACGGCCGTTGGGCCGTCGGTCCATCTTGATGGCGCCCAGTGTTGAGTGCAGTGCCTCGGGCGACGCTGCGTAGCCCGAGCCGCTGGCCGATCGAAGCACACCTCGGTAGTCGTCGGTCCCCACGTCAAACAACGTCCACCACGACATCTGCGACCCCCCCCAAAAATGACGCACCCCCTTGTCCAGCAGGGCTTCCAGCACAGCCTTGCTTTTTGTGTCTAGCTCGAGCGTGGGCCCGTAGATCTCGCGGCTGCCAAGCCAACCGGTCTCCACATTCACCTTCTTGTCCAATGCTGCTGTTATTACGCGGTCGTGGCCGCCGGTTATACGCTTGTTTAAATGTTGGGACACCAGCTTTGCAAAATGACGCCCGTCAAACCCCCCGTCGACAAAGGATGTAGCAGCAAACGAAAACACGGAATGCGGGTGCAGGAAGACGCCGTACTTGTCCATATCGTCGTCTGCCACGGCGGACTCCCAATCGATCTTTCCGTCTTTGATCGTAGGCAACGCATCGTAAACATACTCGATGTGCTGGTCGCGGCATATGTCAATTACGGCGCGCACGTCCGGATCGTCGTAAGCTTTGCGCGCCTGGCGTTTTATGTTGCACTCTATCCACCTTTTTACGGTGTGCTCGGAATACTTTGTGCGATTGACCATTTCGTGCATTTTCCGGAGCATTGACAGCAGTTTAGACTGTCCGGGAAATTGGCACATGTACACTTTGACGTCTTTTGTCGCCCTTGCAAACATTGCATCGATTTTCATCTTTTTGCGTCGCTGTTTTTCAGCAGCACTGTTCATGCGCTTCGCTTGAATCACCGTCGGCTGTTTTTTTCCCAAAACAGCAGTGCCGTCCTGCAAAAGCGGCCCCGGCTGCTGCGTTGCACGCGCATGATCTCTGGCCAACCGCATGCAGGTTTCTACGGCAGTGTTTTTGACGTGCGGGCACTTGCTTATACGCTGCACCGAACACCGTGGACGACCCGCCGGCCGCGTGCGCTACGACTTCTTAGGAAAACAAATTGACGTTTCCTTTCCTGTGTCAACGTGCCGAAATTATTTGTACGGTGCGCCGTAGAGACGCGAGTTTTTGCTCGGGTATTTTGGAAATTGCGAGAATTGCCCACAGCGTTTAATACCTTTTTTGCAGTGTAGTTTCCGTAATCTTTTCTACCGTAACAACAAATAAGTAAGTTGTTTGTCTAGACTGTGTCAATACTTTTTAAACGTAAGAATACTTTTACATTTAGCGGGCCGGCGCCCGTGCATGCACGGTTCGCCGAGTGGCCCAACCGTTTAGTCAACTGTTCGGTGCACGGTTTCCACAATCATTCGCCCGTTGTAATGTTCTCGCAACTGGTCACCGACGTCGAGGCGCTGCCGGCGACAACGCGGGCGTTTTTGACAGCGGAACCACGGGTGCGCAAGCAAGCGGTGCTGTCGCACATTGCCGCCGGGACCATCTCGGCGGACGAGTTGGAGTTTGCAATCGCCAACCACTTTGTGTCGCCGTCGGCCGAGCTGGCGCAGACCGCCATCCTGGGCCCGGGCGACGTGGCGCTCTTTGCGATCGTGGTCAACCAGATCAAACGGGGGTGGGACGACGTCTTTCCAACACTGTTCCACCGGGCGGCCCACGCGGACCTGCGCGAATCCCGCCGCGCCGCCGACCTCGAAACGCTGTGCCGACGCCTCGAGGTGCACGGCGTCGGGGCCTCGACCTGCAGCGCAACGTTGCCGCCGGCGGCAACCGCGCTGCTCCGGCAGGTGCGGTGGCGCATCAAGGTGGTGCGCCTGACGCCAGGGGAGCTCCGGGCAGCCGCGACGGCCGCCGGCGCTGGTTCATCCGGCGAGTTTCAGCAGGCTCTGGCAGACCGGGCCGCAACCGCGCTCGGGAACATGGTCGGCTCTGCCGCCGACGACGAACGAATGCTCAAGGTGAGCTTGGCGTTTGCACGGCAGTGGGTGCAATCGGTGGCGTTGCGGCGGTCGACACGGCCCACGCACGGCCGGCTCTTTTCGGACGCAGCCCGGTACGGCGCAACGGGCCCCCGAGCGACCGCGGTCGCGCACGCCGTCTGCTCGACGTACGCCGCGGCGTACATTGGGGCAGCGCACCCCGGCATGTTCACGTTGCCATCGCCGACCCCAGCAACGTCGACGAGCCCGCGCCAGTGGGCGGGGTTTGCGCTGGCCCGGCGCGCCCGGTACGTGGTGGCGTGGCCCGGCCCGCTGCAGATGGCGTACTCGGCCATGCGCAACGAACGGATCGATTGGTTTGCGGCGGCGCTGTGCCTGCTTCCGCCCCGCATCCTCGAGGGCCAGCCAGGCTGGCGCGAAGAGGCCAACCTGGCGGGGCGGCGGATCGCCGTGGCGGTGGCGTCGGTTGGAATCCACAGAGTGTCGACGTTCTGGACCGTCGCAGCGGCGTTGACGGCGGCGGCGGGCCACGGGCTTCGGATGCTGCACCGGACCGCCGTCGCAAGCGGGTCTATGGCCCGGAACCTGCGGCACGTCTGGGGCAAACGCGACGCCGCCGCCATCCTCGCAGCGGTCGCGGCCGCCGCCCCGGGGGCCGAGCCGGCCATCTTTGAGCTTGTGCGATGCCAGGCCGTGCTCGCCAAGCGGCCGATGCCGGCGGTGTTTGCCGCCGCCAAGCCAATGCCGACTGCGGGGGCGCTGGACACGCCCAAGGAGTACCCCGCAATGCTGGCACGGCGGCTCCGGCAACCCGTGCTGCGGCCCGCGGAGCAGCGGGCGTGCGTTGCCGCCGGCGTGTGCCTGAGGCGGCTTAAGTTGCCGACCGAGATGGTGTGCGAGATTCTTAAACGGGTGCGACGGCTGCGCCCGGCCGGCTCCGACGCTGTGCCGCTGAGCATGGGCGCGACCAGGCTAGGGTTTAACGACGTGGTGTTTTAACGCCCGGCAGTTTGCCGTGCGTGCGGTGCGTGCTGTCGAATGCTGCCAAGCCACTTTTATTTTTTTTTTTAAAAAAATATACATGTTTATTCCCACTCCTCCCAATAAGGGCCTGCAGCCCAGAACATACCAGCGGTGCCCGCATCCGAATTGCTAGATTCGAGAAAGGCACTGTAAATCAATCGAGTTGCCGTTTTCGCGACTTCGACGTCGGATTCTTCATCGGTTACCCAATGTTCTTGTTTCCCGTTAGTTGTGTAATCTTCTGCGACTGGTTTGACGTGTTTGTTGATGTCTCTCATGTACTCCATACGTTTGTCGTATGGACTGTGCATCCCTTTTTTGTATTCATCGCCACAAATCTCAACCCAAGCGGCAATTACGCTTCCAAGGGCACAAAATTGTGTTTTTTTTACGCGGCTCCAGACATCGGCAGTCAAATCTGCCCAAAAGTTCACACCTGGCTGATATTGGCAGTTGCGTTTCTTGTACTCTTCAAAGTTTTCCTCGTCCATGCGAGCAATTAGAGCCACGCGTACAGCTGCTATTGCTACCAGATTTGCCAGAGACGGTAAATAGGCAACTAATGCGGTCTGATGAAAGTCCACGTCTCTTTCAACGCTCGGATATACTTCTTCAAGTACATCGTCGCCCGCATCATTGAGCTCGGTAAGCAGCCGTTTGAACACGCTGCAACCATCATTAGACTCCTTGAACATTCTATCAAAATCCCTGTGGTATGCTGATTCGTCAAGCGGTCCAACCGTTTGGTTGTTGAGACTGTACACAAGCGCAAGTATGAAGTTCACCACCCTAGCTTTGTCCTTGGTGTAATTGTCGAGCGTGTTATTCGTGCATTCACCGCTCATGGTTACAAGCCGATTGCAAAGGCCGCTAATTGTATCGACCATCAATTTCATCGTCTGGTCGTTCGCAAGGCTTCCAGTTTGTGCTGGGGTGTGTGGGTCCGTACAAAATTTACGAAGCAACACTTTAAGGTCTCCGTCGTTAACGTCCTTCTCAAACCACCACTCTCCGAGCAACGGTGTATAGTAGCGATGACGTTCTTGCCTGCCTGCTTTCACCATTTTTTTTGCTGCTTTCCCCATTTTTTTCGCTCTCGCTTTTTTTTTCTGATCCTCTTTGCCCGCCGTCGGCCCTTGCCAAAGCCATCCGGCGCCGTGGTCCAGCGCGAGCTCAAGTGGCGGTACACTCATGCAGGTGTCGCTTGACCCCGCCTGCGAGTGCTGACTTATATGGCGTCGGCCGCAACACGTGCGTCATTTTATTTGCATTACTTTTTTTTGTTGGGGTGGAGCGAAAGTCGTAAAAGCGGTGCCTGGGCTTGTCCAAAATTCAGTTGGTAGGACACTCGGCGAGCGTTATTCCCATACAAATATTTTTTTTTTTGGCGAACACCTTTCTGGAAAATCCAGAATTCCAGCTGGACTTTTTTTTTTTCTCATAACTAATCGGAGCAGCAGTAGCATGCCTGCAATTGATCATGGAACGACGAAAGATACGGATATCAATCAACGTCCCCCATTGCTGACGACGCTTGACTTGGTCGCACGGTCCGCAATCTTTGCTACCGCAACGTGTAACTGTTCGGCCGTCCCCAGGTCGTCCGCATGAGACTCGAGTAAATGCGGAGGTGCAGAAAACGATGTGTTGCCTTGTAATCCTGAATGCAGCGTTTTTGGTTATTTTTGTTAATTCTGCGCAAACAGGTTTGTTTGTTACGCCGCCGCGGCCGCGATCACGGCGATTGTGCGCGCAACCGGGGCAACCACCACGGTCGCCATGGCGAGGTACCCCCCTGCCGCGACGTGGGTCTCGGCGCCATCGTCGGTTTCGCTCTTGACAAACAGCGAGTGCGCCAAGCTTGGGACAAGGATAACAATGAGCGCGGTCGTGACGTAGATTGCGAGCAGCGTCTTGACCGCCGGCGACGTGAACGTTGCATGCTGTTTCTGGGTCGGGTCGATCGCAAACGTCTCCGACGTCCCGACCGCGAGCGCGAGCGCGACGGCCAAAAAGATGCTGGCCGAGTACCACTTCATGTCCGTGTCCCAATCCGAGTCGCGCACAACGTCAAAGGCGCTGTCCGAGTCAAACAGGTAAATCGTTCGCTCCGTCCGCGGACCCAGCTTAACGCGCGACACCGGCAGCAGCAGCGCGGCAACGGCGAGCACGGAGGCAATAATCTGGACTACCAGCACTGCGTGCGCGGCCATTTTTTTTTGTTTTTTGGTTTGCGAAAAGCAACCCCGTGGCTGGACTGTGTCGGTACCAGCAGGATGGTTGCATATATTTGCGGCCCCTGCACACGAGCACGAACGCAAGCACAGACGCGAGCACAGACGCGAGCACACCAATGACGGTTCACAACAAGCAGGTGCGACTAAGTTCGATCGACGACTGCGCAAGGGCCGGGAACCACCAATTATTGGCGGCGGCTATCTTTACGGCAGTGGCGATCATTGCGGCATTGCGCTACTGTTTATGCCGCGCGCCCGACAAATCAGAATCACGTTCGTCATGCAGTGGTTGTGCAAATGTGTTGGTGGTGGTCTTCGCGGTGATTGGTTCAATTATGTGGGGGTCGTCGGCATACCACGCCAGTGCATGCTTCGACCAAATCTATATTGTAAAGTAAATTAAAAGCAGGTTTATTTTTATTTTTATTTTTGTTTGCATTGAAATCAAGCCCGCCGACTCTTGGACGACCCGCCGCCGCCGCCGCCCGATGCCGAACTGGCGGTTGCTTTCTTTCCGATCCCAAGCAGTGCGTTAACCTCGGCTGCCGTCGTGCCGTGCGCATCGTTCCACGCCCTCTTGATGGATTCGCCGTCGAGGTGGCCGGCGTTGGCCATGGTGGCCATGTACCGTGTCTGCAGCGTGGTAGGGGTGCCGCTGATCGATTTTGCGTACGCTTTCACGCTCTCGAGCGTGGCGGACTTGCAGCCCGGATGCCACGTTTTGAAACCGGCCATGGCGGCGCGATTGTGCTGGTCGGCGTAGGCGTTTGACATGTCGAGGCAGGTGGGGTGGTGCTGCGCTTGGCGGCCGACGAGTGGCATATAGTCGTCAGCTTGCAACTGCGGCCTTGACCCACGCCACCATTTGGTGCGGCGGCGGCGGCGGGGACTCAATCCACGTCGGCACCACCGGCATGACCTGCCAATGGCGGATGCACTCGGCCACGGTCCGGATCGTGCGGACGTGCCACGGGGTCCACGACGCGATGCGGCCCGACGTCTTGGCGGCGCGTCGCAGGCAGCAGTTTGTCTTGAGGTACGCCATGAGCTCCTCGAGGCACCGTGTATCGTCGATGCAGTACTCTTCGACCCGGGCCATCACCGTCTCGAGCGTGACGTCGGGTACCCCCGGCGCGAGCGCAGCCTTGACCGCCGCGGCCGACTCGGCGCCCGACCACGACTTGCCGCCCAGCTGGCAGCCGGCACAAAACGCCGCCATCGATGAGTAGTACCCCTGCGAGGAAAACCAATCCATCATCACATCGAGGTGGCCGTGCAAACACTTTGAGACAAGCCGTTGCCGCAGCGCCCCCGCCGGCAGCAACGCCGCGACGACCTTGAAATCAAAGCTCGCGCCGTTAAACGTGCAGACCGGGCCAGGGTGGTCCACGAGGCACGTCGCGAGCGCCGCCGCCGTAGTCGCCGTGAACGGAGCCGCCCGCGGCCGCTCGCGCCACACGGTCGGCACGCCGTCGACGCGCGTCACTGCGAGAACAATGTCGACGGGCATCCCGTCGTCGCCGGTCGAGAGCGTTTCGCAGTCAAAGTAAAGGATGGACATTGTGCCGCGGACAGAGGGGGCGGCGCGGGCGCTGCGCGAATACGTCCAAAAATTGCCGCCGCACAAGCGGGTCGCAATTGATCATGCTCACCGGTGCACCGCCGGCTGCAAATACGCGGTGCTGTCGCATCACCACGTCGCGATCTGCACTCAATCGCTCCACACCCACGTCTGCGGCCGCGATGCGTGCACTGTCGCGACCCAGATGTCCGACACAACGTACGCATGCCCGCTCACCGGGCTGGAAACGGCAGCGCCCGCCGAGCAGCGGCACGTCTCGCTGCGGTCAGAGACGTCGTTCAACCGGTCTTCGCAGGTGCACTGGTCGACCACGCGCCGCCGGGTTCGAGTGTCGGTCGACAAGCTTCAACGGCAGACGGTGCGTTCCACGCTCACGCGGCTGTTTGCATCCCCGGCCCGGCGCGGCATCTACGTCGAGGCCCTGGCGGCGCGCGACGCCGACGTCGCCGCAACCGTTTTGGGCGGCCCGGCACGGTCGTACTGGACGTACGTCAAAGTGCGCCGCGTTGTGGCCGCGCACGCCGTCTTTGTCCGCCCCCCCCTCGACGCAGTGGACGTCGCGCTTGTCGCGTACATGTGCAGAACAATAAATTTATTAAAAGCCGAAGCAAAGAAACGAACGCTGCCGCTAAAAAAAAACGATGCGTGCATTGTGTTTGGACTGGCGCAGCTGTTCGACACCGGGTTCGCCCCCGGCGGCGTCGTTGCAATCCACCCCGTGCCTACCATTGTTGCGCACGGCCTTTCGCCGTGCCAGTACCCTAAGCTTCCCAACCTTCGCGCGCGCCAGCAGACGATTGCGGTGCGGCAGATCCAACGCATCTGCGTCGACGTCGCCGGCCGCGCCGCACTGCAGTTGCCAGCGTTTACACCGCTCCACCCTTAAGCTCCTCGAGCCTTGAAACCAGTTCGTTCGACACCTTCCGGAATGCCCTGATCTGCAACGTCGCCGGCCACCCCATCTCGCCAGGCCGCAGCGCCCTCCCGACATCAGCCGCGATGGCCATCTCCACGATAAGTTGGACAAGCTCCATCGGCATGTACGGCAACTGTTTCGGAACCTGTTTCGGAAGCCGTACGGAACAAACCGCAAATACCGCGACCGTAACAAAAGAGGGGGCGCGAACGTATTCCCCCGCAAAGCGGTCGAGATGTGCGTCCGACAACAGGTCCTCGAGCGGGTCGTCAATTGCCGGGTGGTGGTTCGCCAACGTATTGCATTGAGCAATCAGGGCGCCGTGGTACGACGTGCCTCTCGGGTACACCATCGACGGGCTGCCAAGGAGCCGCGCAACTCGTTGATTGCTTGGGTTCATAAGCTCGCAAAAGGTGCGGATAGCAACGGACTTGTCGTGAGATGCCGGCACGGTCACGGCAAACGCCGAAATGTTGTGATTCCACTGGTCCACCAGCACGTTCGCCACAAGGGCCATCGCCGCCGTCAAAAGCCATGGTACGTTGAGCGGAGCCAGATTCCGCAGCACGCGCAGAACGCTTGCGCACACGCGCGCAACGCCGTAGGGACCGGCGCCATGATGGTCGACGGCTGTTTGGTGCAGCACCGCTATGCATACTACTGCCACGGACGAGACCGGCGTCGTCTCCGGAGAAGCCTGAACAATGAGCGCATCCGGCGTTGTCCGGTCGTCCTGGGGAAACTCTTGCCGAAATGCGCCCTCCTTAGAACGCGCAGCGTTAAGCATTACGACGCAGACGCTTCCGAGTGCCTTCAGCCTCGCGACGATGGCCGCAAACCGATCGTCGTCGTTGTGCAGCACAAAAGTGGACGGGAGACGCGAGAGGAAGTCCGCAAGCAGTTCCGGCGTCGCGCCTGGCAAAACGGTGGACGCCATCACCTCCGGCACCGTGCCCGCGATCCCGAATTCCTCAAGATTCCGCCCGGCGGTGCCAACCGGTCCGACGCCGCCGACGGCGTCAAGCACCAACGCCAATGCCGCTGAGGACGGCAGAGTCGAGCCGTGGAGCCCCGCAACCACGCCTTGCAAGGTGCACGCCGCCTGGATCGCTGGCGTCGCGGCGATCATGCAGATGAAGTTCCCGATGTATTTCGGCGGCATCTTGTTATCCAACGCCACGGCAACCCGGCGAACCCACGTGCCTGAAAAGCACGAGGCATCGTCGCCGTCGTAGCCCTCCCCCGCGGTCGCCGCGGCCGCAATCGCCGATAAGCCGGGGGCGGTAAACGCCGGCGGGTTAATCCCAGATGGAAATTGAACGACCATCTCTCGCGGCAACACGCCAGCCGGGCCAATCGGACAGCCAGGCCGGTCCGTGTGATTGTCCCACGTGCACAGCATCTTCGTCGTGTGCTGGCCGGTACGCCAGGCGTGTCGTCGGCCTTCCGCCATCCCCCACTCCGCGTCCAAGTTCTTCTCCCCGATGCAGTTTAGTCCCGCCATTGCCACGGTTGGGTTGCCGTGCTTGGCCAACGCAAAGATCACATCCTTTGAGAGCGTGCAGCCGACGGTGCTGTCGGCGTTGCGCCGCACGATCACCGCGTACGCCAGCCAGTACAGGGCAAGCGCGTATGCGTCGGGCAGATTCGTGAGCTGCGACACTTCGCCCGGAAACGTCGTCGCGTCGATCATCATTGGTCCCTGCACGTACGCCCACAGCCATGGCGGCGTGTACGCACTCCCCGCGCTGCCACCCCCCGCGGCCGCAGCAAACCATCGGAAAAACCGGTGCTCGCAGACCGCGTCGGCCGGCCCGACCGTCAGCCCTAAGTACGTGCACGCGAACTTCAGCCCTATCTGCTGCACCAATGCGAGCTGGGACCCGGCACCAATGCCGTAGATTGCCGTGGGCACGCTGGAGCAGAACGCTGCAAGCTGCTCGTAGTGCGCCGCCATGTACGACTGCGTCTTGCCGGCCGGTTTATGCAACAGCGGCTGAAGCAGGTCTCGCAGTGCGGCGTAGGTTGGCGCGGTTGCCCATGCCCAGATGATCAGCCGAGCCCATGCCCGCTTCGACCTCAACTGTACCGCCGTGACGGTGACAGGGCCGGCCATGCTGGCAAGCACGGCGTTGATCGCGGCGCGGTTCCGGTGGAGCAGCATCTCGGTGCTGCCGGAGGCGCCGTCGTGCGCGTACGCAACCAAAAACCGTTCCGTGCTGTACACGATGCCAGGCGCACCGTCTGGCAAGGGGCGCGCGCCGCCAAGGTTGGCCAACACATGTTCACTGTCGAGCGGAACGTTGCACGGAATGGTCAGCGAGAGCCTTCGAACCTGCGCGTCGTTGGCGTGCGTAAGGTACAGCAGCATCTGGGTGTGGTTGATAGTGGCCACTGCACGTGGGTACACGCGGGATTTTGAGGTCATTATTTTTTATCTTTGTGAACTCGAACCCTCTGCCCAAAAAAAAAGATTTTTTTCAAAAAAAAAATCATCAGTATTTTAAACTATGTCCATTGGACATTTTGTCATTTTTTTCGGCCGAAAAAAAAAATAAATTTTTCAAAGGCGTGAAATCGCGCTCACTTAGTTTGTTTGAAATTACAAAACAACCATGCCTCGTTTCACCGATTCCACTGACACCAGCACGGCCAGCGCGGCCAGAGTTCTCGTCGAGCAGCAGCGGCCTGCCGCGTTATTGGGCATGCTCGCAACGGCCGGCGGCGGGGCCGCCGATGCCAAGCCGCCATCGAAGCCGGTGGCATGCCCCGCTGGCATGAAGACGGGCATCGCCCATCACGACTTTGCGGCGGTCAACGGCGGGCCGTCGTGCTCCTTTCCGGGTCCGGTTGGGCCGATGCCGACTCCCAGCACTGCCATTGTCAACGCGCTGTTCGCAGGCATTGGCGCCGACGCCGAGTTGCCAAGCGTGTTCCCAGGCGGGGGGAAGTTGACGCCGCCGCCCATAGCGGACACGGCCGCGTTTGTCCAGGACGTGGCAAAGGTCCTCGAGACAACTATTCCGGGGTTTTCGGTTGCCGACGCCGACGTTCTTCCGGGGCATCTCTCGGGCGACGCCGCAGGTTCCACGTACACCAACCCTCGGTTGAACGCAGAGCATTGCCGCCAATCCACGGGCCCGCCGATCAAAACGGGGGCGGACAAAGGGGCATCCATGTACAACAGCGTGGGGTTCAACGCTGACAAGGCCGGCTTGACGGACGTCGCGCAAAGGTCCGTCGTTTACGTGGTATGCGTCGACAAAGAAGGCAAATTCTCGTACGGGCTCAAGACGCTCCCGGCTCGGGCCGCGCACGCCGCGCTTGACGACCTCGGCGTCGACATCCGAGCTGCGGTCCCAGACGGCTTGAAGGTTGTGCTCTTCTTTCGGTTCCAGACCATCGCCGACGGGATGCACCGCAGCATGACGACGTACGCCGACCCGGTTGCCGACCAGCAGATCGCAGTTGTGTACTCCAAGGATACTGCCGCCCTGGTACCGGTGGACTGGCTTGCACGGGCGGGGGATCCAGCGACCGCCCGAACCTCCGTGGCCCCCGGCGGGCCGGACCACGATGCCCTCGCCAGCGACTTTATCGATATCTGCAACGCGGCGGTGGCAGCACGTCAGCCACGAGTACGACGGGGTCGGTCGACGGCTGCCGCCGCTGCGGCAGGCACAACCGCTGCGAGCACGGCCGGCGTTCGCGCGTTCTGCAAGCAGTACGGCATTGCCGCGGACTGCGTTGATGCGCTCGTCGAGCTCGTCGACAAGCGCAACAAGAAATTCGTGTTGGTGGGCGCACTCCAATCGGCTCAGGAAGCTGCGTTCTGTAAGGCCTGGTCAAGCGGCGATTGGTTGACGCGCCACCTGGTAGGACGAGAACCGGTGCTCAAACCCGGCCGTGTCGATCCCGACTTTGCCGTTTCCGTCAAGCTTGACGCGGCCGACACGCTGAGCAGGCTGGGGCAGCTCGGACTGTTTCATGCGTGCGTTGAACCAGGACGGCGGCAGAACGTTTACTGGAGGTTGGACGACACCCCGGCCGGCGACAAACTGAAGTTCACGTGCGTCGACGGCACGGAGCAGGAGTACAAGTGCACAGACGCCTCCCCAGAGGAACTGTGGCAAGCGGCGGTATTTCTTGTGTACGGAATGGCGGTGCCCGCCGTGGGGTCGATTGAGGCTCGAAACGTGCTGGCGGCGCTTCAAACCCATTCGCCGACGGTGAATGGGTACCTTGCCAGCTTGGCCGGCGCCGTGAAAGGAGAAGAGGATCAAGCGCTCGCCTCCGCCCTGTACCGCAGCCTGTGCAGACACCAATCAAGGTCCGGCGACTACGGGCAGATGCCGACGACAGTGGACCGCCAAGGGGTCCTCAGCACGGTTGTCGCAGCGACAATGGCAGTGGCCTCAATGGTGGCCAAAGTACCGCCGAGCGTGCAGCTGCAGCAAGGGGCGGATGTTGTGTTTGAGTTGTTGCCCGCCGTTCGAGCAAAGATTGTCGACATGGCGGCAACGGATCGCGGCGACGACTTGGAAGGCGGCGCAATCCGGAAGCTTGTTGCTCGGTTTGCCCCTCACACCAAGTCCGGCCACTCGGACCTTTACTTCCCGGCACGTCCGGCGTCGTCGGGCCAGTTCAACGGCCCCCCGATTCCGAAGGGCGATCCGGAAGGGGTCGTTGTCACTCTCGGCTTCTGCAAGGCTGCGTATCTTCACCCAAGCGTGCAGGCCGTCGCCGACGACGTCGAACGCATGCTGCCGGCCTTTTTTATCGCACTTGACTTGGTGCGCGCCCAGTACGATGCCTTCGTGGACCGCCCGCAGCACCAGGGGGGGTTCGGCTTGTTGTCGCGCAAGGCTGCGCTGGGAATGGGCGCGCCGGGGTCGAGCGACAAGGCGGCACTTTTGATTGCCATTTCGGCCGTGCTGGGCTCGCCGGACAACCGCGTCGATGAGCAGCCGGGATCGCTCTTGGCGGTTCGTGCAAAGGTGGAGGCGGAAATTGCGGCGACGTTCGGCAAGCATTTCCCAGAGACCCCGGTTCAGCCAAAAATGATCGCCCGCGTCGTGACGTTGGTCATGACGCCGGTCATGGCTGCGGTGCTGACGACGTGGGACGATCCAACGGCCTGCATCGGACCAGACGTTGACGTGTTGGACCTGACGGACGCGTTTATCGAAGCCCGACCGACTGCTGCGACGGCAACCCGGGCTCGCGGTGGTGGCGGTGGCCGGGCCCGAGCCGCTGATTCGGTGCTGTCGGCGGCAACGGTGGATGACTCGGACTCGGACTCGGACTCGGACTCGGACTCGGGCTCGGGCTCGGACTCGGACTCGGACTCGGACCCGGACCCGGACTCGGACCCGGACTCGGACTCGGACTCGGGCGACGATGCTGGCCAAGCTGCAAAGCGACGGCGAGTTGACGACGATTCGACTTCAGCAACCGGTACCGGCACCGACGGAGAAGAAGTAGCCTAAGCATAATTAGAAACTATCATTTTACACTACTCGAAATAAACTGTTCAATGTTTGATTTATTGTGTGCTTGCATCGTGGCTGTGCGCGGGGTGGTTCGACGCAACCCCGCCACCTGCTTTAAATCGGTTAATGACGTCGGCATCCTGCTTCGATACCATGAGGGGCACGTACTTTGCGCCGCGATACATGCGCTCAAGCCGAAGCCCGGTTGACAACCGCTGCTTGTCGCCGGACCGGATCGTGTTGGCGAGGCTCTGCAATGACGCCGCCTGCGTGCACGCCTTGCAGGTCCAGTAGCTGTGGCCAGCGACCGCAAGCGGCGACCGCGCCACAACACGCGTGGCCGGGGCGTCCAGCGAGCAGTCGCCCCCGGCGCAGGGGTTGCGCTTGAACGTGAGTCGGTGAAACCCGGTGTACGCTCCAATGAAGCTGGTCATGGTGTGGCGGCAGCAGTT